>Ga0181585_10000911_pt1 | contig 25571 bp, 46 predicted proteins | sample 071ome_29_FD_132469 | JGI IMG/M metagenome (GOLD analysis project Ga0181585, IMG submission 132469) | Coastal salt marsh microbial communities from the Groves Creek Marsh, Skidaway Island, Georgia - 071407BT metaG (megahit assembly) | ecosystem: Environmental > Aquatic > Marine > Intertidal...
AGGTCATCCCCGACGCCCCCAATCTCAAAAAAAGCGAAAGTGTAGCAAATTAGTAGTTGTGCAGTGTACGATAAGCAGGATAAGCGTATCCGTTCGACTTAGCAAACCGTTTGCGGTCGATATACTCTTCGTAGGCATCTGGGGACATCATGTCATCCCAATCTCCATCATATGCCTCCTCAACGGAGTAGCGATCAGTGTAGGAAGTGTGCAGTGGCATGTTAATCGTTGCAGTAAGAACTTGTGGGGTTTGCTGAGCAATAGGAAGGCAGTTGTGGTTCAGCAGTTCTGCTATTCTCCACAACATGAACAACTAACAGGAGTGAGAATGCCAATCCAATGGCATAGTAACTCCACTTGGATTCTTTACGTTGCACCTCACCAGTTGATGTAAGTTTGATCGGGATAGATTCCCATTTCTTCACAGCGAACCTCGTATGCGATTCGCTTCAGCAACTCAATGTCCATTTCTTCAATCTTCTGAAGAATAGTGCGACGAATTTGCTGATCTTGAGTAGTTTCAATCATGTCAGCGAGGGCGAACAACTTCGGAGGCATTGTACAGCGCGTCAGAGGTAAATTGACGAGCACCAGTGTTAGTCCAAAGGAGAACACCGATACCAAGGAGCAGCAGGACTTTCACTTGATTAGCGTAGAAGTTAGCAGGGCGGGACTTGCGGAGTGCTTTAAGCATTTGTGGTGAAATCCCTTCGACCCTTATAGTATTGCACCTTGGCGACCGTTCTGGCGCCTCTGGCGTGCGGTTTGGCGATTGTCACACGGTCAGAATAGGTTAGTCCATTGTTTATGCTTTGCTGATGTAATCCTTCCCTCTGCTAACATGTTGTCACACACATTGCAGAAAACTTGAAACTTTTCCTCACGGGTAAGTGTATGCGGTTGAGCAACAGTTGCAATCACTTTGAGCATTTGTGCCTTGGAAGTAATCATGGAAAAATAGGAGTGAGGACGTGACGATAGTCGATCGATTTGATACAGTAACCTGCGGCAGATGTGATTTCTTCGACTAAATCATCTCCATCATCTGCCTCCCAAAATGTGCCAACATAATCATCACAAAAGTCTTCAGTTTCTTGTTCAGTCATGGGATACAAATCATCCTCAAAATCAAACTCGATGTAGGTAATTTGGAATTGCATGATTCAGACAGAAGGAGTAACGTTAATCTCTTTAATGTTTAGTCCACAGAGTTGATTGTAGACCCGATTCAGTATAAGTTTGTCAGCAGTCTTTGCACGAGATTGTTCATACCAAACGGTGACACATCCGTCGTTAGTTTCAACTTGAACTCTGTAGTTTTTCATCATCACTTTGAGGGAAAGTTTTTGATGACAGCATCACACAAAAGTCGGGTTAAATCTTCTTGGGTTTCGGGATACTTTCCCTCCCACATTTCCCAACAAAATGCTTCAATGATACAATCAATGTCTTCCATGAGTTGTTCACGAGCAGTCAGCATTTCGAGTTGATTGTTCATTTCCATTTGGGGGCAAAAAACCAGAGAATGATTAAAGAACCAAGGATAACAGTAGTCATTTCAGTAAAGTTCGTAGGGTTCGCTGTTGTACTCAATCACATCCATGAACTCGCTGAAGCGATTGAGTGCCTTTTTGTTCATCTCAGGATCCATGAAGTCATAGTAGAATTGAAGAGCATAACGGGCACGAGTTTCGGGTTGAGCGAGCACTCGATCGATCTCCTTTTGCTTCTTTTCACGCTCAGCGTTGTAAGCGAACATTTCGCGATCAGCGTATGAAATGGTTTGAAGAGCGTGCATTTTGTGCGATTCCTTTGACTCTGTTAGTATTGCACCGATCGAGACCCTTTGGCGGGTTTGGTGGACAGCACGGCGACTGTCACACGAAGCACCTCTCTAATATGCTCAAATTGATGGGCATTGCGCTATACGGTGTGGTATCTTTTAGGTCTACCGCACTACCTTGCTTGGAGGAATTGATAGGCGAGTGGTAACACTTTGTCTTTGTGTTGTAGAATCCCCAGATACAACGAGATTCATCGCCACTATTGTAATTAAACCGACCATCATATACAGTCCAGATTGCAATAACATTACTCTTAAATTGTACTGTCTCATAGTGATAACCTTTGGGTGGATTGTGTGGAAAATTGATCTCATCGAGCATACAAATAACCTCCTGCCCAATCAGCACGGGCGAAACAATCCTCTCGTGAGGTATCATCGAGGAGATTGAATCTCACACCCTTTGCAGGAGCATTCCATGAGGCAGATTTATATACATCACCAGTCTTTTTATCTACAAATGCATGAGCACTACGTTGCGAACCGTCAAAATAAACAATCTTCAGATATTTGCGACCCGTGACAATATAAAACTCTTTGTCCACGCCAGACTCATTGATCTCTCGAATCTTACGGATGTGATATAGATGATCGGTGTCAGATTTAGACATGATTGCTTGTTCATGCCACCGAAGGGTTTGCTCCTTGATGGAGTCATAGAGTTTGCCACACAGACTCACCGTATGGTAAGCAACTTTCTCTTGGTCAAGATCCAGACCATACTTCTCACAAACTGCGGGCATGTTGTCGAGTGTAATGTTCATTGAATCCTCTTGTAAGTTGTGCAAGTGTTGTTTAATTAAACTCATCAACATGCCATCCCGAGACCACCTTGAAACTGAGGAATCTCGTTGAAACCAGTTACATTGTAACCGTAACCTTCAACCCGAGAATCTACCTCACGCTGGAAGTCTTTCTTGTTAATCAGAGACTTAGATTGCGTCCCACCCATGAAAGTAACGATCTTAATCATGCGGGACTCGCTAACACTTCCGTCGTTGAACTTGACGGGATAGAAGTCAACAACCATGTTGCCATCTTTGGAGGTGAGTTGCATTTGATTCGATCCGATTCCTTTGACTCTTTAAGTATTGCACAAAACGGCGACCTCGGCGGGTTTAGTGGACACTTCGCTCAACTGTCCACCCCAGGGGTCTGTATTATGATGCTTACTGGGGCGTGAGGTAATGTATTCTAACTGATGCCAATCTTCATGGAAACAGAGCACACAACAGTGAGTCTTTTTATGCAATACTTTATTCTCATATGGACACTCTGGTTTATCTCTTACGCCAATCTCTATGGTAATGTAAGTAGAATCTACAAAATAAACCCACCCTTCGATTACTTTGCCTAGTGTATCTGTCCAGACGACGTAATCATTAACAGCAGGAACATATGTCATAGTCAGTCACTCCAGTTCTTTGCAACGTTGAAGTTATTATAGGAGAAAATACGTCTCCTGACTAATTTATATGTCCCATATTTGTTTGTCATAACATAACCCTCGTGTTCACATTCTTCATCCTTGACATAACAGGCAACGTCCTCAAATGCCCTGCAATTATCAATGATGAGTTCTTTAATTTCAATCAGAAGGTTATACAAATGAAACAGATTTGCAGACAATCCAGTCTCCTCAGACAGAGACTTGGGGTCGAGTTCTTTACCCTCTCGAATGTACTTATTGATGACAGTCTTAACATATGCCCCAACCTTTTGATCTGGAAACTGTACGAAACGCACCAACACTTTCGCAAGTGCAATCAACAACTTTGCACGGTTAGGTTGACGTGTGCGAACAGCAGTTGTATCGAGAAAGTTATAGTTACTGGACTCAGGCAGTTCTACATTAAAACCGAATTGTGCCTGCATTGTCTTCATTGTTGCACCAACATATGAAGTATGAGCAGCAAACACAATGTCCTGGTTGACAACACCAGGAAACTCATAGGTTATAGTATTGGGACGGTAACTATCCTTACCACCGAAACCAATAAAGTCACCTTGATAAACACCACTCAAACGAGGCAGATTCTCCATGCACATATGAAGAATAGATGCGACGTGAGGTTTATCGCCATGATAAACTTCTATATCATTGTGAGTATAATTGATCTTGATCTTCTTCTTGTTGAATACACTTTTAGTACCAACAAAAAACTTACCATTCTCGGGATTAACACCCCACACAATAGCAGGCGCACCGTCATACTTGACAGTTAGTGTGCTGTTCTTATCAGCAAACCACTTGAGGACGTTGATAGCACCACTTCTGCCATCATTTAATATAGAATCCTCAGGATGCTCGAGATGGGTGTTTTTCATGCTTTTATATTAAAGCACGTCGAACCACACCACAAGCGCCCTTGTGACAGTTTTTATATAGTCACACGACTAAAGTTGATATACTTGTGTTTTTGAGTTTGCTTTTATATAAAAGGCAATTAGGCACAAAAAAACACCCTTTCGGGTGTCAATCTTTGTCTTTTAATTTTTTATTATATCTTGGATTATTCTTGACCTCGTATTGTATCATCTCACCCAACTCATCGGCACACTTACACCATGCCTTTCTTGCTGTTGGTGTTAACGGATCTTTATCCAAATATAATTTATACCAGATATGCCACAGAGCAGCACAGTGGTCACTCTTGTTCTGTAGATGTGGTTCTCTGTAGACCATTGAGATAATCCTTTTCCAACTGATAAGGATGTTTTTCGCCTGTCCAAAGTTGATACCCTTCGATTAGATCAGGCACCAACCATTGATCCACTCGATAACAATACTTCCAGTTGACTGGTTGAACACAATTCAACACAACAACTTGAAAGAATGCTACAATGTGAATCCAGGCACTAAGCATACTGATCCCACATCTTTCTGATGTTCTGAGTTATGCCCATTCCACCAGTAAATGACTCCAGGAGATTGCCTTCCTCATCAGTAATGACCAACACAGGTGTAGCAGTCACGCCATACTTCTTTGCAAGTGCAATATTTTCCTGTGGGATAGGATCATCACTAAAGTCCTCAAGATACACCTCCTCAATGATACTGATGCGATCATCTTTGAGGGCATTGATATATCGTTTGACCAATCCACAAGGACCACAAGAGTCTTTTGTGAACATGTAAAACTTATTCATTTTGTTTCTCAATCGTGTGTGTATTATTTACACCATCGTTCCAATGCCTTATCGCATTAGATACAATAGCGACATTTGTAACCAGGTAAGAAATAAAAATAAAGGTGCGTATGCCAGCAATAATATCTGCCTCTCGATCATTCTTTCCTTCCTTTGCTCCTAGTGCCTTTGCCCATAGTCGCCAAATAGTCTTACTCTTTTTCTTCTTACCCATTAGGTTGCCATTCTCTCATTCCATTACATTCGATGCCCTTTCTCATCATTGTAATTAGTGCCTGTTGTGCAGACTCTAGTTGAAAATAAACAGCAGTTTTTTCCTCACCATCGAGTATATAGTCAACGCAATAAAAACCAGTTTGAAGTGGATCCCAACGGCGTTTCATGAGAATAGTTTAGAGGCAGAAATGCAGAGTAGAAAAGATAACATAACAACAACATCCCATGACTTCGTTCTAACAAAGTATGGCACTGAAATTAGATCTGCGATCAGGTTGATTGTTACACCAACCAAAACATTTGAGTGAAGAATAACAAAGTAGGCAATAATCACACCGATACTGCCTACAATTCTCATAGGAACATCAATCTCCTGATTTACTCGAACGTGCATATTCAATTACAATCCTATTGTATGATTTGTTTTTATCACTAACAATATAATGCTTCAATTCACCTTTTAGGTGTTCTGTTAGAATACGCAATATCTGTTCAGTATCGCTCATAGTTTTCACCAGCATCCTTTAACAACTGGACAAAGAATTGTTGCAGGTTAGTTGTACTCTGTGCCATCTGTCGATAACCCATGCCAACATAAACTTGACCAGAGACAACAGCAACTGTTGCGATTCCCCAGAAGATGTAATACCATTGGGACTTAATTTGGTGTCGAAGATTACTCATTTCATTTTCAGGGTAGAGATCATTGTTTCTTGCAGTTTGTAGTACAGTTTAACCTGCACTCGCAGCATTTGTTTCAAAATTGCTACATCGTCACACTCATCAATTTGACGAGAGATCTTCTCATATTCAAAGTTCTTTGATACACTTTCCAACTGTATATCTTCTGGAGATAGTCTTTCCATAATTACATTGTCATACGATACTTTAGATTTTCTAGTTTTTCTTTTACTCGATTGTGGTCAACTCCTGCTTGTTTGCCTCTGTTTTGAGTGAATAAATCAGAACAGTGCAGAGTGTGCAGCAAATACTCAATTTCTTGAATGTTTAGTTGATCGTTCATTTTGACTCCGTAAAATGTGCATCTAGGTGTTCTTCGAGTTCTTCTAGAGCATTAAGTTTTTCGGATCCATCAGCATCACTCCCCAACATTTCGCTGTAGTAATACAAAGCATCTGCTAGAAGAGATCTTTGTTCATCGGTAATAGTACAGTTAAGTTTATACATTCTGGTCAGCGATAGGGATGTTAAATGCAACAATGGACCTAGGAATGTCAGAGTACGATGGTGGGCATTCATGGAGAATTGTAGACGGGAATAGAATAATATCCCCCTCATTCACCTCAGGTTGATAACGTTCAATGGTGCCAAAGAACGGGTTAGGTAGTGGTGAATAAAACCTTGTACTCTGGTGATGTTCCTTATCAAAATCTAGATAAAGAATTGCGGAAAGATTCCCAAACCCATGATTATGTAGGGGATGAGAATCAGCACCAACATACATCTGTGACCACATTTGCCACTCTTCGGGAGGTTCTACTTTGATTCCTGAATTGTCCAGGAAATAAGATAGTTCCTCCCTGAGTTCAGCAACGAAGGTCACTAAGTACGGTGGTCTATTATTATACTTGAAATAATCTGAATAACAAATATCTATCCTATTTTCTTCAGGATTAAGACCAACAATGTCCTTAATCCTTTGCTTTCTCTCTTGCCAATTAGGGATAGAGATTTTATAGAAAGAGATGGAAAAGAATGGCAGTTGTTCTATCATTTCTTTTTCCTCCTCTTACTTTTATGTGGGTGTTTTTTGAGGTCTTTTTTAAGATCCTGAAGGAACTTAATATGTTTCTGTGGCGTACTCAGGAACGACCTAAGTTCCTTCGGAATCTCAGTCATGATCGGTAGGAAATGGTTCGGGGATTTCTACAATTTGACCATAAGAATCACCCCAGGTTTGGGTATTGTAACAGAACCACTCGCCATTGTCAAAAACGTAGGCGTATTCTCCACCACAATCAGTAGACTGTTCGAGGTATTCTGTGAGAGATTCTGCAACTTGAGGAGGAGTAAGTTCATCCCCACGCATAGTATAATAAAGAGGACGATCACCACCAAGAGGTTCATTATTGAACCCAGAGTTAGTGTAACAAGAAGACATATCGCCACCATCAATTAGATCGGTGACTGACTCTTTAGTATTGTAATGCCTTTCCAACATACGACCCAACCACTCAGGATAACCATCCCAGTGATGATAAACAGAAACAATAGAATCGTCTGCAAGTTTGATGCCGATTCGTGCGTTAGTGCTCATTAGGTGTGATTCCTTTGACTCTTTTAATATACAGGGTAGAGGCGCCTCATGGCGCGTGATGTGTGCAGGTTATTCAACTGTCACATCAAACTGGAGGTCAGCGAGTTCTTCGTCTGTCATTCCAGTAATATCATCCATAAACATGATCTCATCATCCCAACATTCATCGAGATCATCATCACCAATTAGGAACATTTCTTGTGCGATTGCTCTAGCATCCGCATATTTATCATTGTCCAATAGATCATTCAATCGTTTGGAGATCACCGTGTCGATGACATCCAGGCAACGTGCGCGAGACAGTTCGAGTTCATCCATCAGAGAGTTTCCTTAAGTGAGTGGTAAATTACGTCGCAGATTGCCAACTGATCTTGTATTGCGTCGGCATCTGGTTTGATTCGAGTATGTTGAAGGACAGCAAGTTTAACCTCTGCCTGTATCAAAGTGCGGAGGAGATCAAGAGTCTCCTCCTTGAGTAAAACAGTCTTGAAGTCAATACTCACTTCTCAACTTTCCAATCAGAGTTACCTTTTTCTGGCACCCAGAAGAAGTAACCACCATTGAGAGACTTGAGGAAAACATGATTCATTCCCTCATGCATCTTCTCACACTCAACAAAACAAGTATGGAAGAGATCCATCTCATTTGCAAAGCGATTCTTTGCCTTGCGGGAGAGCGGAGTGACAAAGAGTTTCTTAGTTTTAGTGGTCATGTTCCTCTCTTGATTACCTTGTTATTGTAATGCATCCAGCAACGGATTCCCAGTGGACTGTGCCACTTTGTTGGACTGTCCACTAGATTTTTTCTTGGGTTTCGTGGTTCCCTTGGTGGCACTGGGTTTCTTGGTCTGAGATCCCTTTGCCTTACTAGGCGTTTTCGCTTTTTTCTGTGATTTCTGTGCGGCGGGGGTAGTAGGTCGTTTCTTGCGGGGAGATTTCCCTTTTTTGTATTTTTCTACTTTACTCATGGCACTTTGGAATGTGCGTGATACATCACTCAGCACTTTCCCCTCGTGGATGATAACCCACTCCTTGTTACCAATAACAGGAATCACCGCCCACATGCCATCTGGTGAGACATAATCTCTCACACAAACTGGATCTAATAAACTTGAGTTACAGTTGTAATACTTTTGCTCTCTACCCATACGTCCTCATAAACTCATCTAACGTGAAAATGTCATCGGTCGATGTCTCTTCTACCAACTCATCATAGGATAGTTGCTGCAGCATATCTAGATGTTCTTCCATCGTTAAATCTTCATCAGGATCGAAATCATCGTGGCATAACCACTCATACTCCCGTTGAAGTGCATCAATTAGTTGTTCTTTGGTGTAATTCATCGTTTGATCTCTGAAATTGCAGGTTGACCTTGATTGAAGATGGTGTCTACAACTGCCTGCACTTTGCGGGCAGTGCTGATACCAACGTTGTCATAAGTTGGGATGGTGACTAGACCGTAAGTCTTAGATTCATCACCGAGACGAATCACCCGACCCACAGTTTGAGAGATACCAACATAATCCATATTACGAAGGAAAATAACAGATTGAAGACCATTAACATTGATGCCCTCCGACAGAATAGAGTGGTGAAGAACAATAAACTTCTTGGTGGAATCTTTACCCCAAGCATTCAGAGTTTCAAAGAACTTTTCGCGATTGACTTTGTGACCGTCAATGATAGCACCAGTCTTGGAAGTAATCACCATCCAAGAATAACCCTCTGCAGCAATCTTAGTGACAAAGTTAGTATTTTGGATCACATTGATGATCTGTTTGGTAGTGCGGGCACAGACAAGAACTTGGTTTTTGTTGTCATCAATGATCGTTTGATGCAGGTAGTCCGCATCACGTTGCCAGTTGTTCTTGTCCTTGGAAAGTGGAAGTTGACGGACATTAACTTTAGGAGGCAGAATATAACCACCCTCCACCAGTTCGGGTGCAGGAACCTGACAGATTACCTGACCATAAACATCAACGTCATTCATCCCTGGTTTCTTCACAGTCAAAGAATGTTTGGGAGTTGCAGTAAAGAAATAGCAACGATCTGCCTCATTGGAGAAGAACTCGGTAGGAGGAAAGAAGTTGCGAGTAATGCTGTTGTGTGCCTCATCAAAATAGATCGTGTTGACCTCAATATCTGCATCCATTACACGGTGCAGAGAATGATAGGTAGTGAAGATCAGAACGTTCTCACCTGCGGTACGGGCAGTGTTAGCGAACAGGTGAATCTTCTCGGGGTTAGTAGAAGAGAAGTGATGAGTTTCACCACTGTGAACGTGCATCACATGAGTATATTTGGTGTCAATAACTTCCAGAAACTCCTGACAGAGTTGTTCAGCAAGAAGGATACGAGGTGCTACAACAACTGTGGTGGTTCCTTTCTGAATAAGATCGTAAGTGGTCTGGGTATCAACAATCATCGTCAATGTTTTACCGCCGCCAGTAGGAACAATGATCTGTCCTTTATGATAAGCAAACATACGATCAAGAATCTTTTCCTGATGAGGACGGAGTTGCATTGATGCGTTGCGTTCGATAAGATAATAATACAAAAAAACGGGGGTCTTGGCGACCCCCGTGTGCAGGTTATTGAACTGTCACACTATCAGAACTGATTCAAGAGTTTGATAGTTTCAGAATCAAACTGTTCCCGAATGCCTGACTCAGGCAACCAATCTTCGGGGTTAGATTCCATCATCGAATCGTAGAGTTCATCAAAATCGCTGTACTCGTATTCAAATTCGTTGTTCATGTGTTGTGTTTGGTGAACAATAATAATATAGAGGTGATTGAGTCAGAAGTCAATGGGTTGGGGACAGTTATCCAAGTGGTGCAACTGCTGGATCAAGAGGAGCACCCGCACCCATATCAAAACGAGATTCAGCACGGAGAGATTCCAATTCTTGACGCAATGCTCTTACTTCTGCCTCTACTTCTGCTGTTGTGCGTACAACATTGGTGATAGTTTGTTGATAACCGATCGCCTGTACCAATAGTTTCTCAAGGGCACAAAGTCTACCATCAAGGTTACCAAGAGTCGCAGACATAATCTTGACTTGTTTATTCAGACGATCCATTCTTTGTGGACCATCTTCACCCTTACCAACAAATGTAGAACCAGCAGACTCCACTGGGGGATTTTGTTGTAGTAATTGCTTTTCTGGTTGTTCGCTCATTTTACAATAATGACTTGACAGATTATTTAGTATTCTAATTCCAAGGTCCAGTCTTGGCGAGTTTTACGGTAAACCAGATAATATAACCAACTACACCAGCAATAGGAATAATCGGCAGTGCCATGCAAATTGCCACAATAGGCACAATCACCAACCAACCTACAGCATGATCCAGGAAAGATGTGGATACAAGAGCAGCAGTGGAAATGTTTGGTCTAGGCGCACTCGGTGCATCCTTGACAGGAATTGTAGCAGGATTAATGGAGACTACTTCACTCGCACCATAGGCACTTTTTGCCTGTGCAGCAGCATCACCACGCCAATGACTGGGAGACTCAAACTCTACCCTCGCCAGACGACCGCCAGCGGTCTTAATTAGTGCGTTCCAGAGTTTCATGGGTCTTTTAACCTACTCGCCTACTGTACCGCCTTCCTGATCCTTTGGCAACAGGTTAGGCAAATCCCAGAGTTGACCCTGACGCCAGGCAGAAACATGCTCCTCTCTTTCACTCTGATCGAGAAGTTGAACTCTCCAACCATAATCCCCGTTAGAAATTACGGTGGGCATCAAGTTCATAGCAACTGTGATGCGATTGGGGTGATTATTAACTTTGAATCCATGAATCATGTGTGATTCCCACAAGAACAATCTACCCTCTGCACCAGTTACACAATCAAATTGATTGTACCTGGTTTCTTTATGGTATGGAATCTGAAGTGCATTATATTGTGGATATGACATGCCCAATCTTGGTCTGCCAAAATATGTGTGGGAGTGTTTCTCTGGGTCAAAGTTGACATAATATAAGGCACTAATCACCGAATTAGAATGAAAATGTGGTGATTGATATCCACCTTCATTGCATATATTGATCCAACTATCTGTGACTTGCATTGTCTCTGGGAGGTAATATCCCATGACATTTGACATAAAGTCTTCGGCACAGTTTTCTACCCATGTTCTAAACCGTGAAAAACGATCATCTTGAATTACAGAATAGTGATCTATATGGGTCAACGAATGAGATCGTGGATTTTTTATGATTTCTCCGTCTTGCTGCTCAATTTCTGCCAAAAATAAAGATTTAACTTTATCATGAAATGGACACTCCTGAACATACAAAGGAGATGGAAGTAAGTCAACTACAGTCATAACTTCAGGCATAAAAAAAGGGAGGTTGAACCTCCCTCGTATTTAGAATCACTGGATGGGGTTACGTCCCAGAGACAGATTATCTCCCGCTTCCTGTACAGCACAGTTGGCATCATCGGTAGAACCGCCATCAGCGTGGGGTTCAATGTGTCCACCGTGGTATGCGGTAGGGTCAAAGAGTCGTCCCTTGTCGATGGTCTTACCTTCGGGAGTTACCCAGTTCTGCCTCACTGCAGCACTGAACTTCTGTTCCTTGCTGAAGTTACGCTTGGGGTCCAGTTGAGTGCAGAACTCTTCAGGATTCCAGGTCTTCGTAACAATCTCACGACGGAGTTTGTTGAAGGAAGACTCACGCGAACGCATGAGTTCCTTATACACTGCCTCACGACCGTTGTTGTAAGTGTAGGTAGTGGGGTCAGTTAGGTTCATTGCGTGGGTCTTCATGTAACCTTCGATGAAACCATCTCGGTTACTGATGCTGAAGTTGTTGTCCTTCAGATCCTTCACCAGTGCAAACAAGTCAAGAACACAGTTCTTGTTAGGCAGTGCCTTCAGATCATCACCCATGAAGTTGATGAAGGACTTGAAGTCCGACTCGAACTTGTGAATGAGTTTGTCCTCAGTGGACCCGTATGCATAAGCACTCCACAGGGACTTGTCGGAGATGGTGGTATTCAGACCACCGAAGTACACCAGTGCGAGACCAGCAATGAAGTCGTCAACCTTGCGACGGTTGATGTCTGCCTTGGAGAAGAAGTTCTTCAGTACAGACTCATACTCGGTGGCAAGATTGCGGATGGTGTTAGAGAAGTCGGAGATGACTGCGTTACGCTTCTCTGGACCATTCAGAGAGATACCGTCATTCATACGAATGAACAGTTCAGAAAGTTGATCACGAGTCGCAGAAGTAATGATCTCGATGGTAACAACTGCGTTCGAGAATGCCTGCATGATCACATTAGGCAGAGTCTCGAACATGTCGTTCTCCCCCTCAATGATCTCCACAACTTGACCAGCAATGTCATAGAATCCAGGTTGGATTCCAAACTCTCCGCGAATAAACTCCGCGAGAGTAGTGACACGGTTGTTGGAGTCGATGTTGAGGTAATCAACAGCGCGACCTTTCCATCCCTGATAATACTGTTTGTCTGCGGCAACCTTAGAAGTAACCTGGCAGGCATCTGTAGATGCCAGGATAAACTTAGAGGGTGCCATTCCCAGGATCACCGAAGTGATGTAGGAACGTTTGTTGTCGTTTGCCCAGCGAACTCGGGACTGGAAAGAATAGTCCGCACGGGTCTTGGGTTGCATCTCGGCGAGGAAAGACTCCACCGAATACTTGTAAAAGTCCGATTGAATAGGACCGAATGTTGCTTTGTTTGACATCGTGTTTAGTGTCGTACTACAATGTGTCGGTTTTGAGCAACGGAGTGTGCCGTAGCAACGGATATTTGTTGCCGCGGAGTGTGCCGTCGGTCATCCACCAACACAAGTAGAATAACAGAGTCAGGATCCCTTGGCAACCCCTGTCTGCATTTCCTCCAAAACACTGATGGCACCTTGCAATCGGAGAAATTCTTCTTTCTTCTCGTTAAAATCTTTCTCCATTTGGAGCAACTCATCTCTCAATTTGAGTGCCTTGTCTACTAATTCTTTGTACTTTGTTTCTGTGTTCATAATAAACTCTTTCTCGGCGTATATTTAGATAAATAACGGCAGGCGTCATATTGTACCATACATGTCAGAGTTAAATCAATCAATCTTGAGACAACTCGCAACATCTGCAAAGGATGACATTGTTGCAGTTCCAGAAGAGAATCAGAAGATTGTTTCTGTGACAAATGCTGATAATGGATCGGAAATGGTAGCATCAGATGTGCCTGGTGAAAGTGTAATGTCAGGTGTTATCGGAAACGGTCAGATCTCAAAGGCAACTGATAATTACTTTGCCAGTGGTTCGATCTACATGAGTCAGTTAAACTCTACATTTGGTGGTGGAAATTACTTATCCTCCAAATATAGAGGTGGTAATGTTCCGAACTGTCAATATAACAATAATGTTCCCACTGGTGGACAGATTTATTTCAGTAATTTCCGTGGGTCAACTAAAACAATCTATGCATATTGCAATGGAAACTTTGTACATCTCCAGGCAAGATGGGAGATTTATGGAGACACTGACTGGACTTCTCAGGCAAACAAAAAAATCATCTTTAGTGGTCATGCTGGATCCTATGACACTAATCCTGCACTGAGAATTAACAATAGTGGAGACTTGAATGGTGCTCAAGTTGAACTTGTAGGTACAGGTACTCCTAGAATTGTTGGTCGTCCAGGAAATAATGGCGGTGGTGCTGGTAACAGTGGTCTACATATCGCAAGTGCTATCAAGATTCCCGATAGTATGTGGAATGGTCAATGGGCATCTGTAGGAATCTTTGGTGCTGGAGGTGGCGGAGGAAATGGCGGTAACGGTGGCAATGGTGGCAACGGTCAACACAGCGGTAGCGTCAGATGTAACGGTTGGTTCTGTAATGGAACAAAGAGAGAATGTAATGGTGATGGTGGTAACGGAGGAAATGGTGGTAATGGTGGATCAGGTGGCAGAGGTAGGGGTTACGAATGGAACGGAAGTGTCTGGAATTTAGTATGGCCAGGTGCCTCTGGTGGTAATGGCGGAAACGGTGGAAATGGCAGAGCAGGAAATGGCGGAAACGGTGGAAATGGCGGCGGTGGAGGTGATCTCCAGAGTTATGGTTCTGGCGGTGGCGGTGGCAACAGCGGCAATAGCGGAGGTTATGGTCAGCAAGGTTGCGGCGGTGGTCCTAACGGAGGAAACAGTGGTAATGGAGGCAACGGCGGAGGTCCAGGCGGCGGCAAAGCAAACTACTCCCACAATGGGTATCGTTATCAGTAATCCGATTGTTTAATGTGGTTCTGGACCATTAAGAGGTCCAACAAATCCATATGCAACGCGCATAGAGTTGCCTTCATGTTCCGTAGATACTTGGAAGGTAGCAAATATATTTTCTGTACTGGTACTATTTTCCCAGTTGTTTAATTCTGGTGCCCAACCTTCGGGCAACCAAGAACAATTTTCTGTTGACTGGGCAATAGATGACAGGGAATCAATATGACATTGTTTGTAATACTGATACTTTGTAAAGTTATCTTGGGCAGTAGTGCCTGCTGGCGCATCTTTCTTCTTCTTGGGCAACACATTCTGACCAAACTTTTTCTGAACCCCGTTAGAATCAAATGTGATACTTACATTCACATAGGTATTCTCATCAATATACAATGAGTCCATCACATCAATGGTATTACTTGTACTCAAATACATCTTAGTTCTCTTACTTCCAGCAACATTTGCGAGCAAGTCCTTCACTGTCCCGACATTATCATCATTTCTAACTAAGAGAATCTCCACACTATTTTTGAGACGATTGTGAATCAAATAAGTGGGTGACAAATCATATGAATCTTTAAGTTCTGGATCGGCAAGATTATCAATACCAGAGAAAATACTTTCCAGTTCGGATGTATTCGGATTGCCTACTAAATCCCCAATCAAATTACACAAGTGTTTAATACTTGCAGGGAACATTGGGAAGATTTCAAAGTCAATATGTTCTTCCACAATTTCGGTGGGATTTGCTGCATCAAATGCAAGAAATCTGTTACCCATGAAGTAGTTAAAGATGGGGTTTCTATGAATCACATCTTTACCATATGGTTGCCACTCTGTAATACCTGTAGGTGCTTTAAAAAAGAACCCATAAAGAGTATCAATATTGACGTTTTTGAGTCCAGAAGTAGGAGACTGAGTGTATTGTCGGACAAAAATACATCCACTATCCCTTCTTTTCGAACCACGTTCATTCCATGCCTTTGAAAAGAGAGATGGATTGGCATCAACAATCTTTCTGACGTTCTCTACATCAGTTTGAGAAACTAAGTGCGGATAGTCATTCGACTTGACTAATTTTTCGAGCGATCCAAAATCTACCATTGTTCTCCTTTATCGTAAGCAAACCATACAACGACTGAGTACCTTGTTCCTGATGTAACCTTGGCGACCTCATGTGGATAAACCAAAGCACTTGGATAAACATGAATGGAGTTTTTATGTTTATCTAACGTATAGTTTTTCCAGAAGACCATTTCGCCACCTTCATAGTCATCATTGATTTGAAATGATGCAGTAACTGATGCAGCGTCGGCATCCATATCTGTATGATATGAAAGATATCCTCCTTCTGGGTATTTACATAACCAGTAACCACTATATTTATCGAAGACATCTCCATCTGGAAGGCACCAACGATAGTCATTCAATATCTTTGGCATCGTTCTTTTGAAGGCAGCATGAACAATGTCAAATACTTCACCCTCAGTTAAAAGAACCTGTTGCCTATGTCCCTTGAGAGAATAGTTTGCATCCTCTGCAATATCTTCAAAGTCTGGAAACTCAAAGTTCTTTAATAACTTCAGAAGTCGAAAGTATTCATCAGCATCTAATACATCATGATAATCATGTATATGATCCGAGAGATTCATAAGAAATATTCTTTCGCAACGAATCCCGAAACAGAAACTCTAAGTCTATCCTTGAAATCACTAGAAGCAAACTTTGCAGAGTGCCAGAGATATGATGGATAGAGAACTAATCTATTGTATTTCATTGGAACTTCATGAATCTCTGTCCACACAGGATCCATACATTTGTAGTCCAAAGGAACCATGTCAGTAGATTGTTCCAGGAAATCATATTCCCATTCTTTGTAATTCCAGTAAGGTTCTTCTCTTTTGAATTTCACAAATACATGTTCCATGTTTATGCAACCAGCAGTTTTATGAGAATAAAATGCTGTACCACCTGCATAATTATCACCTTCTCCAGTATCAACTTCCTTGTTCATGTAGAGAACAAACGCAAACATGGCAGGATCAACGTGAGGTTGAATCAGTGCCTTTGGAAATTGTAGACTACTATCAATGGCATTTACCTGAAATGCATACCTAAGATTCTCTGGATCAGGTATCTCGAAATCGGTAAATTTATCAATGAAATATCCTATTGCATTTCTAACTTCAGGCAACATCATGAAGATTTGCCCCGTATATCCTGGGATAGAACTACCACCAGCATCAAACTGTTCCCTATTCTTTTCAAGAGGAACTTTATTTACAATATTCTCCAAGAAATAATCAGGATCTTCCAGAAAATTATCTACAACAATAACTGGATGATTTTGATCTTTTCCGATTCTTACGGAAACATATTGCATGTCATTGCTAATTTTAATCTCACCAGTATCAATCAAATTCAAAGACATAATATCCTCTTTTTTTGTATTTATTCGAACCCTCCAGCGAGTTTGCACTCCAAAATAGTTCTATAAAGATGTGTCTGAAGATCTCTCAATCTTTCAGAAAGATCCTCCTCTAGTCCATCAGTCTCCAAATGTACGGAGACTGATTTATAGAGAAGGCAGATATCTTCTAGATCAAAATCAATAATGAAATCGGGTTCGTCCATTTACTTATCCTTGAGTTTTTCTTCCAGATCAGAAACTTTGGCGGAGAGTTCCTTCACTGCCTCGATCAAGAGTGCGGTGAGTTTCTCATACTTAACTGCCTTGTATCCATCCTTTCTGGTGGTAACAAGTCCAGGTAATCCGAGTGCCTCAATCTCTTGTGCGATGACGCCAGTATCTTCGCCAACGTGTCCAGTTTCATGTTCTTCGTTGTTCCACTCGAAGGTGTTACCACTGATCGAGAGAATCTTATCAAGAGCATTGGGGATAGGAGCGATGTTATCCTTCAGTCTTTCGTCGGAAGAATAGAAGGCAACAATATCACCCGTAGCAGCAATCTGGTTGACGTTTGCGTTGAACAGGAATCCCTGGTCACGATACAGTTGTCTATAACCAAGACCATCATTCTCGGGAACTTTGGTCATTACTGGGTAGAACCATCCACCGTTCTGAGTATCAACGATCTCAACATCATTTGCCTGAGCAGCAGTACCACTGAAAGTACCACCAGCACTGAATGTGCCGTTAACGGTCAAGTTGTTGAGAGTTGTTGAACCACTGACTCCCAAATTACCACTGATAGATCCAGAGGAGAAGGATCCAGAACCGCCATTAAATGCATTTGCAGTAATAACGTTTGCAGAGAAACTACCAGTATTATCTCTACTTACAATAGACAATCCAGTCTGATTTGTGGATGAAGTATTCATATCATCCAACAAGTCTGCGTTTAAGTTAACGCACTTGGTTGTAGAAGATGTAATGATAGGTGGAGTACCTTGAGATGCAGTATGTACAAACTGGAAGGCGTTAATCTTACCAGTAGGTCCACACTGAATTGTCATATTGACGCCAGTATCACCCAGGGCGGTAATAATACCAGAGTTGACATAAAGTTTAGGCGAAGTCAGAGAACCACCGTTACCAGTGTTCAGGAATGTAAGCGTAGAGTAAGTACCAACCAGAGAGGTAACAACACCAGAGTTAGCAACAATCTCAAGAGAAGGTTGTCCCTGACCCTGTTGACCAGGACCCATGATTACACTGGATCTAACTGCTGTAATGATACCACTGTTAATGAAGGCAGTAGGACCAAACAGTTGGTCAGTGAAGTTAAGATCAGTCGCTGTCATTGCGACACCGATGATGTTATCGTAACTCAGGTTTGTACCACTCATATTAGTGGCAATACCGTTTGCAATGTATGCCTGTGGAGTGGTCAGATTGTTGGAGGCATACAGGTTAGTGACAATACCCGAGTAGATATTTGCCTCATTTGTGTACGATGTGCTGCTGTAGAAGTCGGTAATAATACCGAGGTTCGCATACAGACCATTAGTTACAGAGGCAACCTCAGAATACAGATCGGTAACAATACCCGATGGCGTAGAGAAATTCTTGCGTACCGCAAGAGTATCAATACCAGCATTGATAGCAGTCAACGTGGTTACATTGATTGTACCACCATCACACTCGATATTACCAACATCAAGTGTACCAACGAATGTACTTACACCAGCGTAAGTATCATTGATTGGACCTTCAATGCTGATGTGAGAAGCAGGTTTGAAGGAAACATAAGTACCGACAGTTTCTACATCAAAGAGTCTAGATACACCGCCTTCATCTACAATACTGTAGTAACCATAGTTCTCCCAGGGAATACCTTGAGGAGAAATGCCTCCAGTAGTGTTGTAACCCCAGAAGTTGGCAATCTTTCTAACAATGATGCTATCGTATGTAACACCAGTAAATGTCTGTGGAGATGCAAAGGTAACAATACCAGAAACATACAGGTGATTAACTTTAACCGTACCATTAACCTCAAGGGCATCAGTGAAGTTAAATTGACCAACACCCGACTGACCAATACCAAGTTGATCAATCTTGAAGAACTGTCTATCTCTCTCTTGAGAGACAACACCCATTCTTCTCCACTCACCTTCAGCATAGATGTGTCCAATATAACCACCAGTATTGGGGTTAGTGATAAGAGAAATATCACCAGATCTCTTTGCAGTTAATGGAGTTGAGATACCTACGGTCAGTTCTTTACCCTGAGGGGCAGTACCTTTCAGGAAGAGGTTTCTAGTTTCAATACCATCAATGGAACTGTTAGTCAACTTCTCGGTCATGTTGACAGGACCGTAGAACTGAGAAGTTCTATTGTTGTTATCACCACCCTCAACAGTGATGCCTTCTCTTACCAGAATCTCGTCAAATACACCAGAAACTTTCTTAGTTGCCTCAGACTCTGCATCATCACCAGTGTAGGTGAAGATAGGAGCACCGATGACCTCTTCCTCACCAGTAATTGCAGACAGTTTGTTGTAACCAGTGAAGAATTCACCAGCGTCGTTCATACCAGTATAAACGACTTTACCACCATTTGCCTCTTTCTTCTGGGCGGCGAGTTGTTCATCAGAACTCAGAACTCTATCCTGTTTTTGTGGCAGAGATGTAGAGTAGTTACCAGAACCATAACCAAGATATTCAAATGTATGACCAGAGGCACGAAGAATAGAAGGTCTACGAAGTTCCATTGGAACAATTTCGATCTTCTTAATCGTTGCGCCAGAGATAGCAGCACTCGCAACAGTACCAAACTGACCACGAATAACCGAGTTAACGTTATCGTTGGTGAATCTGACAATCTCTGCGTTAATTAAACAATAATCTCCCTTGCGGAAACCAGCAGTGTTGGTAAGAGTAATTGTAGAGTCAGTTGCTGTCATTGGAGCAGCAAGAGTTGTGCTGATACCTGTGTAGAAGGTTGCCGCTCTTGCACCCAGATTGTTCTCACCCAGACCAAGAGATCTTGCTCTCGCTCTCATGCCATGACCAAACAGTCTGGCATCAGTAATACTATAAGCAGTGACGATTCCAGCAGTGTGTACACCGACGTTAAAGTGAATATCCGTCAGTGGTGTATTCTGATCAACATCAACGACAACGAATGGTCTTTCATCAAAGAAGGAATTGCCTGTTCCAACAATAGTAAATGTTTGTCCAGCAACCAGAGTATGATTGTTAGTACATCTAACAGTTGCAACACCAGTTGCACCAGTCATTTCAATAGAAGTAATACCTACACCAGGGTTGGCGAGAGAGTATTGTGGGAGTCTTCTATCAGTTCTAGTTTCATAGTAAGGAGAAACAATATTAGGTTTATCAATCTCAATAGAAACAGATCTAGAAGTAGGAATATCAACGATCTTATGAGTTCCATTATACAATGGATCTACGAAACCAGAGAGATCCAAACCATCGCCAACGTTGTCGAAGACAGAAACAACTTCAACAACAGCAGGAGATGTTGCAGCACCTGCTGGGAATGGATCAATGGTCATGGTGTTACCTACACCATAAGCACAACCACCATCAATAATCTTGACACTAGAAACAGTACCAGCAGCAGAGATCTGAACTTCTGCTGCAGCACCTCTACCAATCAAGGCATTATTAACGAAGTCTGCGGCATAAATGACAGTTGCAATACCTGTGCTGTTGTTGTATCCAGCACCACCATCAATGATATTAACTTCTTTGATGGAATTGAACTTGTGTTCTACTTCACTATAGAGAGTAATAGTAGTGTTACCTGTACCAGAAACAACAGCACCAGTTACAGCAGTACCAACATTGAATCCCTGCATAAAGTAGTTGAGGGATTCTCTTGTGAGAGACTTCTTCTTGTCGTTAGAAATAACCTTACCGATGACGGAAGGTTGTGCAAACGATACAGAAGGTTCTGGATCAGAGTTGTAATTATCTCTATCTTGCTGTGGATAGAGGTTTCTAACGTCTTGAGAGAATGACTTGAAGGAAACACCGAAACCAAGATCTTTATCAAGAGGGATAGAACCACAGACAAGAATGAGGTTGTAGATACCATCTTGTCCAGATGTTCCAGGAATATGTGGTTTTACTTCTTGAACACGATAGACATAGAGACTATCCTTAGACTTAGATCTTTGAACAGTAGGCAGTGCCTCAATCTGTGCCTGTGTTGTTCTCTGGTTGATCTGGTTCTTAAATGCACCAGGATCAGTTGTAATACCAGCAATAGTGAACTGTTTTCTACTCAGAATACTCGTAACTGGATTCTCACCATTGAAACCAACATTGTAGGTTCCGTCTGGGTTGTTGACAGAATCAATATTTCTAAGAGTTACTAAGTCATCAACAGCAAGTTTGTGATCCTTTTCTGTCGTAATGGTAATAATATCATTTGCCCATGTAGCATTCTTGACGATCTTAACGTTTCTAAGTTGTGTTGGGTTAGTTAAGTCTGCACTCAGATAAGAGGCAGATGTAATACCAACTGTCTTAGATTCTTGAAGAACGAAACCAGGAGTAGGTGGACGTGCATCAACGTGTTCCTTAGGAATAACGTATCTTGCTCTATAAAGTCTATCTTGCAGAGATCTGTTATCTACTCTTCTTTCCAGGTATGTGGATCCTGATTCTTCACCAATCTGACCAACTCCAAGACTATAGAGTGCTGGATAAATGGTGTTGGAAACAGAACTTGGGTCAACAGTAATATACCAGTTATTGTTTACACTATCAAATTGAATTGGGTGTCCGAGTTGTCCAGGTTCTTTATCGGAAACCGTAGAAATGATCTTAAGTTTACCGCCTCCATTAGAGAGACCAGTTAAAGGTCTACGGGAGAGAGCATCGTTCAGAGTTGCGGCAAGTTGAATTCTATTTGCAGCAAGAGAACCACCAGTAATGGCATAGTAAATCTTATCATTGATAATGCCATTTGGTGTCTCACCAGTGTCAGAAAAGACTCTAACTTTCTCACCAGTGAGTAACTGATGGTTTTCAATCAGAGTAAAGACGTTAGAAACAATAAAGTTGACGCCCGCATTGCGAACAACATTGTATACCTTACGATACGAAGTTGTGATACCAGAGGCACCAGACTGCATCAAGATTGGTGCAGAATATACATTAGGAACGGCAGCACCAGTAGTGGTATCTACCAGAGCAAGTTTCAGAGTATCACCTGCTCTTGCACCAACTCGATAAGAGTCAACCTGAGAAGGTGGAACAACTTCCTGAGTATCATATCCATAGAGATAAAGTCTACCAGTATCAGCAATACCAATAGTCTTCTGAACATCCAGAGTCAACCAAGAGATTGTGGTGTCTTCTGCTGTAAGTTCTCTAGGTGGAATGATGTGAGTAACATAACCAACATCGTCTCTATCAAAGGAGAATGGTCTGAATCCACTAGACTCAAGAGCAGTTTGACCGAAGTTGGAGTTAGAGTTGGTAATAGAGGCGTCACCACCTCTTTCTGCCTGGAAGTGTCTTGCGAACGCAATAGCAAACACCGAAACGATCTGAACAACAGCGTTGTTCCTCACTCTCATGTGAGAGGTTTCGTATGTTGGTTTGTAAATGGCACTGGAGTTACTGTGAAGAGGTCTCTCAGCATCAGCAACAGAAGTATCATCATTAAAGATTGCAGTGTCTGGGTTATACAGAATGAATGCATTATCATCCTTCTGAATAGAGATACCCGTGAACTGTGCAACAACCATCGACTTGAATCCAGTCGCCTTGTCGCCATCACAATCCATGCCGTTCAGACCATAAACCGAACGGAGAGAACAGTTAAAGATATATGGAGATGCAGATCCTACAGTGTCAGGTTCAATAATAACAGAGGAGTTCTGAATCTCTTGGGGAATTGGCAGAGGGTTGCCAGGAACAAGAGGAGAAATATATCTAAACTCAGTATCACTTAAGACTTCATCAACAACGAAAGAACCGTTATATGCATTGATGGATGTAGTAATACCAGCAATAAGAACGGGAGTCTCTTTGAAAAGATTGTGTGGTTTGTTTGTGGTTACAGTAATCTGTGTAGAAGCAGTATTGCCATCACCAGACTTAATAGAACTGATGCCAACTGGGTCAGCAGCAAGGTCACCAACAATTCTAAATTCGTCGATGTTGGGTTCGAAGTCATCAAACGTTGGGAAGTCTCCAACAGGTCTACCAGAAGCATCACCATATGCTCTAGCAACCTTATAGTAGAACATATCGAGGTCGGTCAGTTGAGAATCCGTACCGTCGATAATGACATTATTTACACCGTCTGCATACTGGAAGCAAGACAGTTTGTGGTGAGAGAATGTTGGTTTCTTAGTGTTACTGTCGAAGTCATAATATGCAACTTTAGCAAGATCGGCATCAAACAGAGAGAATGCCGTGAAGTAACAAGTACCAGTAACTCTAAAGATCGAAGTGTATGTGAACCTATCGTCTTCAGGATCAGGAACATACAGAGGACGAATCTTGGTTTTACGGAGATCCAGACCAATGATAGACGTACCACGAGGCAGGATTACGCCACCTTCAGTAGAGTTGTACTTGTAAAGATCGTTGTTTCTGTCAAGTACGTCAAAGTTGGTTTCTGTTGTAAACTCATTCAGAGTTACTTCAACGAAACCATTATTTCTTCTTGCCTTAAACTGGGCAGTACCACTGTTATCTACAACAGTATATCCAGGTCTATTATCAATATAGTGCGTTCCTGGGAACGTCAGAATCGTTGTTCTGTCGATCTTATCGTTATTTTTTCCTGTCTGGTACGAAAATCTTGCCGCCTCGATCAGTGCCCTTTGAATTGTCTTAAAAGGACGAGTCAGAGAATTACCTCTGTTCTCAATACTGTCTGTAGCATCAAAGTCGGAAGGGTTTACATATAAAATATTACCTTCAGCGTTCTTGAGGAAATTCTCTAGTCTTGAAAGAGGCATTTTGACTCAAAATAATATTCTTCTGACTATATTTAGACACTAAAAAACCTCCCATTGGGAGGTCTAATCTGAAATGTAAGGTGCTTTGATACTAATATCATCAAGTCCTTCTACTTCTGATGGTTTTGATTCAGTAATGGGTTCTTGTTTTTCTTCTTCTTCCCATTGTTTCTTGATTTCTTCTGCCTGTTTGTCAACAGAAGTCATCTCCATCTCTACTCTACCATCAATCCACCTTTCCCATAACCACTCAATTAAACCAAGGGCAAGATGATTGATGGGAAATTTTTGTTTATTTGCCCAACGTTTTGACTTTGTGTACCAGGTATCTTCACCGCCCCATTGATATTCAAACTTATGTTCAATCTCTTTGTCGCCAGTCATCTGGTTTCTCGCGATTAAACCAATCTACAATCTCATCAGCACTACTAAATCCTGAGCGATGATTTGATGGATCGGGATCACCCAATCCCATTTTATTCATAAAATCATCCATACTGCCTTCAACCATGTCTGGATTGGCAGCCTGGCGTCTTGCTTTTTTAAGCATTTCACTAGCAGTTGTATTTGCTTTTGCTAACTTATTTGACCAAATCATATCTTCAAGATTTACATTTTCGCCACGAATGATTCTCTTGCAGATACCTTCAAGACGAAGGCGATATTGGGTGGAGAGCATACTATTCTTCCGATAGATAGTGTTCTAATTGATTGATCCTTTGGAACTCAGCATATGCTGATTCAGAACGAATATGTAGAATGTCACGAATGTCATCCACAATAAACGTCGGATCAATACCATCATCTAGGTATTTATCGATCGCTTCCTTGAGATATCGATATCTATGCCATTCTTGGGAATAAGGTTTATGCATAACGATGTTTATTGTAAAAAATGGGGTCCGAAGACCCCGATTGCACTTCCTTCACACCCTAATATTATATAATAGGTTTAGTTATGCGGCAACACTTTTAAGTTTTGGAAACCACACATAATCTAATTCGGAGTTATGCAATGTTCTGAGTGCTTCTGAGGGCGTTTCAACAAGGGGGTCACCAGCAAGATTAAAACTAGTGTTGAGAAGAATCCCAATACCTCGCACAGATTTGATCTCTTTGAGGAGTTCATAAAGTAAATGTCCTTCACTCACGGTTTGAATTCTGCAGGATCCATCTTCATGGACAATGCCTTGAAGTTTAGATCTCCACTCATCTCTAATTTGAAAAGAGTTTGTCATAAACTCACTCTTTTCCAAACCTAACATATCGAAACAAGTATTGGCATCTTCTTGTAGTATCATACCTGCAAATGGACGATACCATTCACGTTTTTTAATTTTATTAACAATATCTTTGGCGTCAGGATTAAAAGCATCAAAGAGAATAGATCTATTTCCTAATGCACGTTGTCCTGCCTCTGCTTTTCCA
>Ga0181585_10000920_pt1 | contig 25423 bp, 24 predicted proteins | sample 071ome_29_FD_132469 | JGI IMG/M metagenome (GOLD analysis project Ga0181585, IMG submission 132469) | Coastal salt marsh microbial communities from the Groves Creek Marsh, Skidaway Island, Georgia - 071407BT metaG (megahit assembly) | ecosystem: Environmental > Aquatic > Marine > Intertidal...
AAAATCCTGTGCCTGTGCCGGTATGACCAGCAGCATCAGTGCGAATATGCCTGCGATTAAGGGCGTTCTGCCTTTCCCCATGATCCCCTCCTCTTCTGTCACCATTAACGTGCAGGAGGAGAAGTCTATCAGGGTTGGGTTAACAAACCCTTAAGGGGTGGCAACAACCCGTTTGGAGGATACCACCGACCTGTTTGGGGGCAGGGTGTCAGCCCGCGGTGAATTCCGCCTCTGCGGTCATGGCCTGCTGGCCCTGATGGTTGCGGGCTTCAAGCCGGGTGAAATCTTCATTGGCGCAGAGCCCCACCCGGCGGCCAACATAGAGCGCCTGGGTGCCGCGGAAACGAAACCGGCTGAGCTGGCGCCGGGGCCTGTCTTCCATCCGGCCGGCGCCGCCGCTGATCAGTGCATCGCCTGCGGCTTCGGTGAGGCCGCCGGTCGCCATCAGCGCCAGATTCATCGCCGTGAACGGGCCATGGGTGATGATATCAGGGTAGCCTTCCACCTGCCGGCAATGGTCCGCGTCGTAATGGATCCGGTGGGTGTTCCAGGTCAGGGAGGAAAAGCGGAACAGCTGGCCGTGATCCGGCCGCCAGGCACCCTTTTCGCTGAGCGTCTCCTCCCCTTTAAGCGGCAGGCTGTCCGGGGCTTCGCCGCCACCCTTAACACTTCCCTTTTCACGGTAGACGATGGTCCGGGTTTCCAGCACTCTGCCGCCGGAGCCGGTGATCTCACGCTCAACGGTGACAAAGATAAGGGGGCCGGTGCTACCGTCTTTGCGGGTGATGCCGGTGATGGTGGAGGTGCGGCGGATCATCTCCCCGACGGTGATCCCGCCTTCAAAGCGCATGTCCCCTGCGGCCCACATCCGGCGGTGGAACGGGCCTTCGGTGGTCACATCCGGGATGAAACGTCCCAGAATCTCATGCCCGTCCGGGGAAAGACGTGTCGCGTCGGTGGGATTATTGGTAAAGAAAAGATGAAACAGCGGCGGCAGGGGCGCGCCGTCCCGGGCAAGGTGGCGGATGCCTTCTTCACCAAGGCCGAACATCGCCGCGGCCTGCGCCATGCGCACCGGGTCAATGCTGTCTTCTGAGGTTTCCGTGCGGCCGATAGCGTCATCAAACATGTTCATCCCCTTTTTTCCGCTGGCCTTTTACCTGCAGTCGCGGTAGGTATCCGGCCAGCACCAGCCCGTTTGAGCCCCGTTTTGAGGATAAAGCATGAACCCGAACCTGCGCAACATTGCCATTATCGCCCATGTCGACCATGGCAAGACCACGCTGATTGACAGCATCATGAAACAGTCGGGCATGTTCCGCGAAGGGCAGACGGTGGCCGAACGGCTCATGGATACCGGTGACCTTGAAAAGGAACGCGGCATCACCATCCTTGCCAAGCCGACCTCGATTCAGTGGGGGGAGATACGGATCAACATCATCGACACCCCGGGGCATGCCGATTTTGGCGGTGAAGTCGAACGGGTGCTTCACATGGCCGATGGCGTGATCCTGCTGACCGATGCGGCGGAAGGGCCGATGCCGCAGACAAAATTCGTTCTCGGCAAGGCGCTGGCCCAGGGGCTCCGCCCGATTGTCATCATCAACAAAATCGACCGCAGCGACGCCCGCCCTGATGAGGTGGTGAATGAGGTGTTTGATCTCTTCGTTGCCCTTGATGCCAGCGAAGATCAGCTGGATTTCCCCATTCTCTACGCGTCGGGCCGTGACGGCTGGTGCGTCGATGATCTCAGCAAGCCGCGGGAGAACCTGCATCCCCTGCTTGACCTGATCATCAGGCATGTGCCGTCGCCGGGCCTGCCCGAAGACAAGCCTTTTGCCATGCTGGCCACCTTGCTGGACCGTGACCCGTTTCTTGGCCGCTGCCTGACGGGCCGGATTGTCCAGGGCAGGGCAAACGTGAATGATGTCGTCAAGGCGTTGGATCTCAATGGCAAGGTGGTCGAACAAGGCCGCCTGACCAAACTGCTGCGCTTTGAGGGCACGGAACGCGTGCCGGTGAAAGAAGTGGCCGCCGGTGATATCGTCTGTGTCGCCGGGCTGGCCAAAGCATCGGTATCAGATACGCTTGGTGCGCCGGGGCTGGATGCGCCGGTAGCTTCGACACCGATCGACCCCCCGACAATGGCGGTGACAATCACCGTCAATGACAGCCCCTATGCCGGACGTGAAGGCACCAAGGTCACCTCAACCATGATAAGGGAGCGTCTTCTTGCCGAGGCAGAGACCAATGTCGCCATCACCTTCCGTGAAAGCGCGGGCAAGGATGCATTTGAGATCGGGGGCCGGGGCGAATTGCAGCTCGGGGTGCTGATCGAAACCATGCGGCGTGAAGGCTTTGAGATGACGGTTTCCCGCCCGCGGGTGCTGCTGAGGGAAGAGAACGGGCAGAAGATGGAGCCGATTGAAGAAGTCATCATCGATGTTGACGAGGGTTATGCCTCATCGGTGATCGACAGCCTCAACCGCCGCAAGGGTGAAATGGTGGATATGCGGACGGCCGGCGCGGGAAAGACACGTCTCATCTTTCATGCGCCCTCGCGTGGGCTGATCGGATATCAGTCCCGTTTCCTGACCGAAACCCGCGGCACCGGTGTGCTGAACAGGCTGTTTCATGACTACTCCCCGTGGAGAGGGGATATTCCCGGACGCCGAAACGGGGCGTTGATTTCCAATGATCAGGGTGAGGCTGTGGCCTATGCGCTGTTTAACCTGCAGGACCGCGGGGTCATGTTCATCCATCCCCAGGAACCTGTGTATATGGGGATGATCGTCGGGGAGCACAGCCGCGATAATGACCTTGAGGTCAATGTGCTGAAAGGCAAGAAACTCACCAATGTCAGGGCATCGGGAAGCGATGAGGCGGTGGTGCTGACGCCGCCGAGGCGCATGTCTCTGGAGGAGATGATGGCCTATATCAATGAAGATGAAGTTCTTGAGGTGACGCCGAAGAATCTGCGGCTCAGGAAAATTTATCTTTTCGCCCATGAACGTAAAAAGCACGCAAGGGCCGCATCCTGATCTAGCCCTGAAACGTGACCAGCCGGTCAGGCAGGCTTGAAATGGCTTCGGTATCCGCGTTGGCGAAGGCAAAACGTAAATAGGCTTCCTGCCCCTGCCCGAAAAACCCGCCCGGAATGGTCAGCACGCCTGTCCGGGCGACAAGATTTTCCGCCACCGAAATGCTGTCAGATGATGCGGGATGCCGGACATACCCGAAATAGGCGCCAAGCGAGGCAATCTCCCAGCCATCGAGATTTTCAAAGACCTGCCTGAATACATCTGCCCGGGCGGCAATCATCCGGCTGTTTTCTTCTCTCCAGCCGGTGAGCGCCTCTATCATCGGGGCGATGGCCCGTTGTGCTGCCCGGGGAGCACAGATCTGGATATTATCCATCACCTTGGCCATTTCGGCGATAGTGCCGGTGCCGGCGGTCACGGCGCCGAGGCGATGGCCCGGAATGCAATAGGCTTTTGAAAAACTGTAGAGCAGGATGAGGTGATCCCGCCAGTCGCCTTTATACCTGCCCGTGTCAAGCAGGTGATGCGGCGTGGCGCCGCCGGGCAGGAAGTCCCGATAGGTTTCATCAAGGATAAGCCATATGCCGCTGTTTTCACATATCTCACGGATGGCCTCGAGCACCTCCGCCGGGTAGATGGCGCCGGTAGGGTTGTTGGGGCTGACCAGGGCAAGCGCACGTGTTCTTTCGGTAATGGCTGTGCGGATATCTTCCGGATCAGGGATGAAGCCCCGGGATGGATCGGCGTCGATATAGCTTGTCTTTATTCCCATCATCTTGAGGGTGGCTTCATGGTTGAAATAGCTGGGACGCATCATCAGCACCTCATCCCCCGGGCTGGCGACGGTCAGTGCGGCGGTGATAAACGCCTGATTGCATCCGGAGGTGATTAATGTCTCCCCGGCTACAATCCGTGTTCCGTGGCGGAGGCTCATGTGGTCGGCATAGGCCTCACGCAGCTCATCCTCACCTTCGATGGGGCCATAGCCCAGCGATGCCGGATCCGCGGCATATCTGGTCAGTCTTTCCAAAAGGTCAGGATGCGGCGGGTATCCGGGTACCGCCTGTGACATATCGATCAGCGGGCCAAGTCCGCCGGAATACTGTTCGATCCAGTTCTGAACAACGGCGACGGGCGGCGCGGTAAGGGCACGTATGGCAGGATTGAACATCAGCACTCCATATCAACAACACATATCAATCATATATCGCATCGCGGGATTTTGCGATGCCCCTTGTCATGTGGCCAGGATCAGGATCGGGGCTGACCGGTGCCTTCGTACATCGCTTCGTTCTGCGAGGTGAGGATGCGATGATGCAATTCCACCGCCCCGGGGCTGAGATCATCTTCCGGCGGGTTTATCAGCTCAAAATACCCGTATCTGTCCTTCCCCCGGACAAGCATGGCAAAATCCTTTTCGGCCACCTGCTGGCGGACATGGGGGGCGATGAACTGCACCGCCAGACCAATGCGGCGTCTCTTTGACCGGTTGGGCGGTGATGCGTGCAACAGCTTGCCGTGATGAAACGAAGCCTGACCCGGCGCAAGCTCAACATGGAGGATTTTACCGGTATCGATCTCAATATCCGCTTCCTGCCCGCGGGTGAGGATGTTTGTCTCGCTGAAGGTGTCCCGATGGTCCAGCATCTCGCCGTGATGGGATCCCGGCAGGAACTGCATGCAGCCGTTATCCTGACCGACGTCATTAAGGGCGATCCAGGCGCTGACCTGGCCATTGGTATCGCTCAGCCCCCAGTATTTCATATCCTGATGCCAGCTGACATAGCTTTGTGTCTCCGGCTCCTTGATGAAGAAGGTGGATCCCCAGATAAGGATATCCGGCCCGAGTATCGATTCCGCCACATCCAGAAGCCGGGGATTGCGCACCATTTCATTGGCAAACCGGAACAGGACATGCGGGTAATTCAACTGGCTTTTATTGCCGACATTGATTGAGGACAGGCGCTTTTCCAGCCGTTCCAGCTCACGCCGGTGGGCGGTGATTTCCCCGGTGGTGAAAATATCGACAGGCATGAGAAATCCATCTTCAAGGAATTTTTCACGTAAGGACGGGGAAACGTGGGGGGTGATGCTGTCGGGCATGATGGCCTCCTGCTTCAGATCTTGTTTACGCTAGGTAAATTTTGCCTGCCGGGCAATCGGAATCTTGCCCCTTGCGGTGGTGCTGCGGCCCTTCGGTTCAGGGGTGCGATTGTGGCTTGGCGTCGGCACAGAAGAAGCGCATAGTCGGGTTTTAAAAATATCAGTTGATTGGCGCATCATGATTTTTGATCCGATCTCACGTTTTTTAAACCAGCTTCCCCCTTCGGGCCGTGGCGCGGTGTTGCTGGTGACAGGCATTTCCGTTTTCGGCTTTACTGATAATCTTACCCTCGGGGTTTCCGTTATGGTCGGGGTGGGCCAGTTTCATTTCAGCCGGTCGCTGTTTGCGGTTCTGGTCGTGTTTGTCATGGGACGTCTGTTCCGGCTTTCGGTCATGCCCGGGAACCTGAAGGCGGTGGCGGTGCGGACACTCTTTATCATGATGTCGATGCTGCTCTATTTCAGCGTTCTGCCCATGATGCCGATTGCCGAAGCCGGTGCTGGGTTGTTCACCTCACCGATCTTTGTGCTGCTGTTTTCCATTCTTTTCTTTCGGGAGCGGGTGGGCTGGCGCCGTATTCTGGCGGTCGCCGCCGGTAGTGCAGGTGTGCTTCTGGTGCTCAAGCCGGGTGCCGAAGGGTTCAGCATCTATCATCTCCTGCCTGTTCTGGCCGGGGCAAGTTACGCCATTGGTTCGATCTGCACCTGGAGATATTGCCGGGATGAAAGCCCTCTTGCCCTGCTGATGTGTTTCCTTATCGCCATCGGCGGGGCGGGATGGCTTTATACAAGCCTTCTGACAGCTTTCCCCGCCGGGCAGGCGTTGCTTACCGAAGCGCCTTTTCTGTTCCGGGGCTGGCAGGAGGTGGATATGCGATTTTGGGTCTGGATGGTGTTCATCGCTCTTGGCGCCTCGGTGGCGCTGTCAATGATGACACGGGCCTACCAGCTGACCCAGACATCCTACGCCACGATCTATGAATATGCCTATCTCTTGTCGGCGGGTTTCTTCAGCTGGATCTTCTGGGGAATTGTGCCAGGCATGATGAGCTTTTTCGGCATTGCCCTGATCATCATCGCCGGGGTGGTGATCACCATCGCCCAGATGGATAAAGGGGCTCAGATGGAGCCTGGCAATTGACGCTGAATAAGTTAATAAAGTCTTAAAGGTTGGGCGGCCGGCATCATGAGTGCCGGCCGCGCGCAACAGGTTGGAATGACGCCGCGTCCTCAGGCAGGGATGATATTGTGTTCCGGGCCGAAGGGAAAACCGGTGATGTTCGTCGCACCTGTTTCGGTGACCACCAGAATATCATGTTCGCGATATCCGCCAGCCCCGGGCATGCCTTCGGGGATCGTGATCATCGGTTCCATGGAGACGACCATGCCGGGTTCAAGCACGGTGTCGATATCCTCACGAAGTTCAAGCCCGGCTTCGCGGCCGTAATAGTGGCTGAGAACACCGAAGGAATGGCCATAACCGAAACTGCGATATTCAAGATAGCCGAGCTCAGCAAAAAGTGCGTTGAGCCGGGCTGTTATCTCAGCACAGGAGATGCCGGGACGAATGAGAGACAGGCCTTTCTCGTGAACTTCAACATTGGCCTTCCAGCAGGCCAGGCTGGCCGCGTCAGGCTCACCCAGAAAAAGGGTGCGTTCAAGTGCCGTATAATAGCCGCTGATCATGGGAAAAGTGTTGAGCGACAGAATATCCCCGTCCTCAAGTTGCCGGCATGTCACCGGATTATGTGCGCCATCGGTGTTAAGTCCCGATTGGAACCACACCCATGTATCGCGCAATTCGCTGTCCGGGAAACGTTCAGCAATGGCGAGTTCCATGGCATCACGTCCGGCCATGGCAACATCAATCTCTCGCACCCCCGGCCGGATGGCATCGCGCACCGCCGCACCGCCGATGTCCGCGACAGCCGCCCCGGCGGTGATCAGCTCAATTTCTTCGGCTGATTTGATCATCCGGCTTGCCATCGTGTCGCCGGCTATATCTACAAGATCAGGCTTGCCAAGCGTTTCAATCAAGGCCTCGCGCGTGGCAAGGGTCAGGTGATCCCCTTCAATGCCAAGGCGGCGGGCACCGGGAATAAGGCTGGAAATCGCATGAAAATAATTTCCGCGTTGCCAGTCCGTATAGATGATGTTGTCGCCATGACAGCGCCGCCAGGGCTGGCCCGCATCGATGGCGGCTGAAACTGTGGTGACCTTATCCGCTGTGACAACCGCCGCGTAAGGGCGGCCGAACGAGCAATAAAGAAAGCCGGTATAATACGCGATATTGTGCATGGAGGTCAGCACGGCGGCATCGCAGTCACGTTTTGCAAGAATGCCACGAAGACCGGCCAGCCGGCGTTCGTATTCCGACGCGCTGAACGGCAAAGGGGCTTTGTTACCATTTTCAAGGTGCATGATCTGGGGACGTTGCATCGTCTTGTCCTTTCCTGAAGCCCGGGCCTCCATCGAAAAAACAAGCGCCCGGGGAAATTCATCCGGGCGTGCAGGATGCGTTACATAGTGCTGTAACTGGCTGTTCCGTAAATCTTACCGAAAAGCCATTGATCGACGCCATCGATCATTTTTTTGCTTTATCATAATTAGGCCCCTGACGAAAGTATTTGTGAAGCCGGAGGAGTGAATTTTGACGGAAACCGGAGTGATGCAAAATTTGCATCATATTGCAGAAAATATAGCAGTATATGTTTTCATATTTCCGGGGTATTTAAATATCGTTCTCGCCTCAACGTAAGGGAAAGGCCGCGCCCCAAAGACGGCCACCAAACCCATCATCACGGAGCCATTGGCTATGGATCTCTTATATATTTCCGGGGTTCTGTTCCCGGCCATTCCCCTTGCCATGGTGGCGATCGGCGCGCGGTATACGGCTGTTGCCGGGCTGATCAGGTCTCTTCATATGCAGATCACGGGGGCTACCACGGCCTCAGGGCCTGCGGAGGTCTTGGCGGCGGAACTGAAATCGCTCCGGCTCAGGATTGAGCTGGTCAAATACAGCCAGTTCTTTGCCGCCGTATCTTTTGTGCTTAATCTCGTATCGGTGCTGTTATTTGCCCATGGCGCCGAAGATAAAGGATTGCTCAGCTATTCCGGATCAGCCGCCACCCTGACATTGGCCATGCTGCTTTTCATGGCGGAGATTTTCTTTTCCACCCGTGCGCTCAACCTGCATATCAGCGGGATGAAAGCCCATGGCTGAGGCCTCTGGTCTTTCCATCAGGTATCTTTCATAAGATTTCGTCGCCTCCTTATCTGCTCTACTCTCAGTTTAAGCCTTGAGGTTTTGTCGCGATATTTTGTGCTACGCGCGGCAACAGAAACAGAACCGAAACTGAAAGAGGGAGGGAATGAAATGGAGCCGCAACATCTGGTAGCGCAGAATCTGGTGAACTGGTTTGAGATTTATGTCGATGACATCGACCGGGCTCAGGCCTTTTATGAAGGCCTTCTCGGAATAACATTATCGCCGTCGCCCATGTCGGGGCCAGAGATGGATATGCGCATGTTTCCGGCCGAAATGGGGGCGCCCGGCGCGACGGGTGCACTTATCCGCCATCCGATGAGGCAACCGTCCGGCCAGGGCAGTCTGGTGTATTTTTCCGTTGAAGATTGTGGCCAGACAACCAATTGGGCAACGGGGCAGGGTGCCCTCGTTTTTGTTGAAAAGCAGTCGATAGGCGAATATGGCTTTATTGCCATTATCGGCGACAGCGAGGGCAATTCCATCGGCCTTCATTCCTTGGCCTGAAATTGCCGCATCCGAAATTCCCGGGCCCGAAATTCCCGCACTTTGGGATTGATGCATTCTCATGTAGATTGCGTAACCTGATGGCAGTTCAGAAGTGTAAGGATCAGGGGTTAAAGGGGCCGAAAGGATGATGCAGTTTTCAGCAAATCTGGGGCTTTTGTGGCGGGAGCTTGATCTGCCGGAGGCTATACGTGCCGCGGCGGGTGCCGGTTTTGATGCCGTCGAATGCCACTGGCCCTACGCCACGCCGGCACGAGAGGTTAAAGCTGCGCTCACCGATACGGGTCTTGCCATGATCGGGATCAATACATCCCCCGGCAATCGTGAGGCGGGGGAATTCGGCCTTGCCGCGCTCCCGGGACGTGAGACTGAAGCACGTGCTGCGATTGAAGAGGCGCTGGGCTATGCCGGGGAGATCGGTGCCAGGGCTGTTCACGTCATGGCAGGTTGTGCCACCGGCAAAGGGGCAGAAGAGACCTTTATTGAAAACCTGTCCTATGCGGCGCCGCTCGCGGCACAAGCGGGGATAATGGTTCTGATAGAGCCGCTCAACCCCCGGGATGTGCCGGGATATTTTCTCGACGGGATAGCGCGGGCAGAACATATTATCACCACGCTGTCAGCGCCTAATCTGAAACTGATGTTTGACTGCTATCACCTTGCCCTGATCGAAGGCGAGATTGAACCATTGCTGGAAAAATACTGGCACCATATCGGCCATATTCAGTTTGCCGGCGTGCCGGATCGGGGGCATCCGGATAAGGGGGATGTTGATTATCCGGCCTTGTTTCGCTTGCTGGAAGGGATGGGGTATCAGTCCCCCCTGGGCGCGGAATATAACCCTGATGGCGGCGATACCGGCAACAGCCTCGGCTGGCTCACCTCATACCGGAGCCGTTTCTAGCGCAGGCGGGGAAACGCCATTTCAGGTTTGTAATCAGCAAAACTGTCGAGATGCTGGCGGTTGCACTGTTGCTGAAGTTCGCTGTCCGGCCGGACCGCGGTGATGCAGGGAAAGCGGGTGCGGTACCCTGCGGTCCGGGCATTATCTTCCATGGCGATGGCAACAAGCCCGGCGACGTTGCCGCCCTGTTTTTCAATCAGGCGGATGGCCCCGTCCATGGTGCCGCCTGTTTCGATCCACTGATCGACCAGAAGAACGCGGGTTCCTTCGGCAAAGGCGGGTTTGCGGATTTCCATATCCTGTGTCCGGCCGGAATAGTTTGAAAAGGTGACGCTGTCGGTATCAACGCATAATTTGCCTGCCTTGCGGATGGGCAGAAACCCGACGCCAAGGCGTGTGGCCAGCGCCGAGCCAAGGACAAACCCCATCGCGTCAAGGCCGCCGACAACATCACATTCGATGCCGCTGAGGTCTTTGCATAAATCATCAAGAAGGTCATGAAATGCCTCGCCATTGATATAGATCGAGGTCGGGTCAAGCCAGGCAAATTTCTCCCCCTTGGTATTGGGCGACATGATGCTGAGATACCAGCGATCTTGTTTTTCCCCGTCTTTTTGAGACCTGTTGCCTTGTGTCATATCTGATCCTCCATCTTCTGGCAGCGATTAATCAGCTGCCGCAGTTTTGCCGGATCAATAGTGTAGAAATCGTTTTCAATATTGATGCCGGTTGCAACCATAAAGCAATCCACCATGCTGTAATCATCGGCGTTTTGCGGGGTGATGCCGGATGCAAGCGCGATCGGTGTATCCGGCAGAGCCGAACGAAAAGTTGCGATCTTGCTGATCTCAGCGGCATTGCCCGTCGCAATCCCTGAAGTGGTGACCACATCCATATAGCCGCCGGCGATACGGGCGGATACATCATAATCCTCCGGATTGACCGGACGCTGTTTCTTAAACGCGGTGCCGCCGAAATACAGCCCCTGCCAGCCGCAGTCACGACGGGTTCTTGCAATGGCTTCGGCTTCGGTCTGTTCGGCTGTTCTTTCATCGATGCGGGCATCATCACCCCAATAGGCATCGATCCTCACCCCTTCCTTTTCAAGGGCGGCGAGAACAGGGAAAGCATCAAGGCCGGTGACCGCGAGAAAGTTTACCCCGATCCAGTAATCCGGATAACGGGAACGAATCGAACGGATGACAGGCAGGAATGTCTGAACATCAAAATCGTGATTGATCAGAAAACAGCCGTGGATACCGGCCCCGATCAGCTTGTCGATATTTGCCGACGTCTGTTCTTCATCGATGACATGAATTACAGGCAGGATGACCGGCCCTTTGGTGCCAAATAAATGATGGAATTCAGACCTGTTCATCTTTTACCGCTATCGCCATGGTGGTTCAAAATTCGTCGGCGGATTGTGGCGCTCGCAGTCGCTTTCCATGACCTTAAGGACCCCGAAAATGCCGTTCTCATCTTAACCCTGCCGTAAATACTTTTGCAAATTTACTGAATTTAGTGAAACATTAACACTTAGAAATGAAAAGACAGGAGGATTTCAGGCATGAAAAGTAAACATTCGATCTTGACGCGTACACCATCGCGCCGGCAGGTGCTGGCCTATGGTGGCGCAACCGCGCTTTCCACCCCGTTTATCTCACGCGCTTGGGCCGCGCCGGTTGAGATCAACATGCTGGCCTGGTACGGCCATGGTGAGCCGGACATCGTCAGCGAATTCGAAGCGGCAAACAACGTCAAGTTCAAGCCGAAATATTACGCTGGCGGTGACAATATGCTTGGCCTGATCGCCCAGTCGCCTCCCGGTACCTATGATGTGATCCTGTCGGACGGTGAGTTTGTGCAGCAGCTCAACGCCGCCGGATATATCGAAGAGCTCAACGCCGCCGATTATCCTTTTGATGATATGCTCTATAAGGATTTCACGCAGTTCCCAGGGCATTGGAAAGACGGCAAGCTGTATTCGATGATGGTACGTTTCGGCCATCTCGGGGTGTCTTATAACAAGAACGCCATCACCGCCGAAGAAGCCATGAGCTACTCCTGTTTCTGGAAGCCTGAAGTCAAGGGCAAGGTCGGTCATTTTGACTGGCACCTGCCCAGCCTCGGCATGATGAGCCTTTATAACGGCAACGGTGCCGGGCTGTGGGATCTTTCCGACAGCCAGTGGGAAAAAGTTCAGGATACGACGCTTTCCCTCCGGCCGCAGGTTGGCGGGTATTTTGATTACGGCGGCACCTTCAACTCGCTGAAGAATGGTGAAATGCTGGCCATGTGCGGCATCGGTGACTGGATCACCGGTGTGCTGGAAAAGGATGGGGCGCCGGTTGGCTCGGTGGTCCCGAAAGAAGGCGGGATACAGTGGACGGAATCCTACTGCATCGGCAAGGATTCCGAGAAAGCTGATATCGTCAGGAAGTTCATCCAGTATATGCTGTCCCCAGAAGGTCAGGTGAAATCAGCGCAGATGGCGGCTTATCCCGGCTTTGCCATCACCAAATCAGGTCGCGCCAAACTGATCGAGGTTGACCGTAAGGAAGCTGAACGGACAGGCCAGATCGACGGCATGTCCAATGATCCGATCACTCTGGTCAAGGAAGGGCGCATCCATTACCGGAATATTCCGGTTCAGCAGAGCCTCGAAGACTGGAACGATTTCTGGTCAGAATACAAAAACGCGTAAATCAAACGCTGACCGCATCACAGGACAGGGCGTATTCCCTGTCCTGTTCTCGCGGCACAAATCTGTAATCCGGGGTAGGGGAATATGCCCGTCTCAGGCAAATCTATGACACAAGGAAGACCGGAGACCGAAACTCCGGGGCGTTTCGTGCGTCTTGATGTGTTTAAATACAGCCTGCGTCTTCCCATCATCATCTGGCAGGCCCTTTTTTTCATCGCGCCATTGATGTTCATGGTGGCGATGTCGTTCTTCATCGTCCGCAACTACCGCATGACCGAAGCCTTCGTGATGAAGAACTGGCTCAAGATGATGGGCCGGGATTATTTCTGGGACAGTTACGTGCTGACCTTCGGGCTTGCGACGCTGGCGACGGTGGTGGTCATGACCGTTGCCTTTCCGGCGGCCTATACCCTTGCTTTCCGTGTGTCGGAGACCACAAGGCGATGGGCGGTCTTTCTGTTGATCATCCCGTTTTTCACCAGCTATCTTGTGCGGATATTCTCCTGGTATGTCATCCTTGCCGAAAGCGGCGTGATCAACGCCATGCTGGGTTTTATCGGGCTTGGCCCCTTTGTCATGCTGAACACCAAATTCGGCACCATCATCGGGTATATGACACTGACCCTGCCGCTGGTCATCATTCTGCAGACATTCTCGCTTGCCAATATCGACCGGTCTCTTGTTGAGGCGGCGCATAATCTGGGCTGCCGGCCGTGGCGCACCATCTATCGTGTTATCCTGCCGCTGGCCAGAACAGGCCTGATCATTGCGGCGGTGTTCTGTTTCATTCTGTCTTTTGGTGATTTCGTCAGCCCGTATTATCTGGGCGGCTCAAAACCCCCGACCCTGCCCATCCTTATTGTGGATACGGTCAAATCCGGCCAGCAATGGCCCCGGGCGGCAGTTGTAGCTGTCGTCATGATGGTGACGTTGTTCATTGTCGCCTTTGGCGGGATTGCGGCGGCGTACCGGCGGAGGGTTTCATGAAAGGGGATCGTCTGCTGCGCGGGTTTCTTTATGGTTATTTGGGGCTTGTTTTCATTTTTATCTTTGCCCCGATTGTGTTCAGCATCATTTTTTCGTTCAACTCGGATCGTTTCCCGACCATCCCGCTCGGCAGTTTCACGCTCAGATGGTATGAGACGATCTGGCAGGATCCTGATGTCTGGGAGGCGGCGAGAACTAGTCTTATCGTCTCGCTTTCGGTCGCTTTTATGGCAACCTTTCTCGGCTTTACAACCGCGTATACGGATTACCGCTACCGGTTCAAGCTCAAACCGCTCTATCTGGCGCTGATCCTCCTGCCGCCGACGATCCCGCTGATTATCATGGCGCTGGCGATGCTGGCCTGGTTTGCCAAGATCGGCCTTTCCGGGAAGGTGCTGTCGATCATCATTGCCCATACGGTCCTGACTGCCCCTTTCGCCATGGCGATCATCCGCCTCCGGCTCAGCCAGATGGATGCAAGTCTTGAGGCGGCGGCATGGAATCTAGGGGCAGATCAGTGGCGTGCATTGAGGCGGGTGATCATTCCTTTCTGCCGTCCGGCCATAATTTCCTCTTTCTGTCTGACCGCGGCGGTATCTTTTGATGAATTTGCCATCGCCTGGTTTATTTCAGGGCTGAACAAGACCATTCCGGTCATTATCCTTGAAATCGTCACCGGCAATATCGACCCGCAGGTCAACGCCATCGGAAGTTTTGTCTTCCTGACCTCCATGACACTTGTCATCATTGCCCAGGTGGTGCTGATGACAAGGCAAAAGAAAGAAAAGGGAAATCATGGCTGAAGCACTGGTAGAATTTGATAATGTTGTCAAAAGATTTGGTGATTTCACCGCGGTGGAAACCATGAATTTCAACATCAACGAGGGGGAGTTCATTGCCATTATGGGGCCGTCGGGCTGCGGCAAGACAACTACCTTAAGGATGCTGGCAGGACTGGAGGAGCCTTCAGAAGGTGAGATCAGGTTGCAGGGGCAGGTCATGAACACGGTCCCGCCCCATGAACGCGATACCCCGATGGTCTGGCAGTCGCTTGCCCTGTTCCCGTTTCTGAACGCGCGTGAGAATGTTGAGTTCGGCCTCCAGATGCGGGGGGTGGATGCGGCAACAAGGCGCCGGAAGGCCCTCGAATGGCTGGACCGGCTGGAAATCGGGGAATTTGCCGAACGTGATATCAGCAGTCTTTCCGGTGGGCAGAAGCAACGTGTGGCGCTGGCCCGCTCGCTGGTGACCGAGCCGAAAATCCTGCTTCTGGATGAACCGCTTTCGGCGCTGGATGCCAACCTTGTCATTCGCATGCAGTCGATGCTGACCCGGCTTCAGCGGGAGCTGGGGATCACTTTTGTCTATGTCACCCATTCCCAGTCGGAAGCCTTTGCGATGGCCGACAGGGTGGTGATCATGTCGAGGGGGCATATCGCCCAGATCGGCACGCCCAAGGATATCTATCGTGCCCCCGCCAACAGGTTTGTTGCCGAATTTGTCGGCCGCAACAACATCATCAGCGGCAAGGTCACATCCGGCAAAGGCAAAACGGTAACCCTGGAAGGCAGTCTCGGGGTCTTTACTGTTGATCTCGGCGACAACCCGAAACCGGCGGTTGGTGATGCCGGGAGTTTTGTCATCGCGGCTGATCTCGTTCATCTTTCCGTGGCCAGACCGAAAGCCGCGAATACGATCGAATGCTCGCTGATTTCCGAAGAATTCATCGGCTCGGTGGTCACGCTTTTCCTTGAAGCGCCGGATGGTAGCGAATTCAAGGTGCAGATACAGGAACGTGAACTTGCGGATATGGATCTCAAGCATATGGGAAAGGTCTATGTCAGCTGGGCATCGGGCCGTGCGCATTATATCGGTGCCGGATAGAGAAAAAAGGGAGGTATGAATGATCCGCAATCCTGTTCCCTGGCCCAACGGCGCCCGCTGTGCCTGCGTGATATCCTTTGATATGGATGCCGACAGTCTTATCCATATTGCCCGGCCTGAAGATTCCCATGACCGGCTTTACCCCATCAGCATGGGGCGTTACGGGCCGACAGTTGCGGTGCCGCGCATACTGGAAACTTACCGCCGGCTTGGTATCAGGCAGTCCTTCTTTCTTCCCGGCTGGTGCATCGAAACCTACCCCGAGGCGGTGGAGGCCATTTTGGAAGGCGGACATGAAATCGGCCATCACGGTTATCTGCACGAAGATCCTATCGATGCGCCGGAACAGCGCCACTGGTTTGAAAAAGCACTTGCGGCGCATCAAAAATACTGTGGCGGAGCCCCGGCCGGATATCGGGCCCCGGTATATAATATCAATCAGGAGGTCGTGGACCTGCTGATCGAGCATGGCTTCCGCTACGATTCCTCCATGATGGCGGATGATATTCCCTATCGGCTGGAAACAAGCGCCGGCGGGCTGTGGGAGATGCCGGTCCATTGGGGAACGGATGACTGGCCGCCTTTCGCGCATTATGCTGAAATCGGCTATATGATGCCGGTCAAAGGCCCGTCCTCAGGTCTTGCCGGTTTCTGGGAGGAATTTGATGCCGCCTATGAAGCCGGAGGGTTTTTCATGCTCATCGTCCATCCCTTCCTTACCGGCAGGCTGGCGCGCTGGAAAAAGGTTGAAGCCTGGCTCGAAGAGACACTTGCAACAAAGGATGTCTGGTTTGCGCGGCTTGACCAGATCGCTGATCATCTCGATCAGCTTGTGGCCAGGGGCGATTATGTCCCGCGGCGGGAAAATCTTCCCTATTACACTTCACCCATAGTAACGTCCTGAAGCCGGAGGGGAATTTCATGCTAAACGAAACCGACAAGCAGATGCTGAAAATCGCCTATGATGAGGCAAAAAAAGGGTTCGATGAGGGCGGATGCCCGATCGGCTCGGTGCTGGCGCGTGATAATAAGGAAGTCTCCCGCGGCCATAACCAGCGGGTCCAGCAGGGTGATCCGATTGCCCATGGGGAAATGGATGCCCTGCGCAAAGCGGGACGGCAGAAAACCTATCGCGACACGGTACTTTACACAACGCTCAGCCCCTGCATGATGTGCAGTGGCACGATTGTCCAGTTCGGTATTCCCCGGGTGGTCATCGGGGAGAACCGGACTTTTGGCGGCAATGAAGATTTTCTCCGCCAGCATGGGGTTGAAGTGATTATTGCCGATGATCCTGATTGCATCGCCCTGATGGAAAGGTTTATCCATGAAAGGCCTGAACTCTGGGCCGAAGATATCGCGGAGGACTGAAGGTTGAGCGTATCCGTTTATGATCCGGCCTTCTCCGAGGGGAGCAACGCCAGCCTGTCGAGTGCCGTATCACCTGACGGCACGCCTGAAATCGGTGCCCGGTATCGTATTCCGCCGCGATGCGGTGTTGCGGTACGTCTTGCGGCCGGGCAGGTATTGGAGGTGGAAAACACCCACGGAACGCAGGTCTGTGATTTCTGGGCATACCTTGCGGCGGATATGGGCCAGTTTCTTTCCATGTCGCATTGCCGGACCTGGCTTCAATCGGTTTTCCCGAAAACCGGCGACACGCTTGTCACCAACCGACGCCAGCCCTTGTTTGAAATAGAAAGCGATACCTCACCGGGTGTTCATGACACGGTCATGTCCTGTTGTGACTGGCCGCGCTACCAGCTCCTTGGCTGTACCGAATATCATGACAACTGCGCCGATAATCTGCGCATGGCTCTCGGTGCCATCGGCCTTGCGCCGCCGCTCATCCCTGATCCGTTCAATCTGTGGATGAATATTCCCATCACGCCCGAAGGCCGGACATCTTTTGAGCCGACGGTATCATCCCCTGAAGACATTATCGGGCTGAGAGCACTGGAAGATTGTATTGCCGTCATGTCCGCCTGCCCACAGGACAAGAACCCGATCAACGGCCGTGATGCGGTGCCGACAGAGCTGCATTTCACGGTAAAGGCGTAGGGCAGAAGTGAAACAGCCAGCCGCCACCAGCAAATCTGAAAGCAGGATAAGGACGGAGAGACAGGCCCGCATCCTCAAGGCGGCGGAAACGGTTTTTGCCCGCCGGGGGTTTAACGGCGCGCGGCTGATGGAAATCGCCGCTGAAGCCGGCCTGCCAAAGGCCAACCTTCTCTATTACTTCCGCAGCAAGGAAGATATCTACCGCGCCGTCTGCCAGGATATTCTCGAAACCTGGCTTGGTGCGCTCGGTGATATTTCGGCCGCGGACAAACCCGATGATGCTTTGCGAAAATATATCGAAGCAAAGATGGATCTGTCGCTCAAGCGCCCCAATGCCTCAAGGGTCTTTGCCATGGAAATCATTTCCGGTGCGCCGGTCATCGGTGATTATCTTGCCCGTGACCTGAAGGATTGGGTCGACAAACAGGCCGGGGTCTTCAGGATCTGGCAGGAACGCGGAGAAATGGCAGAAGTCTCCCCCCCGCATGTGCTCTTCCTGATCTGGGCCGCCACCCAGACCTACGCGGATTTCAGCACCCAGATCACGGCTGTTCTGGGTTGCGAGAAGATCAGCAGAAATGAATATAAAAAAGCGGTTGATACCGTCACCGGGGTCGTTCTGCGTGGCCTCGGGACACGATGAGCAATATTCCGTCAGGGAAAAATAAAAGTTGACCAAATGGTCAGGTTAAATTTAGGCTATATCTGTTCGAGGGGAAAAAGCGGGGAATGATCTGATCAGAGCCTGTTTTTTCTGCCGGAACAGGGAAATCAGCCACCGGACAAGAGGTGATCAGATGTCAACGCCCCGCCATATCGTCCTGACCTCCCATTCAAGGCCCGGGTCGAATTATTTCTCGCCAATCCACTGGGGCGCGGAAGATGCGCGAAACCGCGGGCCGGTCATCGGCAGTGTATCCAACCCCATGCATCGCAACGTGATCGGTACACATTCGGGCAGTTATTCGGTCTACCGCGCGGTATCCGTGGCCGCAGGACGGCTTGATCCGTCGCATGTGCCGGACCTTACCAACACCTCCCCGGTGACAAAAATCGGCCCGCACCCCCAGTGGTCTGATCCGGAAAAGATCGTTTCCTTTGACCCATGGGGGCATGTTGTCGCCGATGAATTCAAGGAACAGATCAGCGAAGGGCTTGATATCCGCCCGACCATTGCCATCACCCAGGCACGGCTGAAACTGATGGAGTTGCGGGATGCCATTGAACGGGGGCGACTGAAGCCGGATGGCAGGGTTCTGCTCAATAACGGTGATGTGAATGTCACCAAAATCGCCATTGATCCGGTCTGGTATATTCCGGGTCTTGCCCGGCGTTTCGGGGTGGATGAGCATGCGTTCCGCCGCGTGATCTTTGAGCAGATGGGCGGTATGTACCCTGAACTGGTGACAAGATCAGATCTTGAGGTTTTTCTGCCGCCGATCGGTGGTATCACGGCCTATATTTTCGGTGATCCGGACACCTTGCATGATCCCGCAATACCGCTCGCCTGCCGGGTCCATGACGAATGCAACGGCTCTGATGTGTTCGGCTCCGATATCTGCACCTGCCGCCCTTACCTTACCCACGGGATTGAGATCTGCGTCGAGATGGCCCAGAAGGGGGGCAACGGGCTGGTGGTCTATAACAGAAAGGAAGGCCGCGCGCTTGGTGAGGTGACGAAGTTTCTTGTCTATAACGCACGCAAACGTCAGGAGGGTGGCGATTCCGCCGCCAAGTATTTTGAACGGACCGAATGCGTCGCAGGTGTTCAGGATGCCCGTTTTCAGGAACTGATGCCGGATATTTTCCACTGGCTCGGGGTCACGCGGATCGATCGTTTCGCGTCCATGAGTGATATGAAACACGATGCCCTTGTCAGCCAGGGGGTTGAGATCGGTGAACGTCTGGATATTCCGGATGAGCTGATCCCTGAAGATGCGCATGTTGAAATGGAAGCCAAGAAAGCGGCGGGATATTTCACCAGCCAGACCCCGAGGGAAGGGGCTGATCTCGATGAGGTCAAGGGCAGGATAATCGACGAATGAGCCTCAATGACGAAGACGCCGTTCTGGCCCTTCTTTCGCCTGAAGCGGTGCGGCAGCGATGCCATGAAGTCCTTGCGGCGGCTGAAGCGGATGAGCTGGACCATTTTCAGTTTCACCCTGATAATCTGGGTGCCGCAACCGAACTTGTGCTTGATGAAATACGGGTAAATTATCCCGATGGCAAAGTGCCCTTCCACAGCCGCTGGCGTCATTTTGAATTTGGCACGCGTGATCTCTGGGCTGAACTCGCCTCCGGACTTCCGGACGTGTCTTCTGCTGAAATGGCCCGCCGCCGGATTGATCTTGCGGTGGTCTCTGTGCTGCTTGATGCCGGGGCAGGTGCCGGCTGGACCTATAAAGACGCTGTGACCGGGCTTGTTTATGGCCGGTCCGAAGGGTTGGCGCTGGCGAGTATCCGGCTGGTTCAAAGCGGGCTTCTCAGTCGGTATGGAAGGGAAGATCCGGTCCGGGTTGATGCTGTGGCCCTTGAAAACCTTACGCCGCATCAGCTGGCTGAAACCTTTCAGGTCAGCACAGACAACCCTCTTGTCGGGCTTAACGCGCGCACGGAATTGCTCAACCGTCTCGGGGCGGCACTTGCGCTGGCGCCCCGGATTTTCAGCCGGAACGGGGAATTCCGCCCGGGTCACCTCTATGATTATCTGGCCGGGTTTCAGCAAGACGGCGGGCTTAAGGCACGTGAAATCCTGGTCGCGCTGTTGCAGGGGCTGGGCACGATCTGGCCTGAAGGTGAACGGATGGGTGATATTCTCCTCGGTGATGTCGGCCGTCACAGAATAATTGTCCGGCAGGATATCACGAACGGTATCCTCCCCTTTCACAAACTCTCGCAATGGATGGCCTATTCCTTGATTGAACCGCTTGAGGAGGCCGGGATCAGGGTAACGGAACTCGACACGCTGACGGGGCTTGCGGAATATCGCAATGGCGGGCTCTTCATGGATACGAATGTGCTCACTCTTCGCAATGATGAAGCCGCCGCCATCTCGCATCACCCCAAAACACCGCTGGTGGTGGAATGGCGCGGGCTGACCGTGGCCCTGCTTGACAAAATTGCGGCGGAGGTTCGTAAACAAACCGGTGATGACGCCGAAAGCCTGCCGCTGGCCAGTATTCTTCAGGGCGGCACCTGGACCGCAGGACGACGGATCGCAAGGCAGCTCCGCGCCGATGGCGGCCCGCCCCTCAGCCTTGACAGCAGCGGCACGATTTTTTGACCAATCCCACGAAGTCCAGAAGCATAAGGAGGACACCCAGATGACCGAACATAACGCCACTATCGTCCATCACCCGTTGATACAGCACAAGCTTTCCATCATGCGTGATGTGGAAACGCCGACGGCCAAATTCCGACAGCTTCTGCGTGAGATCAGCCTGCTGCTGGCCTATGAAGTCTGCCGTGATCTGGAAGTCGAGGAGGTCGATATCCAGACTCCTCTTGAAGTGGCAAGACTGCCCAAGCTTGAAGGCAAGAAACTGTGCTTTATTTCCATTCTGCGGGCGGGCAACGGGTTGCTTGACGGTATGCTTGATCTGGTGCCTTCGGCGCGTGTCGGGCATGTCGGGCTTTACCGGGACCCGAAGACGCTGGTGCCGGTGGAATATTATCTCAAACTTCCTGAAAGCCTTGATGAACGTGTTTCCATCGTGGTGGACCCGATGCTGGCGACAGGCAATTCAGCCGCCGCCGGGGTGCAGCGGATCAAGGATGCGGGCGCCAGGCGGATCAAGTTTGTTTGTCTTCTTGCCGCGCCGGAAGGTATCGCGGCGTTTTCGGAAGAGCATCCGGATGTGCCGATTTATACCGCCGCGATCGACCGTGAGCTCAACGATCACGGCTATATCCTGCCCGGCCTCGGCGATGCCGGCGACCGGATGTACGGGACTAAATAGAAGGGGCGGGGTGGATTGAAAAGATTGGCGCACCCGAGAGGATTCGAACCTCTGACCTCTGCCTTCGGAGGGCAGCGCTCTATCCAGCTGAGCTACGGGTGCTGAAGATGAGCCGTCTTGCCCCATCTTTTACACAGATGAAGCGCGAATGCCAAGGCTTATCATCTTGGCGCCTGTGAGCGGCACTCTGCCGCCTTCAGCACAACCGCGCCTGCCTTTACCAGATCTCCTCTCCGGCAAACAGTCAGTTTCAGGCACAGCGCCCGCCTGACCCGTGCCATCTGCTGATGAAATACCTCCCAAGACTAAAATCCCTCCGGTAATATCCCCGATAACATCCCCGGTTGTATCCTTGGGTGCAAAAACGGGGTGAGGGGCGGGGCTTCGCATCCCGCCGCTGCCATATGGCCATATACCAAAGCCGCATACCACCTGAGCGCAGAATGCGTGTAACAATCACTCCCCGGCAGGGATTTAGGAGGGCGGGGTTTATTACGCGGGATCCGCAGGTGACGCATCCGCCGATGTCAGCGCCAGGAAGACATCTTCAAGATCCGGCTCTTCGATCGAGATATCGGTGATCCGTAGCCCGGCTGTGCCGATACGGCCCAGGATTTCCCCGGCATTGATATCTTCGGGGGAGAAATTGATCCGCATCTCACCATCCCCGAGGGTGATGTTCAATCCGTTCAGCCCGGCGGGCACGGCGGCAGGTGTTGCTTCCAGCCGCACCACCATATCCTTGCTGCCGGCACCGGCCAGCAGTCGCGGGGTTGTGTCTTCACGGATCAGCCGGCCATGGTTGATAATGGCTATCCGGTCACAGAGCGCTTCGGCTTCTTCAAGGTAATGGGTGGTCAGGATGATGGTCACGCCCTTGCGGTTGAGCGAGCGGATCATCTCCCACAGGCGCATGCGCAGGGCCACGTCAACCCCGGCGGTGGGTTCATCAAGGACCAGCACCGGCGGCTGATGCACCATGGCCTTGCCCACCAGAAGCCGTCGCCGCATGCCGCCTGAAAGTGTGCGGGAATAGGCGTCGGCCTGTTCGGTGAGACCGATGTCTTCAAGGATCGTATCGGTCATCCTTTCCTTGCGCGGCACGCCGAACATGCCTGCCATCATCTCAAGGGTTTCTCTCGGGGTGAAGAAGGCATCGTTGTTGAGCTCCTGCGGCACGATACCGATACTGGCCCGGGCCTGGCGCGGGTTTGCGTCAATATCCACCCCCCAGACACGGGCGGTGCCCGACGTTTTCACCACGGTTCCGGCAAGAATGTTGATCAGCGTGGATTTGCCGGCCCCGTTCGGGCCGAGCAGGCCAAAGATAGACCCACAAGGAATGGCAAGGCTCATTTCCGTGAGCGCGTGTTTCGGCGGCCGGCCGTTCTGGCTGCGGTAGATTTTGCTGACTTTATCGATGACAACGGCGTTGCCATCTTGCGGAGATGAGCGAAATTCTGCGTTCATGAAAACGATGGATCCAGCGGCGTTTGAAGATAGATAATCTTTATATAGACCCTGCAGGCATGACTTGCAAATCCGGTGCGTATTGGGGATGATAGATCCTGACCTATGACCTACCTTGAGAGATTCCCATGGCTGCTGAAATTCATCCTGACATCACTGTTGAAACCGATTTGACCAGAGAAATTGTCCGGGTTGCTTCACGGCGTGTGGCCTGCAATGGCGGTGGCGGTGCGCTCGGGCATCCCCAGGTCTGGCTTAACCTTGGCGAAGACGGGGCGATCATGTGCCCCTATTGTTCGCGGGAATTTGTTCTGCAAGGTTCTGCTGCGGATGATGGTCATGGCGGAACAGGCTGATGCCATCCGGACAGCTCATTCTGGTTGACGGCTCGGCCTATATTTTCCGCGCCTTCCACGCGTTACCGCCCATGAACAGGAAAGACGGAACACCGGTAAATGCGGTGTTCGGCTTTACCTCCATGGTGCTCAAACTGATGGATGACCTGGCGCCGGACTATGCGATTGTTGTTCTTGATCAGGCGCGGGAAACCTTTCGCAACACCATCTATCCTGAATATAAAGCCAACCGGTCTGAGCCGCCTGAAGATCTCATTCCCCAATTCCCCCTGATCCGCGAGGCCACCAAAGCGCTTAATCTGGCCATGGCCGAAATGCCGGGCTATGAGGCGGATGATCTTATCGCTACCTACACCAAACAGGGGCTGGCTGAGGGGATGGAGGTCGTGATCGTCTCATCGGACAAGGACCTGATGCAGCTTATTCGTCCCGGCGTCACCATGCTTGATCCGATGAAGCAAAAGCGTATCGGCCCTGATGAAGTGGTTGAGCGTTTTGGTGTCGGCCCGGAACGGGTGGTGGATGTGCAGGCCCTTGCCGGTGATGCCACCGATAACGTGCCGGGTGTTCCCGGTATCGGGGTGAAGACAGCGGCAGAGCTTATCAATACCTTTGGTGATCTTGATGCTTTGCTTGCCGGGGCCGGAGAAATCAAGCAGCCCAAACGACGCGAAAGTCTGATCAATTTTGCCGATCAGGCGCGCTTGTCACGCCAGCTGGTATTGCTTGAGGATAATGCGCCCACGCCGTTATCGCTCGAAGACGCAAAGCGGGCGGCGCCGGAAATGGATGTGCTCACCGAATTTCTTCAGGCCCAGAATTTTCAGCGTCTGCTGTCCCGCCTCGGGGTTGAGGCAAGTTCAGCACCGGCAGAAAAAGGTCTCGGGCAAGAGGATAATAACGCCGTAAAAGCGCCCGCAGCCGTAACAACATCCTATGAAATGGTGACGAGCACAGAGCAGCTTCGCGCATGGGCGGATGCGGCCTTTGCCTCAGGGGTTGTAGCGATTGATACCGAAACAACCTCGCTGACGGCATCACAGGCTCTGCTGGTGGGGATATCGATGGCAACCGCGCCGGGCCGCGCATGTTATATTCCCCTCAGACACGGAAAAGGTGGTGATGATCAGGGCGGTCTTGATTTTGGCACCGAGGATGGCCAGATGGCTGATCAGCTTCCGCTGGACCGGGTGGTTGAAATTCTGTCGCCGGTTCTGTCCTCTCCTGATGTGCTCAAGGTGGGGCATAATATCAAATACGACGGCCATGTGCTCCGCCGCGAGGTAAACGGCGGTTTCACCATTGCGCCGGTCGACGATACCATGTGCCTTTCCTATGTGCTCGATGCCGGGCGTCAGTCATCGCATAAACTCGACGATCTGGCGGAAATTCATCTCGGGCACAGCATGATCAAATATGAGGATGTCTGCGGCAAGGGCACCAAGAAGATCAGTTTTGATCAGGTGAGGCCGGAGGATGCGCTGGAATACGCGGCCGAGGATGCGGATATCACCTATCGTCTCTGGCAGATGCTGAAACCAAGGCTGGCGCAGGAAAGCAAGACTTCGGTCTATGAGCGTCTGGAACGTCCGCTCATTCCGGTTCTCGTGCAGATGGAAAGTGAAGGCATCCGGGTTGACCGGCAGGCCCTTGCTAGCATGAGCCAGCATTTCGCCACCCGGATTGGTACATTAGAGCAGGCGATTCATGAACTTGCGGGTGAACCCTTCAATATAGGATCCCCCAAACAGCTCGGGGAAATCCTGTTCGCAAAAATGGGTCTTGAGGGCGGCAAGAAGTCAAAGACAGGGGCCTGGTCCACCAGCGCGGATGTTCTCGATGATCTCGCCGCAAGCGGTGTTGAGATCGCAGAACAGGTGCTGGAATGGCGCCAGCTTTCCAAACTCAAATCCACCTATGCGGATGCGCTCGTCACGTCGATCAATCCCGAAACACAGCGTGTTCATACCTCATTTTCCAGTGTCGGGTCCTCGACAGGAAGGCTTTCTTCCAGTGATCCCAATCTTCATAACATACCGATCCGCACCCCTGAAGGCCGCCAGATCAGGACAGCTTTTGTGCCTGAAGACGGCGCGGTGCTGATATCGGCGGACTACTCGCAGATTGAGCTCAGGCTGGTGGCCCATATCGCTGGTGAGGCCAGCATGATCGAAGCCTTCAG
>Ga0181585_10000927_pt1 | contig 25338 bp, 26 predicted proteins | sample 071ome_29_FD_132469 | JGI IMG/M metagenome (GOLD analysis project Ga0181585, IMG submission 132469) | Coastal salt marsh microbial communities from the Groves Creek Marsh, Skidaway Island, Georgia - 071407BT metaG (megahit assembly) | ecosystem: Environmental > Aquatic > Marine > Intertidal...
CTAGATTATTTCTAAAAACCAAAGAAGAAAGAATCCCGATTAGATTCCTACTTTTGTTTGAAAAAAAAAGCGTTTCAACTTCATAATGTTTTTTTAAAAAACTTATTTCATTTTTAACAGCAATATCTTCCCCACCAAGATTCCTGTAATTATTATGAATAATTAATATTTTCTTCACGGTATCTAGAATATATTAAAAAAATATTTTAAGTGTTAACTAATATATTAAAATCAAATTATGCATGTTCTTGTATTTTTAACCTTTGGAATTTCTTTTTTGGATTGGGATAAAAGTGGACTTTTAAGCAGGGAGATTTTATTATATAGAAAACTACGTGAGGAGAAGAAAATTGACTTTACCTTTGTAACATTTGGAGACTCAAAAGATGAAGAAATTGTTAAAGATTTTAAAGTTATCCCCTATTACAAATATAATAAAATTCTTAGAAGTAAAGTACTAACTTTTTTTCAATCACTACTATTTTCATACAAAATTAAAAAAATTGCATACAAACCAGATCTAATTAAGACTAATCAGCTTATGGGATCCTGGATGGGTATAGTGTGCAAAATAATCTATTCATGCCCTTTAATAGTGAGAACTGGATATGATATCTTCCAATTTTCTATTCATGAAAAAAAGAGTACTTATAAAAAGTTAATTTACTTTTTATTAACTCAATTGGGATTATTATTTAGTGATGCCTATACAGTAAGCAGCCAATCCGACAAAATATTTTTAAACAAATATTTTATTAAGACTGGTAATATTTCAATCTTACCAAACTGGGTAATAACAAATCTTTCAGATAATACGGCTACTGCTAATCCTGAGAAGGAAAAAACAATTTTGTCAGTTGGAAGACTGGAAAACCAAAAAAATTTTTCATATTTAATTGAATCTTTTGCTAATTCAGAATACCAATTAGACATAGTTGGAGAAGGAAGCAAAAAGGCGGAGTTGATACTACTATCTAAAAAATTATTAACAAATGTAGATTTTTTAGGAACAGTGGATAATAAAGAATTGCTTAATTTATATAAAAAGTATAAATATTTTATTTTAGCTTCTAACTATGAAGGAAATTCAAAAACAATTCTTGAGGCAAAGTCTGCTGGATGCATTGTTATCGCAAGAGAGAATACAAATAATCAAGAAATAATTGAAAATCAAGTTGATGGAATTTTATATAATAATGAAAGCTTGGTAGATTTAATCGACAATTTAGAAAAAGAAAAAGAATTAGCTAAGATTATATCGTCAAATGCAATTGAAAATGTAAAAAAGAAAAATTCTATTGATTTAATATTAGAAAAAGAATATAAAATTTACAAAAAAGTTTTAGGTAACAACTAATCTTTTTTCATTTTCTATTACCACCTTTAAGTGGTCATCATATTCAAAGTCTTGATGATTATGAGTACAGTTTATTACAGTGTATTTAGAATTATTTAAGATATCAAAAATTAACTTCCTTGAAGCCTCATCAAGATTAGATGTTGACTCATCAAGTAATAAAATTTCTACTTCTGATAATAAAGATCTTATGAAAGCTATCTTTTGAAGTTGTCCTGAAGATAGTGTTTTATTGCTTATTTTTTTATCTAAGTTGTCATTAATATCTTCGTTAAATACTTTAAATTTCTCTAAATAATCGATCAGAATTTTATCTTCAAATGACTTACCATTACCGTATAAAATATTTTCTCTTAATGTTCCATCTATTATCAAAGGTGAAACGCCTACGTAGGCATATTTATTTGAAAATGAAGAAATCACCCCTTTTTGCGGAAACAATAAACCTGCAGAGAGGCCTAGTAATGTGCTTTTGCCTGAACCATTTGGACCAGTTATAACTGTATGTCTATTTTTCTTAATTTCTAAACTTAAATTTTCAAAAATCTTTTTTTCTGCATCAAAGTATTCAAAATCTATTTTGTTAAATATTACTGCACTATCAATTTTTTTATCTATGTAAAAATTTTCACTATAAGTTAGAGATTTATTTTTTTCCATTTCATATAATTTTTGAATAACAACATGGTTGTTGCTAACAAGCATTATATTCTTATTCAATTTACTAAATTCTTGAAATAGCCTTAAGAGAATTCCAATAAAATCAATAGTTAAAAGTTTTGCAAAATTAAAAAATGCTAACAATACAGAGACTAATAAATATACTGCAAATTGAGGAAAGCTTGTGTTAATAGTTCCGACTTTTTGATTATTCAGTTCAGCTTTCAATAATCTACCTAAAGTAATCCTGAATGTATCTATTTCTTCACTGACTTTTTTTAAAAGCTTAATTAAAAAAATATTTTCTAATACCTTCTGTACCTGTTCACTATATTCTTCAGATGCCTCCCATTTTTCATGAGCATAAATTCTTCCTTTCAATGTGAATATCTTTGTAGGAAGATATATAACGGCTACACCTCCAACTAAAACAAAAATTGTTTGAGCATCAGTATAAATTAAATATCCGGCATATAAAATAAGCTGTATGAGACTTGCTATAAAAGCTGTTAAGGCATGGTAGAAAGCACCTACAGAAGCTGAAAAATTACTCATAAGATGATATGCTTCGCCAATAGAAAAGTTCCCCTTATCAAAAACCTCTTTAATGACATAAACTTTAAGATTTTGCTCTACCTCAAACTTTAAAGAGAAAGTATTAAATACATCTAAATATCCAAATATCTGCCTTAGTACAACTATTACTGGTAATAAATAAAGATTCGATAATAAAAACTGAATAACTTGAAAGTCTGAATAATTAGAGCTGTTAAAGAGGTTGGCGATAACAATGATTATTAATAAATCGCAACCAAAAGCAAGGAATAAAAGTAATACTGACAGCATTATCCTTATTTTTTTATTTTTAGTCCCTGTTATTTTCGAAACAAAAAATATATCTCTTATAAAATCTTTATATTTTATCATTACCCATTTTGATAATAATAGATAAATCTTCTTTTATGTAAAAAGGTTTTTTATTTTGAATATAAGTATTAAATATTATTAATTGTCTTTCATTAATCCATCTAATGCTTCCAAAGAAGGGCTGGTATTATCCTTATTTCTATCTGTTTTATAATCTTTATAATTATCAAAAAAGTATTTAGACTTTTCATTATCAAACTCAGATAAATATAAACTGCTATTTCCTTCAAATAAATGATTTGAGTCAAGATGCTCGTATCTCCAAACTAATGTTGGTACACCTAATATATGACATTCTTCTGTAACTCCATCTCCATCAGTTATAACAAACTCTGAGTTGTATAACTCACTTAAAAAAGTTTCGTAAGGAATCAGATTTTCTAAAATTACATTAGCATTTTTAAGATGATCAATTAAATTAAAAGATTTTAATTTATTTTTTGTAGGTATATGCAAATACCAAACAATATTAAAGCTTGAACTTATTTCAGATATAATTTTCACCAATTTATTCATATTATCTTTGCTATTTATATTTTCTGTTCTGTGAATAGATATAACAACTTTATTCTTACTATTGTCTTTTTCTAAATTTACTAAATCTAAACTATCGTAAATAGTATTTCTTGAAATCTCTATGACCTTTCCTTTAACATTCCATTCATCTAATTGGTTGATTTGATCATCACCATTAGTAATTAAATAATCGGAGAATTTAGCAACATAATATCTAACAAATGATTCAGGAAAATGTTTGAACATTCCCGGAAACCCTAATCCAGCTTCTAGTAATACAAGGCGCCCTTTATTCTTTTTTATTAATAGTGCTCCAACCAATGTAGATAGCGTGTCACCATGAACAACAGAATAATTATTTTTAAAACTCTTGTCTCTAGTAAATAGAATTTTAATTAATAATTTTAAAAACCAACTAATTAGATTAAAATACGTTCCCAAGTCGTATTGATTTTTAATATATTCTTTATAAACATAATCTCCTTTTATTTTATTTATTAATAGCTTCACTTTTTCAGGGTGTTGCTTTAAATCAACAACTGTTACATTAAGGTTGTTAGCTATAGCATGATTTATCATAGGAATAGTTTTTATGTATTGAGCTTTAGTTCCTAAAACAAATAATATATTCATCTTACCTAATCTAAGCTATCAAAGATTATAAATGCTTTTTATAAACTTTTTTTACTTATTTAGTGTAGCAACATGGTACATTAAAATTAGAATATGAAAATTCCCATTACCTTACCTTCTAGAGAGCTCTCATACATCAAAAATATACATAAAAAAATTAATAAGGAGCTTAAAAAAGGTATTTATATTGGTGGTGAGAATGTAAATAGTTTTGAAGAAAATATGAAAAATTTCCTAAAAACCAAATATGTAGTGACGTTAAATTCTGGAACCGATGCTCTCTATCTTAGTCTTTTAGCACTAGGAATTAAAAAAGGTGATGAAGTTTTAGTTCCATCTTTTACATTTTTTGCAAGTATAGAGTGTATCTATCTTGTTGGAGCTAAGCCAATATTTGTAGATATCGATATAAATACATATTGTTTTGATATTGATGACCTAAAAAAGAAAATAACTAAAAAGACAAAAGCTATTATACCTGTTCATCTTTTTGGGAATAGCGGGGACCTAAAAGAGTTAATAAAGATATCAAAAAATTATAATCTAATGATTGTTGAAGATGCTGCTCAATCATTTGGAAGTAGATTATCTAATGAAAAATACCTAGGAACAATTGGAGATCTTGGAGCTTTCTCATTTTATCCAAGTAAGACTCTGGGAGGTATAGGTGATGGCGGAATGATTGTTACAAATAATAAAAAATATTTCAATTTGCTGATGAAACTAAAGAATCATGGTCAATCAAGAAGCTACGAACATGAAGTAGTTGGTATAAATTCGAGACTAGATTCAATAAATGCACTTGTATTAAATGAGAAGTTAAAGATATTTAAAGAAATTGCATCTACTAGAAATTCTTTTTATACCTTTTATTTACAGAATTTGTCACATTTAGAATGGATTAAATTACCTACGAAAGAAAATAAAAATATATTATTAAACTATTTCACGATTTTTACAAAACCTTCGTTAAGAAATAAGTTAGCTAACTATTTAAGTGAAAATAACATATCAACATCGATATATTACAAGAAACCTCTGCATATGCAGTCAGCTGTAAAGACTCAAAGAAAAGTTCACCCTTTGTTAAAAAATACTGAGGAAGCTAGTAAATCTGTGTTATCAATTCCGTATTATTCTTTTCCTAAAGAAAAAGAAATGGAATATGTCGTTTCAAAAATATTAAAATTTATTCCATAGTGTTAAATCTGTTACTTGTTGGCTATGGAAAAATGGGTAATATTCATGCAAGATCAGTTATTAAGTCAAAAAATGCAAAGCTGTGTGGAATCGTTGATCCAAATTTTAATGATGAGTTAAAAAATATTAACGATGTAAGGGTTTACAATAATATAGAAAAAGTCAAATTAGATGAAGGAATTGACGGCGTAATTATAAGCTCAACAACAAATTCACACTACTCCGTTTTAAAAAAAATTATTAGTTACAACATTCCAATTCTTGTGGAGAAACCATTATCAATAAATTTAAAGGAAGTAATGACTATAACTAAAGAGTGTTTGGAGAGAAAAATTGTACTTCAGGCAGGTTTTATAGAAATTTATAATCCTGTAGTCGATTATTTAAAAAAGAATAAGTTAGCAAATATTGAGGAAATTAAAATTTTCAGACATTCAGAACCACCTGAAGAAAATAGAAATCTAGAAAATGTACTTTACGATTTAGCTATTCATGATATCTCTGTCTTTGATTTTTTATACACATTAGATAATGCAAGTATTATTGACAGTAATACTGAAACTTACAGCAATAAAATTTCGAATGCCGAGGTCAATTTTACTGCAAATAATATTAAGGTTAATTTAAATGTTTCTAATAGATCTAGGAATAAAATTAGAAATTGGAAAATAAAAACTGATACCAATTTATATGAAATAGATTTTTTAAATAAGAATATTCTTATTAAAAGTAAAAATAATACTACTCAATTAATAAATCTTAATAAAGATGCCCTACCAGTAGATACTCAATTAAATAGCTTCATACAAAGAATTAATGATAATTTTATTGATATAGAGCATACGAACTCTATAAATAAATGTCATGAATTTATTTCACTTATTAATTGATTTCTTTTTTTAGTACCCAAATATAAGTTGGCACCATGAAATAGAAGATTTTTGCAATCAAAATATAAATTTTCTGTTTATAACTTCCTTCTTTAATTAAATCATCAGAAGAATATTTAGCCGGACTCCTAATGGTTTCAATTGTGTAATCATGTATTTCAAATTTTCTTACTAATTTTTTTAAATTATATAGTGATTTATGTTTCTGATAATACTCACCATGTCTTTTTGTAACTCTTAAATATAAATTTGCTATTTTCCTAGGTAAAAAAGATAGAAAAGGCAGTTTGAACTGTGGTTCGATAATTTTATATCTATTTCCTGCAACTAAGTAACATATTCCTCCAGGTTTGAGTAGTTTATAGATTGTATCAAATAAATCCTGTGCGCTGTCGACTTGTTCATATATGTGAGAACACGTAATCACATCAAATCTTTTCATTTTGATACTCTCAGAATCATATGAGCCCTCTAAGAAAGTTAAATTGTTCTTTTTAAAATTCTCCATTGCATATTTAATTGCTCCTTTATCAATATCAATACCAATAGTCTCGGTAAAATATTTTGAATATTCATTTGTCATTATTCCTGTTGAGCATCCAATATCTAAAAGATTTAAGTTTTTTGTATCACTTAAATGGTCTGTAATAATACAAATTGCTTTTTTTGATTTCTTTAATCTAGTTTCATAGTCAAACATTTGATTGTTGCTTGATGAAAATTTACCCTGATAGCTTACCATTTTCCCTATTAAATTCTAACTTTTACCTCGTATTATTTTAAATGAATAATACACCACAATAAATAACAATAAGGACAAAAAATCAGTTACACGATCCATAATTGCTAAATTGAATACCTCAATAGTGCCCAATCCTATAAATTCATTAGAGATAACTAAAAAAAATTCTTTAATACCAATAGAGTTGGGGGTTATCGATGCAAATATTGATACCTGTGAAACAATATTGTAAACAAAGTTACTTATAAGAGACATATCGATATTAATAATTGTTGCTTGTAAATATATTTGAAAAAATAAGTTTATTTGTATCAATAATTGAAAAAGTAATATTCTAATTATTTCTTTATTTGCTGTTTTTAATGTATCTACATTTAAAGAGGTCTCTTCAAAACTGTTAAAAATAGTCCGAAAAAATTTAAAATTATTAAATATTTTTATTTTTGATAAAATACCAAAAAAATAATTAGCCAAAATAGAAATAGCCATTATGGAAATCAAAAGTAAAATTAAATTGTTTTTATTGGTATATTTAAAAGTTTTTGAAAAAACAATTATCACAAAACAAATAAAAGCTGTTCCAAATAGTGTAAGAGTTTGCAGTAAAACATAGAAAGATAAAAATTTTGAGTAACTAAAGTTATGTTTATTTTTCAAGAACAAAGCCTTATATCCAGTTCCAGATTTTCCAAATCCGAAAAAATTCCCGATATATCCCTTAAATGTAAGTTTAAAATTGTCTATTTTTGTTATTTGCAAATTATAAATTTTAAAAATATAAAAATGTATTTGATTAAATACTAAAAAATTAACAAACTTCAATAAAATTACGTAATAAATAAAAATGTTTTGAAAAATATCAAATGAAATTATTGTCTTGTTGTTTTTCAAAAATATATATAAACCAATAAATATAGCAATATAAAATACTGTATCTAGTACCTTAAGTTTCTCGTTTTTTTTCATCCTTAATCAATATATCTGTAGATGACTCCATTTGAGTAGTAACCAAAAACATATACGTTTTTATTTATCTCAAAATTAGACAGAAAACTTTTTGAAATTGTATTTCCATTATTGTCAATACTCGTATAATCGTCAATCATAATGAAACCTCCATTTGTCATTCTTTTCTTTAGAAAATCAAATACATCTAATGATGACTCATATATGTCGCAATCAACAAAAGCAAAAGCTATTTTATTAATTTCTGATATATTTTTATTATTAAGTGATTGAGAAAAATATCCTTTTTTTATTTTTATATTTTCATATTTGCTAAATTGTTTAATTACTTTTTCATACGAAACGTCAAAATTCTTGGAAGTATAGAAACTATGGTTCTCAGCGGGAAACCCTTCAAAAGAATCCAAACCCCAGAATATCCGATTATGAATAATTTTATTTTTTTTGGCAGTAGAAAAAGAATGAAAAAGAGACTTTCCTTTGAATATGCCAAATTCAATATAATCTCCTTCAATTGAATCGAGTTTTATGTTATTCCAAATATTGTTAATTACATAATATTTGGAAGTTGCATCGTAATAGTCCCCACTTATATTTCTAATTAAAAAACTCAATATTCGTATTTGTATTGTTTTTATGAAACTCATAATCCAAACTTAATGATATAAGATATCTTTAAAGATGGGAAGTTTAAATTAATTAGTATGTTTAAATCTTGGTTGTTTTGAGGTCTCAAAATACTGAATTTGTTTTCCAAATTTGTTAGGAAACAAATTAAAGTTTATCTTGTCCCTAAAGCCATAACCTTTTCTCCTCACTGTTAAAAATGGGAAATCATATTGTTTTTCTAAATTGTCTTGAAATTGATTTTCATTTTCTAGAAGATGTGTTCCATGTATTTTCTTTATGATACTAGAAATGCTCTGATCGTGCCTATTTTCAATAAATGCCTCATTTTGATTTTTTTCATATTTATCAGTTATTAAATACGGATCATAATTTATTGTTTTTATAAATTCTTCTAAGTAATCATTAGTATGTTCGCTGTTTTTAAATAAAAGGGCCGAAGCGTTTAATTGAGGACTCATTAAAATAGACTCATCATTTTCGCATTTAAAATAGCTAAGAATTTCTTTTGTAGTCCACTTAACTTCTAAGTTATAATCCATTTCATTGAAACTTATGCTTCCATACTCAGAACTATTTAGGATGTCTATGTACTCTTTATATCTCTTTTGAGCGTGATAGTTGATAGAAGATCCAGCATCTAAATAAATTACTATATCCCCTTTATTTGAGTCTTCCATTATATTTTTAATAAAATAGTATTTCCATAGCCAATAACCAGCTCCTCTTTCTTGATTAAGAATTACCTTAAAATTTTCATAAAAATTCTTATCGATATCTTTTGGTGAAAAAGAAAAAATATTATCAAAAAAATTGGAATAGTCAGCTAACTTAGTTAAATGTTTTTTTTGTAATGTAAAATTACTATCACCAAAAGTAAAAAAATATATTTTGTTTTTGCTCACTATATAAACTCTAAATCTTATTTACATTATAAAATCAATAATTAATTGGCTTATAAAATCAATTTGTTTTTTTGTTAAATCAGGATATGAAGGAAGGCAGATACCATTGTTATATAAAAAGTTAGAATTTTTATATTCGCTTTGATTATTTGTCTCCATGTATGGATCCTGTGAGTGAATTGGTTTAAAAATTCTTCTAGTTTCAACATCATTTTTATATAAATATTTTTGAAGTTCTCTAATATCTACTTTTTCACTTAACAATATAGCTACTAGCCAGTTTGCTGATTCTACATTCGATTCATTTTCTTGAAAAACTATTTCATTATCTTTAAATTTTAGTTTGTAATAATTTAAAATTTCTAATTTCTTTTCAACATTTAAATCAATATCAATAATCTGTTCGAGACCTAATGCTGCACTTAGGGATGTCATTCTGTAGTTGTAACCAATAACACTATGCTTGTATTCTTCGTTACCTGATAGCCCTTGGCTGCTGTAAAGTTTTGCCATTTCGTAAATATCTTTATTATTAGTTAATAGCATCCCTCCTTCTCCTGTAGTGATTATTTTATTTGGAAAAAAACTATGAATAGCGACATCTTTATAAGAAGCTGCGTGTTTCTTACTATATTTGGCTCCGAGTGATTCGGCGGAATCATGAATAATATTTAAATTATTTTTATTTGCAATTTTTTCTATTTCAGAAAGATTGGGTATTCCCCCATAAAGATGTACTGGCATTATAGCTTTCGTTTTTTTTGTAATCTTTGACTGAATGAGGTTAACATCCATCTGCCAGGTACTCATATCGATATCTACAAATACGGGTTGGGCATGCTGATACTTTACACTATTGGCACTTGCTATATATGACATTGAAGGCATTATGACTTCATCATCTTTCTTAATATTTAATACGATATTAGCTAAGTGTAATGCTGTTGTTCCACTTGAGCACGCTAGAGCGTATTTTACTCCTATAAAATCAGCAAATTGTGATTCAAATTCACGGACGATAGGAGTGTTGCCTGATAGCCAATTTTTCTCAAGTGTTTCTTGAACTCTTGTCATGCTTTTTTTGTTTATATTGGGTTCGTAAAGATAAATCATATTTAAAATGTAATTAAATTTTACATTGAAAAAATAATTTATATATAAATTATGGAAAAATATACATTACAAGAAATAAAAAATGAGAGAGAGCTTATCGTTTACCACCATTTAGGTTTAGGAGACCATATAGTTTGCAATGGTTTAGTAAATTTTTTATCTGAAAATTATAAAATACACTTACCTGTAAAAAAGAAATACCTACAAATGATAAGGCATTTATATTCAAACAATAATAGTGTAGTTTTGTTTGAAATTGAGGAATCTCTTGTAAAGAGCTACCAAGATTCTGAAAAAGAACAGGTATTTAAGTATTCTCAAAATAACAATTTAAGTATTCTCAAAATTGGTTTTGAAAACTTATCAGGTGAATATAATAAATCTTTTTACTCTCAGATAGGTTTAGATTACGAATATTCATATGATAAGTTTTATGTTCCTAGTAGTCCAAATAAGGAAAACCAACTTTTTGAACATCTTTTAACTAAGTATAAAATTACAGATAGTTCATTTAGTTTCATCCACAATTCCTCAACTAAAGGAACCTTTAAGTTAAAAGATTTACCAAAGAAAAATACTATATATATGAAACAAAAAGATGATATTTATAATAATATTTTTTTATATAAAAAAGTTATCCTTGAGGCTAAAGAAATACATTGTGTTAACAGCAGTTTCTCAACATTAGCTGAAAGATTGCCAACAAAAGGTAAACTTTTTTTTCATGATATCATAAAGCGTGAACCTGTATATTTATCAGATAAATGGGAGGTTATTGAATATGAAAATAAAAGCAAATATTTCAATTGGAGAATTGGTTGATAAAATAACTATTCTTGAAATTAAATCTATAAAAATAGAAAATAAAGAAAAACTAAAAAATGTTCAACACGAATTAAAAATATTAAATCGAATATTGAAAAAATTAAACATTACTGAAGATATATATAAAACTAAAAATGAACTCTATAAAATTAATTTAGAGATGTGGGAAATTGAAGACAAAATTAGAATCTTTGAAAAAGAAAATAAATTTGATAGTGAATTTATTGAGTTGGCTAGAAATGTTTATAAAACAAATGACAATAGGTCCCGAGTTAAGAAAAAATTAAATTTATTATTGTCATCGGATTTGATTGAAGAAAAAGAATATGTTAGTTTTGAGATTTAAATTTCTTACTAATAAACCTTTTTAAAATTTTTTCCTTGAAGCCATAACTTAATTCTTTAGAAAATTCATTATTTATCTTTAGTTCTCTTATTTTATTTATTAAATAGGATACAGTAAGAGAGTTTGCGAGTAATGAAAAATCCATATCAAAAGATTCGAGTTCTTTGTTTGTAACACCATTTTCAAACCCATATTCACTATGCGATATACAATATTTTAAATATTCACCAAATGTAATATGATTTTCAATGATAGGAATAGATCCAAGATAAATAGCTTCCCAAAATCTATGAGTATCCACTCCCCTCCCTTCTGGAGACAAAATAAATTTATGATTAAACATATCAATCATAAATTCGTTTAGTAGCAAGTCAGTTTTGTACGTTATATCTTTTCTGGTCAAATATGTATTTAACATTTTTTCTCTTTTTAAAATATTCGTACTTTTATTAAAATTAATATAAATCTTTTTTTCTTTTTTTAAATTAAAAGAATTGTTATTTCCGTCAAAAAAATTTTTAAAGTCACTTGGTCTTATATTTTCTGTTGCATATTCATTCGCTATCCCTAATGGTATAGGAATTAAATCTTCATGATTAAAGTCAACATTAATTGAAAACCATTTCGATATTATTTTTGGTTTTAATTTAAATATACTTTCATTAATAGAAGGAGTTGCTGCCTGATGGCTGAGAAGTTTAATATTACTAAATCCAGATTTACCATATAAAATTGAAAATAAGTCCGGTACTAAATCTGTCTTACAAAAAATTATATCATTTTCACTTAAGTTAAATTTTTTTGTTCTGTACAAGACCCTACTCTGATCTTTTTTTAGTACCTCTATATTATTTTTATCCACTTTTAGTTTATCGAACTGATCTGGTGTTAATTCTTCTGCAAAAACAACATCACATTTTCGGGCTAAATTATAGCTTGTAATATATTCATCAATAATTAAATTTGAGTGAAAATCTTTAACTTGATTTTTAATATTGTTCACGATTTATCCCTATAATACTTCTATCTTCTAATTTAAATTAGAACTTTGGAAAAATATTGAATAAAAATAAATATACAATCCGTTACTTATTCGAGAATAAAAGAATCTTCTTAATTGGTATAATGAAAATCTTAAAAAAAGACACTATAAATTTACAGAATAAGAAATTTTATGGGACTGAATATGGTGGCTGGTTTGTGTATTTATATGATAAACTCAAAAATAAAGAGCCTATAAACATTATCTCAGCAGGAGTTGGGGAAGATATTTCTTTTGATGTAGAGATGGCTGTAAATTTTAATTCAAATATCATACTCGTAGACCCTACACCAAGATCGATTATGCATTTTGATAATTTTAAAAATAATCTCGAAAATATAAAACAAAAGGAAACAGATGAATATAAGTACCTCAATCAGGTAGATCTAGAAAATTTCTCTTCCAAAAATTTTGTTTTAAGTCCTCTCGCATTAGAAAAAGAAAATAATATCGAAGTAAAATTTTTTGAACCGGAAAACGAAAAACATGTAAGTCACAGTATTGTAAACTGGCAAAAAGTAGCCGATTCCAGGTATATAACGGTTAAGACAGTTACCGTAAAAAAAATAATGGAAACTTATAATTTAAAAAATATTGAAATACTTAAATTAGATATTGAAGGGTCAGAAGTAAATGTCTTAAATAAAATGTTCGATGATGACATATACCCAAATCAACTATTAATAGAGTTCGATATTATACGTACTAATAAGCTTCTGGATATATTTAAATTTTATTTAACAATTAAAAAAATAATTAGAAATGACTACACCAATATAGAGATAGACAGGTTTCCTCACTTTTTGTTTGTTAGAAAAGAGATTATTTAAAAAGCTATTAGAAAAAAACTTTATCAGAAAATATAGGTAATTAATAAGTGGTGGTGAACTATATTATTCAAGAAAAGATTGTTACTTTGATGACTACATTTTAAAAATCTCTATTTCCCCAAGGATATAAGGTAATTACTCCGGTCGAAACAAGTTACTACGTAGTCAAAATGAAAGAGTTAAGTAATTAAATTATTGTTTATTCTCTATCAAATAAATTAATCTTGAAAAATAATTGTTGAGCCAGTGCTCTCGAATTTAAACGAAACTTTGTTATCGAATTCTATCCTGTTTAAGGTATTGGGCTCTCCACAAGCTAATATATATCCCCCTCCACCAGCTCCTAATAACTTTGCACCATAAATTCCTTTACGTGAAATAAGATTGTTAACTAACTCTTCTATTTCATTATTTGAAACTGAATTAGATAACTGATTTTTTAGATTCCAACTAATATTTAAAATTTCTCCAATTTCTTTTATATTGGTTGACTTAATTGCTCCAACCATCGGGTCAACAAGTTCCATGATTCTGTTACCTAATTCATTATTTGTATCATTTTTATATGACTTATTTTGCTCTGTTAAGATTTCTGATGCACTTCTTGACTCTCCAACTTTAAACAAGAGAAAACTCGAGTTTAAATAATTAATTGCTTGATCATCAATAGAAATTTTCTCTACATCAACACTATCATCTTTGTTAAAAGTAATTAAGTTAAGCCCGCCATAAGCTGAGGCATAGTGATCTTGTTTTCCAATAGGCTCCTTAAGTTTATTAATTTCTAAGTCTGCACTTTCCTTTGCTAAATTTTCTTTTGAAAGGATATTCCCATGAAAAACATTAATACCGTTAATTAAACCTACTGTATAAGCACTCGATGATCCTAACCCACTTCCTTTGGGTATATCAGCTATTGAGTTTATGTCTAGGCCACGAAGGTCACTTTGTTCTGAAATTTTTCTAACTATTTTATGTTTTATTTTATTAGGATCCTTGACTAGCTCTGTTTCTGAATACTTAACCTGAATTAACTCTTCATCAAACTTATGAATAAAATGATACATATACTTATTTACAGAAGTCGATATTACTTTCCCGCCATTTTTTTTATAAAATGATGGTAAATCTGTAGATCCGCCGGCAAAAGAAACTCTAAAAGGTGTTCTTATTCCTATCATTAAAATATTTTATATGAATAATTACTTAGGTCAAATTCTACTTTTTACAAAAGTTTATTTTATAGCATCAACAACAATTGACATTGGTCTTCTTGGATCTGCGACTCTTGAATCGTTGTCTGGAGTTCTTTCAATATAGCAAATACTATAATCTATGTCTTTTAAAACAAAATCATCATCATTAATGTAATAATGTAAAAAATCTACCTTTTTGTCTTCAAAGTTTGAATTATTAAATATATTTTTTACATTTTGATAATTTGGAAACCATATATGCCCACCTCCAACAACTTTTCTTCTAAACTTGCTGTAGTTGCCACCTCCACCGGGGTCAAATTTTAACTCACCTTTCTTAGTTTTTAATGTTCTTTCAAATAGAACATCACACCTATAATCTGGAACAGCGAGTCTAAAAACTCCATTGGGTTTTAATATTCTGTATATTTCATTGAATATATTTATTTGAAGTTCGTAATCTATGTGTTCCATTACATCCTCTGAACAAAAAATATCTACTGTATTTTCTTGAAGTGGAAATTTTTTTGTTATATCAAATGGAATATGATTATTATCATTTTGACTTAGCGATAAACCAATGAATTTATTGTTCTTGCCCTGTTCAATTAATTTTTCACTCAAGTCACCAGCATAAAGATAAACATTTTCATTATTTTCTATTGATGCAAAATTAACCACATATTATTTTATATTGTTTTAAAAAAGTAAAGTATAAATTATTAAGTAATACATTGTTATCATCTAATGTATGTTTATAAATAATGTGACAGCAGATGGGAATTATATTGAAGGTCTTGGCTCGGTTCTTTCTCATAAGCTAATATCTTATGGCATTTCACGCTCATTAGGTTTAAATTTTATCGATAATGAATTTAGAAATTTATATTTAGGAAATTCTTCAGCTGATAATATGACCAATCAAAAATACGATGAAATATTGAACAACTTTTTAAATTTTGACTTCGTTAATACAGGAAAAGATAATAAAAAACCATTTGATATTTTTTTTGACTATCCGCACCCTAATAAAGTAAAACCAAGTGGAATAAATAAGTTTTTAAATATAAAGAAAAGGGATTCCTTCTTTTGGTTGTTTCAAAATTTTATTAATAAAATATATAAAGAGAAATACATTACAGATCTTAAAAACGATATTGATGATAGCTTTAAATCAAAGCTTTATAAGGATGGTAAAAATGTTGTTATACATTTGAGAGCCCCTTCTGATGCTGATGTTACTTTTGCGGCATCCCGAAATTTCTTTTATGGATCATTTGAAGATTCTGATAAAATCAACAACATAATAAGTCAACTTGAACATAGTGAAAAATCAAAAAAAATTAATTTTCATATCTTATCAACAGGAAGCAAAAAAAACTTTAGATATCTTGATACTTTATTTGAAAAAAATGAAATACTGCTTCATCTAGATTTAAATATCGTAGATACTTTTTCAATGATGGTTCATAATGATTTGTTCATTGCATCACAAAGTGGGCTTAGCTACGCTGCTCACTTGTTAAATGATAAGCCTACACTTTTTCCCAACAATTTTGATATGGGAAAAAAGAAAGTATACAATAACTCATTATTTTTAGACTCTAGGGGTCTTTTGTATAGGCTTGATTTGAATAACAAACTTCTTTAATTATATTTATTTTTTTTAAACTATAATTTTTATAAATGCTCAAAGATTTAGTCAAAAATAAAAGGGTTGCTCTTGTTGGTCCTTCTCCACATATTCTTGGAAAAAAACAAGGAAGCTATATAGATTCTTTTGATATAGTCATTCGTGTAAATGAGTTTGGAATACCTTCGAGTCTCTACGAAGACTACGGAAGCAGAACAGATATTATTTTCGTTGCTCTTCATGAAAATTCAAACAGTATTTATAAAGAAATGATTAAAAAAAATGATTTATCAACACTTAAATTAGTTTTGTGTATTCACCATGAATATAATTTACAGCCCAATTCGGAAAGAGATAGGAGCCTTGGTGTTTTTAAATATTATAAAGATTTAAATCTTGATATTAAATTTGAGCACCTAGGGAATGAACAATTTTTTGAAAGGTGTAATAAATTTGACTGTTTTCCAAGTACTGGTTCTTCTGTAATTTACGAACTAGTAAAATCCGAAGTTGGTGAACTGTACGTCACAGGGATGTCATTTTACACTACAAAATTTCAATATAATGAAGAGAAAAGTAAAATATTTAAAAATTATGGTCCTAAGAATCAGAAAATTCTTAGAGCATCTGGGCACGATACAAAAAAAGAAGTACATTTCCTTAGAACGTATTCCAAAAAAAATAGCAATATTAAATTAAATGGAGATAAAGTTTTTAAAAGAATAATTTCTTCAAGGATAAATTGGTATTACCCGATAAAAGCATTTTTTATTCATTACATAAACCTTGATTATTTTAAAAATTCTTTAAAGCTATTACTAAGATGGTTAAAAATACCCAAATACCAAAAAAATGCAAAAAAAAGATATTAAAGATCTAACCATTGAAAGTAATAAAACGATTTTTGATGCAACTAATAAGTTTGAAAAAAATTCAAAAAAATTTTTAATTGTTAAAAAAAAGAAAAAATAATTGGAACATTAACTGATGGGGACATAAGGAGGGGAACTCTTGCTGGTCATTCCCTAGAAGCATCTATAGAGAATATATGTAAATACTTAATCAATCCTGTTCAAGTTATCTTGCAATTGTTCTAAAAGCAGATTAATTAGGAACTCCAAAATAGCTGATTTTGATGAAAAAACACTTGAAGAGTTTTATAAGAAAAAAATTAATCTCAATAATATAGAAAAAGAAACTTTTATCCATCGTGAACCATGAATAATTAACAAACTACAATCTTGTTTTATACAAATAGATATTGATAAGAAATATTGATTCTTTTACTTTTTAGGTTAATAAGGCACCATAAAAAAGCCAGGATTTTGATTTATGAAAATAGAATTAATCAAAATTTTTCCTTTTGAGTTTGAATAATGAAATGAGCATTCTAAAAGAATCTTTAAATATATTTACAGTAGATTCATTATTATGAACGTATGTAACAGGCATCACAACAGTCTTTATATCACAACTCTTAACTGTCAGGAGAAAATCAATATCATAAGCGAAATTTCCAACTGTTAGCTTGTCAACTAATTTATGAATTTTAGTAGAAGATATATATTTAAACCCACACTGAGTGTCGTCAACAGAAATACTAAATAAACTTTTTACAAACAAGCTGAATATTTTACCTGTAAGTATTCTTCTGTAGGGAGTGCCAATGACTTTTCCAATAAATCTCGAACCAACAATGCAAGTTTCTTCATATTTTAACCAGCTAAGATCGAATTGATCTATGCCTACAGATAAATCAGCATCTAAAATTAACACTTTTGTATATGATGAAGTTTTAATACCCTTTTTAACAGCAAATCCTTTTCCTTTTTTTAACTCATTATGATATTTAAAATTTTCATATTTAGATAAATTATCTTTACAAATTATTTCGGTACTATCAGTTGAATTATTGTTTACAACAATAACCTCCAATTTAATTGAGTTATTTTTAGACCAATTAATGATTTGGTCTATCGAGTTTTGAAGAATATTTTCTTCATTAAAAGCTGGGATTACAATACTAAGCATTAGAAATCATTATACATTTTTTTGATTATCAAAAATATTATGGAACAAAATATTAAAAATTTTCAATTTTTTACTTAAATTATAAAGAAAAACATGAAAATTTTGTGTAGAATTTTTTTATAAAAATTTGAAGAAATATATTTTTTACAACAAACAAACTAACATCCAACTAATTTGTTTGGCTTTTATATTTTTAATTATCATAAAAGCAAAACTAACACCTTTAACATACGATGAGGCTTATACATATCTTAATTATGTACTTACTAAAGATTATTTTAATTTAGGCCTTGCAAATAACCATTTACTTAGCACACTGCTAATGGGCTTTACTAGTTTATTTAATAATTCAGAATTATTTCTTAGGGCTCCAAGTATTGCTTGTGGAATACTATATATTTTTTTGGCCTATAAATTTTCAGTAAAATACAAGTATAGTTATTTAATTCTTTTTATTTTTTTACTAAACCCATTAATAATTGATTTTTTTTCACTTGCAAGAGGTTATTCAATATCTACGACGTTGAATTTAACTTCAATTTATCTGTATGTATACTCTGACAATAAATTTAAGTATCCCTTCGTAGTTTTTTTACTTTGGTTATCTTCTTTAGCAATTTTTATTAATCTAGTAACTCTATTTATAGTTATTTTTTTAAACTATTTTTTTCAAAAAAATGCAATTAAAAATATTTACGTAAATATAACTAATGCTTTATTTATAGTTTTAAGCTGGCCAATAATTAATTGGGTATTTGAAATTACAAAAGAAAACAAACCCCTCTACGGTAATGAGGTAGAGATATTGCTTTTTGAAAGGGTAGTTACAGTTTTTGGTTTTGTTGGTACATATTTTGTAAATAGTATCTTACTTTGTATAGTTTTTGTTTGTTTAACTTTATTTATATATTTTAAGTTTTATTCTGTAAGCAGAATTAAAACATTTTCCACTGTGTTGTTTTTTTTAACTCTTATAAGTTTAATAGTAATCCCAGTAATTTTTGGTAGACCTTTTCCAGTAAATAGGGTCCTAATACCTTTCATACCAATATTTCAATTACTACTTGTTTCGATTTTTGGTGAAATTGATGATAACGTTTCTAAGATTATAATAATTTTTCTTCTTTTATTTAATTTCATATTTTCTTACAACTTGGAAGAATCGTTAGTGTGGGGACAAACAATAAACATTAATAAACAAGGTGACTTAAATTATTGTAAATCTTTAGAAGTTAGCAGGCCTGAAGTACAATATTATCTGCAATTCAAAGACTTCTGCTGAGATTTTAAAGTCGTATAATAAATAAGGCTTTATGTGTCATTTATAGCTCACCAATAATTATTAATGATTTATGTTCGTTTGAAAAATTGCTAATTTTTCCAAAATTACCTAAGTCATAATCACCATTGTATGTTTTTAGCAAAATGTTATTAGATAATATTTTTTCAAAATATTTATATGTGAAATAGTATGTGTGAGGTTCATCTACAGTATTATTTTGAGAACCACTTTCTAAATGATCAGCGTTGGGAACTTCAAAAAAAACCTTACAATTTGGTGAAGCAATCCTTTTAAAATGATTAATAGTCGTATCAATATCAGAAACATGTTCTAATGAATGGCTTGCATAAATTAAATCAACTGAATTATCTTCAATATGATTAAATTCATCAATTGTCATAAAATAACTTTCATAACGTTTTAAAGACTTGTCATATTCAAAATTAATTACTTCATTTTTTAATATTGAAAATATGAATGATACTCCTCCGTGACCGCTACCAAAGTTAAGAATTCTTCCACCTTGTTCCAACAGTTTATATTTTTCAATGAGTGCAAAGTGAAAAAAGTCTCTCTCTTTAACACCAACAAAGTCTGTATCTCTATAGTTTCGCCAATAATGCTCTTCATAATATTTTTTTAATTCAGCCTCGGTGAGTTGTGGGTAGATAAAGTGATACCCTTTGTTTGAATTTAAAAGCTTTAAATTAGAATTCCGAAATGGATTTTCTCTTGCAAGTTGATCTAAAAAATTTTGGTGTTTTGATACTTTTACAATCTTGAAAGATATTGAACCTAATTCAGTATTTTTTATTAAATGAAAGCTATAACCAAGCAGATTTGAAAGTATTTTAATAATTTTTTTCATAATTAAGTGGCCAGAGGCAGAATCGAACTGCCGACCCCTTGTTTTTCAGGGAAAAACCATTAAGGCCAAGTTATTTCATTTTAATATAATACTCTTAGTTATGCGCTCGTTACTGAGGGTAGCCTCGAACTAAATACACCTACCTAGCGCACATTTTACTAGAAAATTAAGTTGACCAATTCAGTCACTGCTCCTGATCCACCATTCTTGTTTAAAACAAATTTTGCATGACTCTTTATTGATTCATTGGCATCAGCTGGTACTGCGGAAATATTAAAATGGCTAAGACATTTTTTATCCTGAATATCATTACCAACAAAAATTGACTCATTGTTCGATATATTATTTTTATTCATGTATGTTTTTAAGAAAATAAGTTTATTTTCAACTCCAAAAAAAACATTTTGAATACCTATCTTATTAAATAATGATTTAGAGTGTTGTTTTTTCTCACTAGAAATAAGAACAACATTTATATTTTTTTTTATTATTGAACTCAGAGCATTTGAATCTTGTGTGGAGTAGTATCTTTTATTGTTGTTAGTTGTTTTTATATTTTTAGCAAAAACTCCGTCAATATCTAAAAAAATGTTTGAAATTTTTTTTAAAGTTATTTCACTTATCCATTCTGTATTAAAATTTTTAGATAAAATTTGTATTAGATTTAATTCATCAATGTCGTCAATTTCAATTGATTCGTATTTGTTTAGAATAAGAGGCTCCGCTTTTTTTGAGACTCTATTTTCATATTTTTTATAATCTCTCACCTTAGTAAAGTATATGGAACCATTTTCTATTAAAGATGGTTCCATATCTTGCCTTCTAGGCCTTGAACTATATGACGGTTTTACAAATTTTTCATCTAACCTTTTCCAAATGAATTGATAGCTTTCAGTTAATGAAACGGCAGAATTTACAGTTTTTAATTTTTCTTTTAATTGCAACATTAGTTTTTTACTTCTTAGAGGACTAGTTGGTTGAAGTAAAATTATATTGTCATCCTGATTTATATTTATTTTTGAAATAGCGTGAGTCATTACAGGTTCAGTAAAAGACTTATCAGTGGCGAGACGTAATGGCCTCTTTATTGGAATTGCGCCCCACTTTTTGGCAATATTTAGGTATTTATCACTATCAGAAGAAACAAGAATCATATCATTTTTGTTCGCAATAAATTTTGCATGAATTATGGACCAAACAAACATTGGAATCCCACTTATTGGTTTTATATTTTTGTTTGGAATGCCTTTGCTTCCTGATCTTGCAGGAATAATAAAAATATTCTTCATACTTCTCCTCTGCCCTAATAATACTATTTCACTATAATTTCTTTACATGGCTTTTAAAATAACTGATAATAAAATTAACAATTCTGAAAATGTTTATTTCATTGGTGAGGTTGGTATAAATCATAATGGAGATATAAATTTAGCCAAGAAAATGATACTTGAAGCAAAAAAAGCTGGTTTTTCAGCAGTTAAGTTTCAAAAAAGGAACCCTGAGATATCAACTCCTGAAAATGTAAAATCAAAACTTAGAGAAACCCCATGGGGTGAAATGACATATCTAGATTATAAATTTAGAATCGAATTTGAAAAAAAAGAATATGATGAAATAGACAATTATTGTCGTGAATTAGAAATTGACTGGTTTGCATCATGTTGGGACATTGATTCTTTAAATTTCTTATTAAATTACGAGCCCCCTGTATTAAAGATTGCATCTGCATCTATTACAAATAAAGACCTACTAATTGCGCATAGAGATTCAATGCTTCCAATTATTATGTCTACAGGTATGTCTACACCTGATGAAATACATAAAGCTTACACTATTTTAAAAAATAATGATTTAGCAATACTTCATACAACAAGCACCTATCCCTGTCCTCCTGAAGAATTAAATTTAAATGTCATAAAGACTTTGATTCAGCAATATCCCAATAATCCAATTGGTTATTCAGGACATGAAAGTGGACTGTCCACAAGTATTGCGGCCGCAGTTCTTGGTGCAAAGATTATTGAAAGACATATTACTTTAAATAGAGCAATGTGGGGAACAGATCAGGCAGCCTCACTTGAACCGATTGGGATGCAAAGACTTGTGGGTAGTATTAATAAAATAATTACTGCTTTGGGAGATGGTAAAAAAAAGGTTTACGAGTCAGAGATTTCTATAAAAGAAAAGTTACGAAATATAGATACTATATAAAAAATAATTAAATTAAATTAAAAAATGTCTATTAATTTATAAATTATTTCCATACAGATTAATTAATCTCTTACGCATAAGTAAGTGAGTAGTCGAATTGATATATGCATTGTTATTGGCGTAAGTGGACACTAAAAAAGGAGGTCATTTATAATAAGAGACCTTTGTGTTTATAGGCTTTCTCTATATTGCTTGTCGGAGTTTTACCTAGTTTATTTGTGAAGACCAATAGAGCCTATTTTTATTGTGGCCAGAGGCAGAATCGAACTGCCGACCCCTTGTTTTTCAGATATGGGCAGGCCACTTGACCTAAGTTCATTTTCTTTACTTAAGTTAAGTATGCGCTCGTCATTTAGGGGCGAATATAAAGCAGTGAGCGTACAATAAATTGTTCTTCATAGAATTCAGTTAAATTACTAAACTTTTTCCAATTATGTCCAAATCTATTAGGAGAACCTAACGCATCTTTATTTTTCATAATATAAATTAAAAATCTACTAAATCAAATATTTCATTAACTACTAATCTTGCCCCATCTCTAGTTAGGTGATCATCATCATAGTAATAAAAATTACCATTAAATGAAGAGGTGCAGCTATTAAAGAAAAGGCGATTACAAAATATTTCTTCAGGATCTATTTTTACAATTTCGTTATTAATTAATCCATCAAGTGTATTATTTACTTCTTTAGAGTATTCTTTCCAATAACGAACATCATAAGTAATTTCTTCATTTAAGTCATAAAACTTATACAGGTATGGTTCTAATGGAAAGTATCCAAGTTCTGGAATAGGATAAATTATTATAAGTTTTATAGAATTATTAATTAGAAATCTTATATTTTCTTCTATTCCAGCTAAAAGATCTCTGCCCCCAGGCTCTATATCGTCTCCAATAGTTCCTAAGTTTGTTTCGAAAGAATCACCTTTAAAATACCAGGGGAACCTTCCACCATAAATAATTATTGTGTCACCTGATGAGACTATTGATTCAAATTCTTCAGTTTTTTTACTTTTAGCACAATTAGCTCTAGATTTGTTATTTTCTAAACTAAGAACAAAAGGACATCCTTGGAATAAAGAAATGAATATATTATATTCTGCTAATTCATCATCTTTAATCAATTCAGAACTGAGTGTTTGGAGATGAGAGTCACCTATAATGATTAAATTCTTATTTACTGGATCATAACTAATGTTACAAAAATATTCATAGTCAAATAAAGTCTCTTCACACCGTGATTCATCTATTCCAGCTCTTTGTTCAGGTAAGTAATACTTTTTTAATTGGGAATTTGTATCTGAATATCTTGAACTGTATCCGTTATCAAATATACTGCCCAATGAAAATAGAATTATTAAACTTGTCGAAAACAGAATAAGCTTATAACTTAATTCTTTAAGATTTCTCTTTTCAATAAAAATATAAGAAAAATATCCAAAAATAATGATCAAAATAACTAATAAATATTTTTCTTCATCTCGTAAAAATAATAATCTTCCAGTATATGAAAGCCTAGAGAAAGCAAATAGTGGTTGATGTAATAGGTAAATAGAGTAACTACTTAACCCAATAATTGATAAGACTTTAAAACTTAAAAGTTTTGTAAGATATGAATCATTTTTATTAGAAAATATTATTAATGAAATCCCAATTAAAACTATTAACTTTGGCTCGATATCGTTTACTGAATATTTATCATAATAGAACAGGGGGTAAAGCATCAAAGGCAAGCCAACCTTTTCTAAATGGTTAATTTTAAAATTATTGCTTAATACCATTACCAACACACCAAGCAATAATTCCCAAATTCTATATTCAAGTTTATAAAATTTATCTAAAGATTGGCTTAATGAATTAATGTATATAGAACCAACTGCGATAAATCCAATTAAGAATATGAAGTACTTTTTGAAATACTTATAAAGTAAATAAGCTAACAAAGGGAAAAGTATGTAGTATTGCTCCTCAATTGCCAAGCTCCAAGTGTGGAGGAGAGGCATAACCTTTGTTGACTCTGCAGTGTAAAAGTCTAGGTTCATAAAGTGATAATTTGAGTAAAAGAATACGGAAGGAATTAATGAATTGATATACTCCTCCATTGCTTTTGGAGTAAGTAAAATATACGAAAAAGGAATAGTAAATAAAAGTGTTGAGAATAGTGCTGGGAGAATTCTTCTTACCCTCCTTAGGTAAAAGTTTTTAAATGTAAAGGTTCCTTCGTTTAATTCAGAGATGATTATATTTGAAATCAAATATCCAGAAATAACAAAAAAGATATCGACACCCAACCATCCACCTTTAAATAATTCAATATCTGCGTGATAAAAAACAACTGCTAATACTGCAACTGCTCTTAAACCATTTATATCTTGCCTAAAAGGTATTCTTTTAATGTGAGATATATCAATCAATTTTAATAAAAATTTCACTAGTGGCCAGAGGCAGAATCGAACTGCCGACCCCTTGTTTTTCAGACAAGTGCTCTACCGACTGAGCTATCTGGCCATATTGCGGGGACGACGGGATTCGAACCC
>Ga0181585_10000930_pt1 | contig 25324 bp, 43 predicted proteins | sample 071ome_29_FD_132469 | JGI IMG/M metagenome (GOLD analysis project Ga0181585, IMG submission 132469) | Coastal salt marsh microbial communities from the Groves Creek Marsh, Skidaway Island, Georgia - 071407BT metaG (megahit assembly) | ecosystem: Environmental > Aquatic > Marine > Intertidal...
AATTTAATGCAGTTGCATTTGAGTGCTTTGAATTGATTGAACGTGGTTTTAAATTAGTATAAGGAGAATTATTATGGCTCATGAAGTAGAAACAATGGCATACGCAGGTGCACTTCCATGGCACGGTCTTGGTACAGAAGTTAGCAATGACTTGACACCAATTCAAATGATGCAAAAAGCTGGAGTCGACTGGGAAGTCGAACAACAAAAAATCGTTACAGAAACTGGTATCGAAATCAAAGATAAAGTTGCTCTTGTTCGTACGTCAGATAATACTTTGCTTGATGTTACAGGTAAAGATTGGAAACCAGTACAAAACGAAGAAGCATTTACTTTCTTCTCAGAGTTTGTAGCTGCTGGTGATATGGAAATGCATACAGCAGGATCTTTAAGAGAAGGTCGTAATGTGTGGGCTTTAGCAAAAGTAAAGGAGTCTTTTGATGTATTTGGCGATGACACTGTTGAGTCTTATCTTCTTTTCTCGAATCCTCATCAATATGGTAAAGCTGTTGATGTTCGTTTCACTCCTATTCGTGTTGTTTGCCACAATACTTTGACATTCTCTTTGCAACAAGATGCAGCTCGTGCTGTGAAAGTTGGTCACCGTACAGCATTCGATGCTGATACTGTAAAAGAAACTCTTGGTCTTGCTTCTGAAAAGTTTGCTAAGTACAAAGAGATGGCTCAGTTCTTAGGTTCTCGTAAGATTACAGCCGAAGCTTTGATTCAGTATTATAACGATGTTTTCCCAACTACATCTCGTAAAGAAGAAAAAACTCCGGTTGTAGTATATGATGATTTATCTAAAGCTGCTAAAATGTGTTACGATGCTCTTGAGACTCAGCCAGGTGCTGAGTATGCCGCTGGTACATGGTGGCAAGCATTTAATAGTGTAACATATTACACTGACCACCTACAAGGTCGTAATGCTGAAAATCGTTTACATAATCAGTGGTTCGGTTATAATCAGCCTAAGAAAGTTTTGGCCGCAGAAAAAGCAGTACAATATGCTACTGCGGCTTAAATGCTGCTAATATTTGGACCATTGATTTGCTATTTCCTATTAATGTTATACGTAGCATTAATAGGAGCAGCAGGCGATAATGCCTTATTATATTAAATTGGTATTATCAAATACTAATTAGTTATATTATAGTGAAAAAAATTACAAAAAAGTGAAATTAACCGTGTACATTCCTATTTTTATGTGGTAGAAAGGTATTAGATAAAAAAGGAGAATCTAATGTCTACATATAATAATCACTCAACATTTTGCGATTCACATGTCTATTTACTTGAACTCGATATCGCACACGATTCGATTCATACTATTCCCGAAACCGAACAAAAATATGATATCGTATTTAAACTTGTAACCGAAAACGGACCTGCCGGGGGCAATCCTGTTTATAACATCTATTTCTCTTCATTTAATACTATCAAATCATTCCTTCAAGACGAATATAATGATATTATGCCCTTCTTAAATATCGAAGAAAATCTCGATCTCGATCCTGAATCTGCCGGGCTTTACTAAAAAATATTCAATTAACTGTGTACAAACCATTTAAAATGTGGTAGTATAATATATGAACGGAGGAATGACATGTATATAGACACATCAAAAGAACGATCATCTGCTTATATCGGTACTTTTAATATGGATGAAAGTGATCAAAAAGAACTTAAGCAAATTCGTAAAATGGTTAAGAACCTAAATAAAGATTTAAAAGAATTCGGCTATGATTACAGCTATTATGTAAAATGTCAAGGCCGCGGCGTTAATCGTACTGAGCGTATGAAAGCATGGTTGAGTGACAAATACCATTGTCGAATTTCTGATCATTGGGCTCGTGATGCTGGCCAAAGATCTCTCCCTCTCGATATCTCAGATCGAGTCGATGCATACATTTATCGTAGATACTAATCCCTTCCCCTTGGGCTCCTAAAGCAGCTTCGGCTGCTTTCTTTTTTTATAAATAGGAGTAAGTTAGAGGAAATACGATATGCCTAAATTTGTAAAAATGAGTCGAATAGAATGGGAAAAACCCGTTAGTCGTTCTACTGTTACGAGACGTGATGTGTTTGTGGATGCTATTAAGGCAGGTGATCCTGTTAGCGACATAGATGGCAAAGATGTGTATATTGCAAATACAGCCGCAAACATTACTGCTATTGATGATTTTATTAGTGGTAAAAATAACACTCCTACTTTCTCTTTAGATTTAAAAAGCGGCGGAACAATTTTATCAAATAGAATTGGTAAATCACCGATATTTGGTGGAGCAGGTGTAGGTGGAGGATCTACTGGTGATACAGCAAGATTTGAATCACTTCATTGTTTATATATCGCTGCGGTATTAGGAGAAGGAACAAGAAACGAATTTTCTCATTTCACTTATGAAACTCTTAAAAAGTATCAAGATAAAGTCAAAGTAAGTGAACCATTTGAGAAATATGTTGCTATTGATCCTTCATGGCACGAATCCTCGTATATGATTGCACAAGAATTAATTAAAAAGAAATATGTGACAAAACAGCATACTCTTCATAGAGGTGATGCCGTAATGGATGCAATTTATAAAGCAAAAGATAAAGTAAGAAAATTAGAAGGTAAACCAAGATTAGATAGTGATAAGTGGAATCCTGGTGATATATGGGCCGTAAAGAGTGGAGTAGATCCAAAAACTATTTTCGCGAAAGCAAAAACCCTTAACGAAGTAAATATGCTAATTCTAAAACATTTTCTAGATAAAACTATTGTTGGAATATCTCTGAAAAAGGTTGGTAAAAATAAAAAAGTAAAATTATCAGAATATAATATAGAAGAAAAAATATTAGATACACACAGATTTTCAAAAGTAACTCTTGAGACTGCAGCAGGAAAAGGTATCTTTTCTTCTAAATATGGTTTCTTTTATTTTGATGGCGCAAAGAAAGCAGACATGAGAGCACCTAATTTGTATTCGGCTCTTAATATGGAATTACAAGGAAGTGGAGCACGTGCAGGTAGAGTTGGTTATGGTCAGTTAATGTATTCGGTTGCAACTCATTTAAAAACAGTTTTACCAGCAAATAAAGATCTTGTATCGCAGGCTAAACTAATGGAAAAAGAAAAATCCCCATCAAAACTTTCAAAGGATTTTTATAAATTAGTAAAAAAGATACATCCACAAATAAAAGAAGATGAATTTATGATGGAACTTCAGACTAAACGCGGTGATGCTATTCATGCTCTATTAGCTGCAGCACATATAGGAGCTGCACTTATGAGTGCTAGTCGTACACAAAGAGATGCGTTTACATCTGAAGTAGTAAATGTTATGGCTGCGAAAACAAACGATTCGTCAGCATATGTAAAAGCGGAGCAAGCATAATGGCACGTTCACAATTTATGGACTATGTCCCGATCCAAATAGCATCAGGTAAAGTATTTGAAACATCATCTCTTCATAAGTTTGGTGCTGTACCTTCTATGGGTGTAAACCAATCTGGAACAATTTGGGACATCGATGATACTAATTATCCTTGGTCAGCTTTTACAACTGCTGGTGTTCTTACGGTTCCTGCTGTTGATGCTGCAGATAATGGGCACACGGTAACTATTATTGGATTGGACGCAGACTTTAATCCACTAGAAGAAACCATAACAGCTTCTTCTGCTACGACTACTACAACGACACAAGAATTTAAAAGAGTTTTTCGAGCATTTTGTACAGCTGGTGGTGATACTAATGCCGGTAATATAGACATCCAAAAAGACGGGACAACTGTTGCAAGAATAACAGCTGGTAAGGCTCAAACTCTAATGGCCGTTTATACTATTCCAGCAGGTTATACAGGATTTCTAATGCAAGGTGTCATGACTGTTGGCGCCAATGCGGATGCAACAGGTGATATGTTTGTAAGATATTTTGGTCAGGATACATTTAGAGTTGGACATTCATTTGAAGTGTCAGGTATGGGTGGTCCATATAGATACCCATTTTCTATTCCGATTATGATTCCTGAGAAATCTGATATTGATGTCCGAGCTTCTTTGCGAAGTAATAATGCACGTGTTACTGCAGCATTTGATATGATTTTAGTTCAAAGAACGGTGTTTTAATGGAAAACTTTAAGTCACATTTATCCGAACAAAAGAATACTCATATGACTCATATTGAGGATAAAGTAATTTATGGTGGCGTAAAAGGCACGCGCGATGCTATTATGGCTCTGCGGTCTTTACGAGATATGTTAAAAGGAGAACACAGTGGTTCTGTTAGTGTTAAATGGGATGGCGCTCCTGCTATTTTTGCTGGCATTGACCCTAATGACGGACGTTTCTTTGTGGCAAAGAAAGGGATTTTTAACAAGAATCCCAAAGTCTATAAAACTCCTGCTGACGTTGACGCTGATACAAGCGGTGATCTTGCTGACAAGCTCAAAATTGCTTTGCGAGAGCTCCCAGCCTTGGGTATCAAAGGTGTCGTGCAAGGTGACTTCCTATATGGACCTGGAGATGTAAAAACAACAAAGATCAATGGAGAATCTTATGTTACATTTCATCCTAATACTATCGTCTATGCGGTACCAAGCCAGTCGCCTGGAGCTGCAGCTATTAAGAAATCTAAAATTGGAATTGTCTGGCATACAACTTATAAAGGTAATTCTTTCGAATCTATGCGAGCTTCGTATGGAGTTGATGTCTCTAAATTTAAATCAACTCGAGCTGTGTGGTCACAAGACGCAATGCTCAGAGATCTAACAAATGTAACTATGTCTAAAAGTGATACAGAGGAAGTAAATGAATATCTATCGCAAGCTGGTAAAATTTTTAACAAAATCTCAGGAACAACTCTCCGACAACTCGAACAACAGGAAGAGTTACAGAAGCTCATTGAAACCTACGGAAATACCTTTGTCAGAGCAGGCACAGTCATTGGAAATACAAGACGACATGTATCTGGCCTTATTTCATGGATCAAACAAAGATACCAAAAAGAAATAGATGCACGTAAAACTGAAAAAGGTAAGAATGCACAACAAAAGAAACTCGATGAAATATTAAACTTTTTTAGTCCACAGAACAGAAAAAGTTTAGAACAGATGTTCGAATTGCAAAAAGTTATAGTTTTAGCGAAATTAAAACTTATAAATATACTTAACAAATAAGCAAAGATTAAAACCTGTGTTAAGGCTCATAATGGATATAAGGTAACAGGAGAAGAAGGTTACGTTGCTATTGACAAAATTGGTGGTGATGATGTTAAGATTGTTGATCGTATGGAATTTTCATACAATAACTTCAGCAAAGATATATTAAAGGGATGGGATAAACCAACGAGGAAATAAGATGCCGGTAGGTTTCAAAGATTATATGACCGTCGACTATAAACCTGGTGAAGACGATCAAATCAAATATAATGCACAAAAACGCAAACGTGCAGATGTAGAAGAAGAGAATACTGACGAGGCTTTATCATTAGCAGCTCGTCGCAAGCGTTCTCGCGATATGCGTAAAAATAAAAACAAATTAAAAGTTGCTCGGTCTAGAGCAATGAAGCGTGTGGCTAATCCTGAACGTATTAAAAAGCGTGCTCGTAAGCAAGCTATTAATATGATCTATAAAAAGTTAACAAAAGGAATGTCTCGTAGTGATTTAACTGCAGCTAAAAAAGCTGAGTTAGAAAAACGTATTGAGAAGATGAAACCTAGAGTTAATCGTCTTACAAGAAAGATACTTCCTCAAGTACGCAAGGCGGCACACGGTCAAAAATGATTAATAGATTTAGTCAATACTTAGTTGAAGAAGAAAAGGTGGGTTATTTGGTCTTTGGCCGAATGAACCCTCCTACCATTGGTCATGGTAAGTTATTAGACAAACTCGCTAGCGTAGCTGGTCGAGCTCCTTATCGTATCTATTTGTCGCAATCAAATGATAAGAACGATAATCCACTTACATATTCAGATAAAGTAAAATTTGCTCGTAAGATGTTTCCTCGTCATGCGAGATCTATTATTATCGATAAGAAAGTGACAACGCCATTTCATGCTTTGTCTGCTATGTATGATGCAGGATTTAAAAAGGTTATTTTAGTTGCTGGTTCAGATCGTGTACAAGAATATGATGTACGATTAAATAAGTATAATGGTAAAAAGGGTGGCCATGGTTTTTATAACTTTGACGGCGGTGTAAAGATCGTAAGCGCAGGACAAAGAGATCCTGATAGCAAAGGTGCAGAAGGCGCATCTGGTACTAAGCAAAGAGGTTATGCTAAAGATAATGACTTTACAGGATTTGCACAAGGATTAACAAAAGCTATTTCTAATCCTGATTCTCGTAAAATGTTTAATGCCGTACGCAAAGGCATGGGTCTGAAAGAACAAAGGCAATTTAAAAATCATGTACAATTAGAACCAGTTTCTGATTTAAGAGAATCATATATTCGAGATAATATCTTTGAACTTGGTGAATCTGTTGTTATATCAGCTAAAGGTATTGTAGGAACTATTAAACATCTTGGTACAAATTATCTTATTGTTGAATCAAAGGGTGAAACATGGAGATGTTGGCTAGATCAAGTTTCAAAAGTAGATCCTAATCCAGAAATTAAAATGGATGTTGCAGATTTTTCATTACCAAAACCAATGGCTGAATCTTTAACCGAAAGATATGATATTGGTACTGATGAATATAAGAAACACGCTTATAAAATGACACCAGGCCAAAAAGAACAAGCATCCGCACAAGATCCTGATATAAAGGACCGCGAAGGAAGTCAGCCTAAACGTTATCATGCTGGTCTTAAAAAGGCAACAAAGGTTGCACGTGATAGACATTTTAAAAAGCATGGTAAAAAAGCTGATAATGATGCTAGTGCATATAAACCAGCACCTGGAGATAAAACCGCAAAAACCAAAACTTCTGTTTGGACTAAAAAGTTTAAACAAATGTACGGAGACGACTAATGGAAAATATGAAACTTCCAATTGCTTTAGTTGTTGCCATGGTCGCACAAATATCTGCTGGCGTATGGTGGGTATCTCAACAAGCTGCTACCATTACTTCTTTAGAAGCCACAGTATCTGAAATGAGTTCGAAAATGGCTATCGAAGAAAATGTAAATCTTCGTAGAGACGTTGATGAACATCATAATGAAATCGATGAATTGTGGGAAGAGACTGAATATCTATGGGAAATGGAACAATCTCTTAATATGATTTTACAGCAACAAATAGAAATAAAAGGCCGCATATCAGTTCTTGAGCATGAATTAAACTATATTAACAGAGATCATAATAATATGCTTGATATGAAAGGCGGGATGGACTAATGATACATTTTAAAGAATATATCAAAGAAGATAAAGCAGGTAGTTCACTTGCCGATAAGTCTAAAAAGTCAGGTATTTCTGTAGATACATTACGTAAAGTATATAATCGAGGTGTAGCAGCATGGAAAACTGGTCATAGACCAGGAACAACACCATCTCAATGGGGACATGCAAGAGTTAATGCCTTTATTGTCAAAAAGAAAAAAGGTGGTCTTAACCACGATAAGGATTTAGCATAATGCCATTAAAAGTTTCACACGGAATAAAATCTTGGATTGATGATTTTCAACAGTCAAAAGATAAACGATTTGACGGTAAATCTGCTGAGAAGCGGAGAGAAATGGCTATTGCCGCATATATGGCTGCAAAGCGTGAACAAAAAGAAAACGTTAGATCAGCAGATAGTAAACCACAAGTATTTACGAAGCCTGATGGTAAAAAGGGTATACGTATGGTACCGGTAGATCGTGCAGTTGTGAAACAAGAAAAAAATCTTGAATGGCTAAAAGCTGCACTTGAAGCACAAGCACGTAAAGCTAAACCATGTGATGAAGATGTAGAAGAAACTTCTGAAGCTAAGGTTGATGAACTATCAATGAGCTTAAAGGATATTAAAAAGACTGGTTTAAATAAAGCCGTAACTGCTAATAAAGAAAAACTTAAAAAAGATCTTGAAGCTATGAAAGCCAAATTAAATAAAGAAGCTAAAGTTGATGAAGTTTCACTGGACACTGCAAAATCCGCGTATGTTAAGCGTAAGATAAAAGCTTATGATGCAGCAGCACAGGGTTCAATGGATTATGCTAAAAAACAAATGGCAAAGGCTCGCAAAACAAAAGCTTATATCGATAAACGTGAATCAGTAGAAGAAGCTACTATGTCAACTAAAACTGGTCGTAAACAAGCCGCGGCCGATGCAGTAGCACACCATAAAGCAATGGTGAAAAAATGGGGTATAAGTCACCCAGCAACTAAAGATGCTGAAAAAGCTGCAAACTACCATATGAAAAAAGCTAATGAAGTTCTTGACCGTCCAGGTGCATTAGATAGTTATAGAAAAAAGGCTGATGCAAGCGGTAATAGAGCACGTAACTCTGCTACTCGTAAAATTCTAACACAACCTAAAAACGGTAAAAGACCTGATCATTCTGATGAATTGAATACTATGCGTAAGCGTAATAAAGGTCAAGACATGGCGGACAGAGCTGCTAATAGACATTTCCGCAAATCTCTTGGTTTAGGTTATAATAGCAAAAAAGAATCAGTTGAGCTAGATGAAAAGAAATACGCAGCTAAATCTGCTGAAAGACATAAAAATCTTATGAAGCAAGCAAGATCTGATATGAAAAATGCTACATCTCATTCTGACATGATTAAGCATATGAATAAGTATCAGTCTGCAAAGAAAGCTCATGATCGTGCAACACGTGCCCAGTTTGATGAAAACAAAGTTGATGAAATCTCAAATGCCAAGATGGGTCAATATGTACGTAAAGCAACTGATGATGCAGCACGTAGAGCTATGGATGCTGGTGAAAAAGCAGGCCGAGGCGATTCAAAGGGTTTCGGTAAACAAATGGTAAAGTCACGTCAAAGAGTTAAAGGCGTACATAAAGCCATGGATAAGATGGACAAAAACAGATTGTACAGGAGACAATAAAATGAAAACCTTTTTTCAATTAAGAGAAAATCTAGAAGAACGTGAATATAAAGCGTTAATCGAACAAGAAATTACTGATAGAATGTTTGAAGCAATGGTAGAAATCATTGATGAAGCAGATGCTTGGGATGTTGTAGAATCCAAAATCGATGAATTAAGCATTGACACAATGAAAAGCTATAGAACAAAGGCCAAGGCAGACGTTGCAAAACGCGGTGCTGTAGCAGACATTAAAGATAGACAGGTGAAACGTCGTGAAGGCGATGGATATGTTCATAAAGATAGCCCTGCTGCGCGATATAAAAATACTGTTCGTAAAGATTATAGAAATTTAGCTAAAGCTAAAATCGCTGTAAAAAAAGCAAATAGTTAAACAAGAGAGCTAAAATGACTACGACGAGAGAGCATCTTTTAAATATTCGTGGAATAGTTGAAGCTAAAGATCCTGGTGAATACGACCAAGAAGGTGATATGGCTAAGACACAACTTAAGACGATGATGGATGCCGCACAAGAATTGTATGATATGATGGGCGATGATGATAATTTGCCTGAATGGGTGCAGTCAAAAATTACAAAAGCGACTGATTATATCGATACGGTCAGAGATTATTTAAAGAGTAATAATGATGATTAAGTTTAAAGCTTTTATGGAAGCAAACAAATCTCGAACAGATAGTCAAAAAACTGCAGCGGCTGATGCTATGCTAGGTAAAGATCATCCATATAGTTCTACAAATATTGCTAGACGTCAATGGGCTAAAACACAAGCAAGAGTTCAAGCATATAAAAAGAGAATTCAGCAAGCAAATGAAGAAAAACACCCAGCTCTAAAAAGAGCTGGTGTATCTGGATTTAGTAAGCCTAAACGTACTCCTGGCCATCCAACTAAATCACATATTGTTGTGGTTAAAGATGGAGATAAAGTGAAAACAATTCGCTTTGGTCAACAAGGTGTATCAACAGCTGGAGCTCCTAAAAAAGGAGAATCAGATAAACAAAAAGCAAGACGCAAATCTTTTAAAGCCCGTCACGCAAAGAATATTGCAAAGGGTAAAACCAGCGCAGCGTACTGGGCGGATAAAGAGAAGTGGTAAATGAAACAGCAACTGTCTTTGGAGCCAGAACTAACCATGAGCATGGAAACAAGACTCGATAGAATCGAGGAGAAACTCGACAGCTTAACTGAAGCAATGGTCGCATTGGCCAGGGCAGAAGAAAAAATTGCTGGAATTAAAGAAGATCAACTTATGATGTATGAACGAGTCAATCGTTTGTCAGCTAAATTAGATGATGTAGAAAGGGTGGTGCAGGCTAACCACGTAACAGTGACAACTATTAATAGATTATTCTGGGTCGCTATTGTGGCCGTAGCAGGATCTATTGCAGCCCAACTATGGATGTAAGGAAAGTAAAATGAAAACACAAGACATTAAAAATATGGGCCAAGCTCTGCAACAGGTCCAAGAAAGTTCAAAAGCAGCATTAGCAAAGAAACTTGCTAAGGCATCGCAATCATCTGAAAAAGGTAAAGCAGCAGTAACTCTGCCTAAAGCACCTTTTGAGATCCCAAAGAAAGATGCTAACGAAGCTTTAAAAGGTGATCAGCATAAACTAGACCATGATAAAGATGGTGATATTGATGCAGCCGATTTTAAAGGCCTTCGTAATAAAAAGAAAAAAGATAAAGCTGAAGTAAAGCCTCGTCAGGAAACAGATACTGATAAAGGAAATGTAGGAGCAAATATGGAAAAAACTGAGTCAACTCGTTGGCCGGTATATGCTCGTATCATGGAAAAAGCTACTCATAAAGGTGGCACACCTCCAGAAGAAATGGATTCAAAAGATTCACCTACTGCAAAAAAGATGAAAGCCGATCATAAGCCTGAAGTAAATGATACTGAAGAAAAAGGCCATCAGGATGCAGTAGATGCTGGACGTAAAGGACCAAATGGCCAGGCTCGTCCAAATGACCAGAAAAAAGGTGATACAAAAATTGTAAACCCAGTACAAGGAGCAGTAACAAGTGGCTCAAATTAATCCTCCAAGTTGGGCAAAGAATGCTATCCCAACAAAACACGGCTGGATGGATCCACGTACTAAGCGTATTGTAAAAATTATAAACATCGCTGAGCAAGACATAAAAGATTATTTAGGCATAGTTGAAAAGCCGGATCGTCGTAAAAAGGTTCCAGCTCAGCCATTAGAAGAGCCAAAAGAATTAACTTTAGAAGGATCAGAAGATGATTAAAGCCCCAGCTTGGGTTGCATCACAAGGTGGTGTGCCCACAGAAAAAGGATGGAAACATCCAGATCGTAATGAAATTCTTCTACCAAAGAAATTTACGCAAGCTCAAATTAATGAGTACATGAATGGTACAAATTGCAATTGCGTTGATTGTGATTGCGATCCATGTACATGTGGAGAAAAAGAAGTGACAGAAGAAGTTGTACAATTAAATGAAGCGCCAGCAAATAATACTTCTCTTGAAGACATGACTAAAGTAGAACTAGAGGCTCTTGGTCGTGAGCATGGTGTAGAATTAGATCGTAGAAAAACAAAAACTACATTAGTAGAAAGAATGAAAGGTATTATCGGACGTTAATAAATAAGTTTAATTGTAACTTATTTAGAGATTTAAATTATGGAATTTAATGAAGTAACCGAGGATAACTTACTTCTATATGCGGCTAAGAATTATTATAATCCTCTGGGCGCAAGTTCGGAGGATTTTTATGAAGATCTTAAGAGATTTAAATATCTTAAAAGATTAGTGAATCGATATATTACACATGGCGAATTGTCTGAGAGATTAATACTTAATCATCTTATTGTAATTTTTAATATGTTTGGTATTGAAGCCGGTTGTAAAATATTAGAATTAAAATTAAATCCTGGGCATTGGCCTATCATAAAACCGTTTTTAATTTTTTTAAGATATATTGAAAATACTCAATATACCGAATATGAAATGAATGAAAACGTAGTAGAAGTACTAAGGAAAATCTAATGGCGACAAATCCTAAGTATAGCAGATATAACGACGTTGCTAATCCAATGGGGATCCCTCCTCATGATTACATCGTTAATACATATGATGCTAGTAATAATCTATTGACAGCTACTTATTATAGAGGTGGTTCTTCTGGAGAAACTGTCGGTAAACTAGTTATGACTTATGACGCAAATGATAATGTTCTTACAGTTGAAAGGACAATTTAATGCCGTATAAGTTTAATCCTCTTACCGGTAAGTTTGATCAGGTTAGTGTTAACACGGTTAGTGTTACAAGTGAGGTTCAGACGTTGGACTTGACTAACGATACGCTTTCTATTAGCAGCGGTAATAGTGTTGATCTATCCGGTTATGTAGATGCTGCAACTATCAACACTACACTAAATGAAACAACAGTAATTCAAAACATCGTTGATGGATCAGGGTGGAACTTACCTGGACCATTTACTAACGAAGCTAATGCTGCATTAGGTGGTGTAGCTATAGGACAAGCATACTATGATAATGGTGGTACGGTGAGGGTGAGACAAGCATAATGGGAATTGTTAAAAGAGCAGCTGATCTAGTTTATACATTTAGATTTCTTAAATTGCTTGTAACGCCTTTTGAAAGCACTGAAGCTTTTAAAATGGGACTAATAGATGCAAAAGGCAAAAAACTTCGGAAGGCTGAAACTCCTGAAGAAAAAAATGTTTACACTCCTTTTCATAGATTAGTTTACAATATTAAAAAATTAATACCTGGCGGTAAGATTGGTTCGTATGCTTCTGCTCTATATCTCATTAAAGAGCATGGTAAAATGTCTGATCAATCAGTCGAAAAGGTTATTAAAGAATTAGGTTTAGATCCATTAGATTTTCTTAATGAATCGAATACTTGGTTCTTACTAGAAGACAAAATGCTTTCTCCTGGAATGTATAGAGTTCAAGGAGCAAAGATGTTAAACTCTACGTTTGAAGAAATGGTAAAGCCAAAAGATCAAGTACGAGTTTTAGAAGATTGCTATCCTGTTGGTGATGTATTAGGTATTGATATTTACGAAGCAATTCATATTAATACAAATCAAAAAGTTTATATCTCATCAATGGAGCTAATTAGATGACAGAATGGGTTTGCGGAGTTTGTAATAACGAACCATGTACATGCGAAGATATTTCTGAGGCTGGTCGTAAAGCTCAAGAAGATATGGGTGGTACTACTACTGCTTCTGTTGTAGGAGCTGGAGATAATCCTACAGGAACTGTTGTTATAGATAAACGTAGACGCAAAGATAAAATGCCTCGTGTATTAAAAAGGTTTAGGAAGTACCTCGACTCAGATGCTTAGAATATATTTGTTTTTCTTTTTGATGGCTACATTTGGTGGAATTGGTTATACAGCATATTGGTATTATCAAAACACCCAAGCCGAGTTAGAACAACTTAAAGCAAATAATATTTTACTTGAAAACGCTACTGAAACTTTAGAAAATACCGTACAAACTTTACAAGACGAAGCAGATGCTAATGCGTTGCAAATTGTAGAATTACAAGAAGCATTACAAAAGTCAGAAGCCGGACTTGATAGGCTTAGAAAAAGATTTACTGAAATTGATATTACAAGAGAAGCGTTAGAAGATCCTGCTGATCTTGAACGGAGAATTAATCGTGGCGTTGAAAGACTCATCGAAAATATATTATCTGATACCACTCCTAATGTTGACACTGACAGCATGCGCGAAGACGCCGGAGAAGGTAGTAGTAACTGAAAAAGAATTTGTTTATCCAAACATTCCTCTTCAAGCTGCACCTAAACCTGTTGATATGCCAGATGTTCAATGGTTTGTTATTAACGAAGATAATCTAGAAGAATCAATTGAAAGAATAAAAGAAGCTGGTGGCGTTGCTGCTTTCATGGCTATTACACCAAAGGGATATGAAAACTTATCACTTGGTATAGCCGATATACGTAGATATATCCTACAGCAAAAAGAAATTATTGCCTATTACGAGACACAAATTTCTAATATGGACAAATAAAAAAATTTAATTCTTTTTACAATATCTAGCCGTTTTTATATAAAATATAGCAGATATTGCTATTTACAAAGACGTGGTTTTGATATATAATACCACAAGAAAAAAATCATTTATATAAGGAAATTGCAATATGGCAACAGCTTCTGTTGACACACGTAGACTTTTGTCCGAAACAAAATTCTACGATAGTTACTCACGCTTTAACGACGAAAACGAAAGATATGAAACCTGGGAGGAAGCTGTAGATCGTGTGATCGAAATGCACGCCAACCAATATAAAGAAAAAGCAAATGGATTGATTCCATATTTAGAAGAAGCTAGAAAAGCCTATAAAGAGCAAAGAGTTTTAGGAGCGCAACGAGCCCTTCAGTTTGGTGGAGAACAGTTGCTAAAACATCAAATGAGAATGTACAATTGTACTTCTTCATATGCAGATCGTGCTGCATTCTTTGGTGAAATTTTCTATATCCTATTATGTGGAGCTGGTGCAGGATTTTCTGTACAAGAACATCATGTCGCTAAATTACCAAAGGTAACGGCTCGTACTAAACCAGCAAAGACTCATGTAGTTACTGATGATATTGAAGGATGGGCAACAGCTGTTGACGTTCTTATGTCTTCTTATTTTACAGATGGAGGCAAATATCCTGATTATGCCGGTCGTCGTGTATATTTCGATCTATCAAATATTCGACCAAAGGGTGCAAAGATTTCTGGTGGATTTAAAGCGCCAGGTCCTGATGGATTACGCCGTGCTCTTGATAATATCGAACATTTGCTATATGCGGTAATCGGAGATTCAAAAGAGCCAGTAGCTCTACGTCCTATCAATGTATATGATATTTGTATGCATGAAGCTGATGCTGTTCTTTCAGGCGGTGTACGTCGTTCAGCAACTATTTGCTTGTTCTCACCAACTGATGAAGAAATGATGAGTGCAAAAACTGGTAATTGGTTTGTAGATAATCCACAACGTGGACGTTCAAATAACTCTGCGGTAATTGTACGCGATGAAACTACTGAAGAGCAGTTTGGCCGTATCATGAAAAAAGTAAAAGAGTTTGGTGAACCTGGTTTTGTATTTGTAGAATCAACTGAACATACGACAAATCCATGTGTTGAGATTGGAATGTTCCCACAAATCGATGGAGTATCTGGTTGGCAAGGATGTAATCTTACAGAGATTAATGGCGGTAAATGTGTAACTAAAGAAGATTTCTTTACTGCGTGTCGCGCTGGTGCGATCCTTGGTACACTCCAGGCAGGATACACAGATTTTAAATTCTTACCAGATACAACAAAAGCAATCTTTGATCGTGAAGCATTATTAGGTGTTTCAATCACAGGATGGATGAATAATCCTGACATTTTATTTAGTCCAGAGATTTTGGAGGAAGGCGCAAATATTGTCAGACAAACAAATAGAGAAGTTGCAGAAGTTATTGGAATCAACCCAGCGGCTAGAACGACTTGTGTTAAGCCATCGGGTAATGCTTCGGTTCTATTGCAAACTGCTAGTGGTATTCATGCTGAGCATTCTAATATGTATATTCGTAATGTTCAGATGAATAAAGAATCTGAGGTAACTCAGGCAATTCAAAAAACAAATCCTCATATGGTAGAAGAATCAGTTTGGTCAGCAGGTGGTACAGACGTAGTTGTGTCATTCCCTATTCTGCCAAAAGAAGGATCAATGCTCAAAGATGAATTGATTGGCGTAGACCATCTTGAAAAAGTTAAACTAGCTCAAGAACATTGGGTAAATGCTGGTACAAACGAAGAGCTATGTGCTGATAAAGGTATTCGTCATAACGTATCAAATACAATCATCGTAAAAGATTGGGATGAAGTTGAAAGCTATGTATTTAAGAATCGTCGTAGTTTTGCAGGTATTTCTTTCTTATCTTCTATGGGTGATAAAGACTTTAACCAAGCTCCAAATACTGGGGTTATTGATGCAAATACGATGGTTGATAAATACGGTACGGCTGCCATCTTTGCGAGTGGCTTAGTTGTTGATGCGCTTAATGCGTTTGATAATCTTTGGACTGCATGTTCTACGGCTCAAGGTATGGGTGAAGATCTATCGGTTGAGTCTACGCAAACGGCATTGAAGAAAGATTGGATTCGTCGCTTTAATAACTTTGCAAATAACTATCTTGATGGCAATTTAAAAGAAACTGAATATTGTTTGAAGGATTCGTATTTGCTACATAAATGGAATAAAATTAATGCGAACTTCAAGGATATTAATTGGGAACAAGACCTGACCGAGAAGAAGTACACTGATGTTGATACATTAGGTGCAGCAGCTTGTGCAGGTGGAGCTTGCGAGATTGACTTTTAATGGTTGAATACACATATCTAACTGAATGTCATTTTTGTGGTGAAGAATCAGAGATCTATACAGAAGGAGAATTAGGCGTAGACTATTGTCCTTTCTGTGGAGAGCCAACAAATGCCATAGAATTAGACTCTGACGGATAATATACATACCCTTATGTGGGTTTATAATAATAAAGAATTTAACGAAACCCCTGAAGAATTTCAGGGGTTTGTTTATATGATCACCGAAAAAGATACCGGTAAAAAATATATCGGTAAAAAGTTTTTCTGGAAACCGAAGGTTTTGCCAGTGACTAAGTCACGCAAACGTCGGATTCGTACGAGAGTTGAGTCTGATTGGCGCACATATTACGGATCAAGTAAAGAAGTAAAAACTTTGGTTGAAGAAAAAGGAGAAGACAATTATATAAGAGAGATTCTTAAACTCTGTAGAACGAAAGGAGAATGCTCTTATTATGAAGCTAAATATCAATTTGAGTTTGACGTGTTATTGAGCGATGAATATTACAATGAATTTATTGGATGTAAGATTCATTCTAAGCATGTCCGAATATAAATAATTTTATTATAGAGGATGAAATGCCAAGATTAGTATATGAAGTGATTCGCCGAGCGAAGAATAAACGTAATAAAGAAGATAAAATTAAAGCTCTACAAGAAGACGAAACATGGGCTTTGAAAGATATTTTACGAGGAGTATATGACTCATCCGTAGAATTTAATCTCCCAGAAGGAGATCCTCCATACACAGCAAATGAAGAACATAATGCTCCTACAAATTTATTGAGAGAGCATAAAAAGTTTATTAACTTTGTAAAAGGTGGGCCTGGAGATAACATGCCAGCATTTAAACGAGAAAGAATCTTTTTTGAAATCTTAGAAGGTGTACATCCTGAAGATGCTAAGCTTGTTGTCAAAATGATTAATAAAGAAAAGCTAGATGGAATTACGAGACCAATAATCGAGGGTGCTTTTCCTGGATTATTGCGTGATTAGATAATGTGATAGTGACTCATTTACTTTAAGGAGACAATAATACATGTCAGAAATACAGCTAGAACGTCTTAGAAAAGATTCGCTTGAACTCCAAGAATACGCCCAAAAACTTGAAAAGAAAGGCAAGATCTCACTAATGCAAAAAATTCTGGCTAAGCGAAAATATTTAGACAGCCGTATTAAAGAAGCTTCATAGTAAAAAAGGAGTGTACAAGCCCTGCTAAATGGTGTATAATAAATTATCATTATTTAGCGGGGTGAGTATACACCATGAACATTTTTATTCTAGACAAAGATCCAATAGTTGCAGCTCAATTACAATGTGATAAACACGTTGTAAAAATGATCGTCGAGTCAGCACAAATGCTTTCAACAGCACATCGTATGTTAGATGGCGAAGAGACTAAACGTCCTTCTAAATCTGGTAAACGTATGGTAAAGTATTGGGTACATCCAAATTCTAATTTAGAAAATACTTTATATAAAGCTGTACATATGCATCATCCGTGCACTGTATGGACTATGGAAAGCGCTGCTAATTATGATTGGCATTATATTCACTGGAAAGCTTTATGTATCGAATATAAATTTCGTTATGGCAAAACTCATAGCAGTGAAACACTACTTACAAAAATTTTATGTGATGCTCCTCAAAATATTAGTTATGAAAAAGAATTAACGCCATTTGCTCTTGCTATGCAACACGAACCGCAATGTATTCATAAAGATGATCCTGTTCGTTCATATCAAGAATATTATCAAACAAAACAAGATCGGTTCAAAATGGTTTGGACTCGTCGACAAACACCGGAGTGGTTTAATGTGGCAGCATGAAATACTTGACGTCGTCGAAGAATTAGTGATTGGCGATTGTAAATGGAGATTAGTCGAGAATCCTCGAAATAAAAAAAGATCTATACAAAGTTGGTCTACTCTTTCTAAATCATGGAGTACAGTGTATAGATATAAAATACCGGAACATTGGGAATGGTGGAAAAATTATGCCACAAAAGCAGCTTTACAGACTGAAAAATCTAACAACAAAAGAAGTATTCGTAAAACAAATGACGTACGAGGAACTAAAAAAGTATCTAAGCGAAAATGAGAACGTGACTCTATATAGAGGTTCATAGTGGCATTTCTTGTACATCCTCTTCCTCCCGTACCTGTATACGTTCGAAAAGAATATCTGTATGATTTAGAAAAAGGTCACGGAGAATTTACTCCTGGTATTTGGATCAGTGTAAAAAGTGTACAATATAAAGCATTATATTTCGAAACTCTTTTAACAGACTATGGCGCATTATATGACAAACTTCCGATCTCTGCTTTTGTCTGGAAAACTGATCACGGTGAGCTTCTTCCTCTTGATGTCTTGCAGTTATGGGACTGCTTTGATTATGACATCACTGTCGTACAAAAACCAATATTGTCACGCTGCGAGTTTTTCGGAAAGGATAAACGTATGCACGCCGGTGAGTACGAGTTCACAATTGATAATTGTCACCGCGATACTTCCGCCCTTAACACCAACTTCTCGGAGCACGACCCTGAGCACAAATCATTTAACATTATTAGACTCGACAACGGTCAATTCGCTGCTCAGCCTAATAATAGGGTTCTCTGGCGTGATAGCTCCTTAACACCTGATAAATTATTAAAACCAGATTTTAAAGTATGTACTCAAAACTATGCTGTTGAAACTGAGCCTAAATGGTCAGTAGGACACACAGATGAATGGCAATATAAAACCAAAGAGGAAGAAAATGCCGACTTACACAGTTAGAAGAAATGTAAAAGATTCTAAGCCATATGACATTACTTGCTCATGGACAGAGTTACAAGAAATGTGCGAAGAATATAATTTAGTTCAGGTATTATCAGCTCCTAAAATTGTTTCAGGAACTGGAAGTCTTACACGTAAGACAGATGATGGTTGGAAAGAAAATCTTTCTCGAATTAAAAAGGGTGCAGGCGCAGGGAATACTATTAAATTATGAAAAGACAAAAAAGTCCAAACTCTGGTCTCACAGTAAGGCTAGATGATTTATTAGAGTATGAACCATTAACAACAAATCAGGAGAAAGCATTTAAAGCTTGGGATGATGATTACAATTTAGTATTAGCAGGATCAGCAGGTACAGGTAAAACATTTATTGGAATGTATCTTGGTTTAGAAACTGTACTCGATCCTAATACATTACAACACCAGCTTGTAGTCGTAAGATCGATGGTACCAACCAGAGAAATGGGATTTTTACCTGGATCTAAAAGTGAAAAAGAAGAAGCATATGTCGCACCTTATAAAGCAATTGCAAATGATTTGTTTGGCGACAATGGAACATGGGGTAAAGCTTTTTCTTCAAAGAAAATTGTATTTGAATCTACATCGTTTATTCGTGGTCAAACATTTGATAACGCTGTAATACTTGTAGATGAAATGCAGAATCTTAATTTTCATGAATTAGATTCTGTGATTACAAGAGTCGGAAGAGATTCGCGTATTATATTTTCTGGAGATCATTTACAAACTGATTTTAAATACGATGATGATAAACATGGAATATATAAATTTTTAACTATAGTTGAACAATTGAAGAACTTTGATATTATTAATTTCAGTTGGGAGGATATTGTCCGTTCTGATTTTGTAAGAGACTATATTATGACAAAAGAGATGCTAGGATATTAGGAGATAGATATGGCATTTAAACTAGGAAATAGATCAAAACAAAAACTCGAAGGTGTGCATCCAGATATGGTGGCTGTTGTTGAACGTGCCATTGAACTTACAAAAGTAGATTTTGGTGTCACTTATGGTGTACGTACTGTAGAAGAACAAGAAAAGCTTGTGGCTTCAGGTCGTTCACAAACAATGAAATCAAAACATTTGATTCAAGATACAGGCTATTCACACGCTGTTGATGTTGTAGCATATGACGGTGGAGATGTCGTATGGGAAATTAATGTGTATGATGATATTTGTGATGCATTTAAAGAAGCCGCAATTGAACATGGTGTGGCAATTAAATGGGGCGCAGCATGGTCTGAAGGTGATATTCGTACCTATGAAGGCACTGCTGAAGATGCAATGAATAATTACATTGACTTGCGTCGTTCACAAGGCCGTCGTCCATTTATTGATGGTCCGCATTTCGAACTAATGTAAAGGTTAACATGGCTAAGTTTCGTCGATTCGATCCTCGTAACAAAAAGAAAAATAGAAATAAAAAGCTTTCAAAAGAAAAAGAATTTAAAGCTTTAAAACATGTAAAAAAGGGTGTACATTCGAAAGAATACGTGTTAGAATAATATTATGAATTTTATACATGAAAAAATTGATCTTGGTTATGAAACTTTAGTAAGAGAAGACGGAGAAAAACGTCGGTATTTAACGCCTGATGGTACACCGTATCCAAGCGTTACAACCGTAACTTCTATTCTCAACGAAGAAAAGATCGCTAAATGGCGAGCTAAAGTAGGCGAAGAAGAAGCCAATAAGATCGGACACCGTGCTGCAACTCGCGGCACGGCTGTCCATACTCTCATCGAAAAATATCTACAAAACGATCCAGATTATGCAGAAGATGTATTACCACATGTAATGCAAAGTCTGACAAATCTAAAACCCATTCTCGATAAACGTATGAATAAAATCTACGAGCAAGAAGTTCCACTATACAGTGATTATCTTAAGCTTGCTGGTACTTGTGATTGCGCTTGTATGTTTGATGGAGTCAATAGTATTGTAGATTTTAAAACATCTCGATTCCCTAAAAAGAAATCAATGCTTGATCATTATTTTATTCAGGCTTGTGCATATTCTATTATGTGGGAAGAACGTACTGGTATGGCAATGCCTAATCTAGTAATTGTTATGGACGTTGATAACGGTCGTGCTCTGACATATAAAGAGCATCGTGATAATTGGACCGATAAGCTTAATGAGACAATAGAACTTTATTACAAAAGGCAACGTCAAAAAGTCATATAATTTTTCACTTTTTTGTGTACATTTCATTTGAAATATGGTAGTATACATTATGAAAGGAAATTATATGAAAGACTTAAATAATCTAGATAAAGTAATCTTAACTGACTGTGATGGCGTTCTCATGAATTGGGAATACGCCATGAATGTATGGATGCAATCTCAAGGATATAAGATTGTTGAAAACGGTCAAGAGCATTACGATATGGGTGACCGTTATGGTTTAGATAATGCATTGAAACAACGACTAGTTCGTCAATTCAATGAATCAGCCGCAATGGGATTTTTGCCTCCTCTTCGTGATGCTATGTATTATGTTGATCTCTTACATCGTAAGCATGGTTATACATTCCACATGATTACATCTCTATCAAAAGATGAGCATGCTCAAAAGCTACGTATTCAAAATACTCAAAAGCTATTTGGTGAAACTGCATTTACTAAATTTATCTTTGCCGATACTGGTGCTGATAAAGATGATGTATTAGCTCCGTATATTGGTAGTGGTCTTATTTGGATTGAAGATAAGTTTGAAAACGCTGAGCTTGGAGATCGTTATGGTCTTGAGTCAATTATGGTTGAACATGCTCACAATATGAATAATGACAAGTTTCCAACCTTTGCTAAATGGAGTGAAATCTATGAGTACATCACTGGCGAATCTGCTTAATCTTCGAAGTGAATATGAAGAAATTATTCGACGTTATCGCATTCCAGATGAATATAAGAATGGATGTATAGATAGTCTGGTATGGTTTAAAGAACACGGTAAAGGATCTAACCGATTACGTAGTCGTTATAGTCGTGCTATTGAAATTGCTGATATTATTTTAGAAGAATATGGACATGAAAAAAAGAGTCATATATCAGGTTTATGTGGGAAAGCGTTCCCGTCTTTATGATCATTGCGTTGAATCCGTAAAAGATTATTGTAAAGCACATAACATTGAACATGTAGTTCAAAAACAACCAATCCTTCGTATCAAACCAGATGTCTTTGCTACAAATCGTAGTAAAGAATCTTATGAAAAACATGGCGGGTTTCTTCCAATCTTTGAGAAGGAAAACGCTTTCACATATCTAAAAACTAACGATCAAGTAGCAATTATCGATGCTGATATTTGGATTCGTCCAGGTGCTTCTAATATATTTGATAAGGTACCAGAAGAATTTGATTTTGGCGGAGTCTTAGAACGCGATATGCCTTGCACTCCACAATACCTACGTAAGATTGCAAACTACTCACGTATGCAATATGGCGCGTCTCCTATCAATAAACTATTTGATTGGAAGCATCCAAGCGGAGCTGGCGCAGACTTTTATAATATGGGAATGATGGTATTAAATAAAGGCTTTGAGAAATATCTCAGAGGTCAAACACCTATGCAATTTCTTATGCGACCTGAATTTAAACCATTTATTGATGGAATGGGGAATTGGAAATGGTCAACAGATCAAACATTACTCAATGTATTTGTAAAAGAAAGCGGAATGAAAGTAAAGAATCTAACATATCATTGGAATGGTTTATTTACTGGAATTGAAATGAATCGAATTCCTGAATGTAATTTCGTACACTTCTTTTTAAAAGATAAACTTCCTGCACGTGGCGAAAATGTAGAGGAACTTATGACATATGTTAATTGATAAAGCAATCTTTGTACATATTCCGAAAAATGCAGGAATGACTATTCGTCATAGTCCATTTCTAAAAGATAAAATTATTGTGAATACTGCCCAAACTCATAAAAGCCGAGAATACACTCAACAGCTTTTAGATAAAATGGCAATGACAGGAGATCATCATGGAATTGAACACGCTCGTTGGAGAGACCTTAGCCCAGACTATACATCCCGTTATCGCGCTTTTGCTGTGGTTCGTAATCCTTGGGATCGGGTCGTTAGTCGTTACTTTTTTGCAAAGAAAGTTATCGAAGTTGAAAAGAAAATGGACCCATCATATGCAGACGTTTCTAGCTTTGATGCCTTTTTAGAAGAACGACATAAATGGGGAAATGAATCATTTATGTGGCATAGAGCTGTACGTGGTTGGTATCCAGCATTCGATCATGTAAGTGATGAGCAAGGTAATGTTAAATGTGATATATTACGCTTTGAATTTTTAAATCAAGATCTTATGGAATATTTTAAAATTCCAACTATGTCTCGTGCACGTAATGTTACTGCTTTAAATCCTGGGAATTATTTAGATTTATATACAAAAGAAACTAAACAAATTGTAGCAGATTGGTATGCTAAAGATATTGAGCACTGGGGTTATGAATTTGGATATGGTCCTACTAAAAATTGTTGGGCGTCATGATACGATTAAAGAAAACTGATTTTAGAGATTTACAAGAATTTTATGACTCTATTAGGTGGTGCCATGAAAATGCGCATGGAAAAGATTATACAGCTCAACATGATGTAATTAAATTAAAAGCTTCTGAATGCCAAACTTATCGTGAATTAGGTATTATGCAAGGAGCAACGGCAGCTGCAGCAGCTTTAGCTGGATATGAAAAACTTCATTTAATTGATATAGACATTAAATCATTTTTACCATTTAAAAGTTATTTTTCAGAAGCTAATATTAATTTTAAATTAGAAAATAAATCATCTATATCGTTTAATACAGATCAATTAGAAAAAGTCGATTTTCTTTTAATTGATTCTTTACATCTAGCTGATCATTTAAGAAAAGAATTATCTATTCATGCTTCTCGAGTAAACAAATATATATTATTTCATGATACATTCGTAAAAAAAGAATTACAGCGTGTAATTGATAAATTCGTAAAAGCTAATTATAGAGAATGGACTTTAGTTGAATATTATCAAAAAAATGTTGGTTATACATTAATTAAAAGGATTGGAAATGCTGGGTGATTTGTTTAATAAGTATGGGTGCGATAAAACTAAAAAGCACAAGTATGATAAAATTTATGAACCTGCTTTAGAAAAATATCGCGATAAAGAAATTAATATTCTAGAAATCGGTGTTTTTAATGGACATAGTACTGAGGCTTTTCATGAGTATTTGCCAAAAGCAAATCTATATGGTCTAGATATTTTTGTTCGAACAAAAGCAGAAGATTTACCGTGTTATCAAAAAGATCGTACACATTTTTTAAAAGCAAGTAGCATTGAACCTTCAGTAAAAACTCAGCTTATGAAAAAGTTTGGTGATGTAAAGTTTGACTTTATCATTGATGATGGTATGCATACACCTCTTGCAAATAAACTTACATTTCGATATTTGTCGCCATTCCTAAAAGAAGGTGGCACATTCTTTATTGAAGATGTGTTTCCTCTTGAATCAATGACACTAAAAGAACTTGAACATCCTTGGCTACAACGACATCCTGACAGGTACAATGCTCTAGAAAATAATATGTTTTTGGCTGAAATCGAAAAATCTGGTATGACTATTAAGCGTCACGATAATCGCAAATTAACAGGAGAACCAGATAGCTACATTATCGAGTTAACAAAATGAAAGCATTTGCAATCACACTAGATGGTAATATGACATCAGAAGCGGCGACTGAAGAACTAATTCGGTCGTCGCATCACGTTGGAAATGATTTTGTTGTGGTTCCCTTTCATGCTGTCAGGCCCGAGAATGCTGAAAAAGATTTGCGCGCAGAAGGTTTAACTTGGACTTATCCTTGGGCCCAACCAAAAATTGATCTAGCTTCTGGACTTACATTATCTCCATATCGAACTGCTGATAAAAGAAAACGTATTGGTTGTTTCATGAGTCATTATAAATTGTGGCAAGAATGTGAGAAATTACAAGAAGATATTTTGATTTTAGAACATGATGCACTGTTTACAAATAAGTTAGAATATGATATAATGGATAATAATTATGGAATAATTGGTATTAATGATCCTCGCGGAGCAACTCGTAAGTCAATGTTATATCATACGATGATACAAGAAAGTCGATACGCAATACAACCTGTACCTCGTA
>Ga0181585_10000935_pt1 | contig 25287 bp, 2 predicted proteins | sample 071ome_29_FD_132469 | JGI IMG/M metagenome (GOLD analysis project Ga0181585, IMG submission 132469) | Coastal salt marsh microbial communities from the Groves Creek Marsh, Skidaway Island, Georgia - 071407BT metaG (megahit assembly) | ecosystem: Environmental > Aquatic > Marine > Intertidal zone...
ATAAAGTCAACAATAGTATTTTTTGCAGAAAATTCATACAAATATCCGCCAATACCAATGTTGACATTGCCAGTATTATATGGAGTAATATTTCCAACTGTTAATTTTGAAATTGTAGGATCCCAAGAAACAACTACCCCAGTAACACCAGAGATTGCTCCTGTAACAACTTCATTGACAGTATAATTTTGACCATTTGAATTATTGGCATCCAAATAGATATCAAGCAATGCGGTGTGTTCAACACCTTCACTGAGTCCACCTGCAGAAACAATGGTTGCAAACTTAAAGGGAATATCACCGTCTTTAATATTATCTCCAATTTGGAACAAGGTTGTATTTTGTCCACCTTGGGTCTCTTCAATACCATAAAGTGAACTATAAATTCCACCATCGAGATTAATTTGATTTGCAAAATCGGTTCCAGTATTAATCAAGTCAGCAATTCCATCACCTTGACCATCTTGTTCATCATCATCTTCAAATGCTCTATCTTGAAGAGTTGATAGAGGAACAGTTAACAAAGAAATAGTAGAACCGACTTCAGTAACAACCGTATGAGGCAATATACCCGTGCCACTACTAGAAGCAACACCAGCATCAAATTGAACAATTGCATCTTCTGTAGATGGAATACCACCATCAATAAATGCCAATTCATCAACTTCAAAAGTAACCAAAAGTTCTCTAGTTGCTGGATCCCAGTCATAAACCTTTGCTACTTTATTATTCGCATTTTCAATTCTACGAATAACACGGTCACCAACATTAAATTTGTAAGTAGAAATTCCTTGAGGATCGTTTTGACCTGGGTCTAAAATAACTCTTTGATCGTAGTTGAAATTTACACCTCTTGTTAATCCAGAGAATTTACCTGCACTCTTGTTAGTGTAAGTAATTGTTTCTGTATTAATAATAATTTCACCAGAACCAGGATATGCATCTGTAGAATCAACATAAATCTCGGTGTCATTGGCAGTAACATTTTTGACAAGACCAGTGAGATAAATTTCCCCAGAGTTAAATGCCTGCCTTGCTCTAGTTTTTCTCTTGAGATTTACAAGTTTAGTAAAGATGATATTTGGTGGATTTGTGTAACCATTACCAGGGTCAGTAATATCGATTCCTACAATAGAACCTTGCTCAATTCTAGCAATTGCTTTAGCACCTTGTCCTCCACCACCAGTGATTAAGATATAAGGAGGTTCTTGATAGAATTCACCAGCATCAACGATAGAAATGGATGTAAGTTTACCCAATGTGTCAATTTCCGCTGCACCTTGGGCTCCACCGCCACCACCACCTTCAAAAATTAGAGTTGGTGGTGTGGCATAATTTCTACCAGAATTAAGCAGAGACAAACCAGTAACGGTTTGTACAATAGGACTTACAAGTGCTCCCGAACCTTCGCCACCAAGAATCTCTGCTCTAGCAGGACCAAAGTAGTTATCTCCCTTCTTGGTCATCTTGATATACGAGATGCTTCCATTGTCATTCAAGACAACATCACCCGCAGATTCTGTTGGGAATAAAGACGTTAGTTCAGGAACAGTGTCACCTTCAAATAAAGGCGTTCCATAATACTTTGGTCCAATTCCATATGGGTAGGTTGGATTTCCACTACCATCTTCTGTTAAGAAGTATGCGTAAGTTCCGTTTGGATAATCTGGAGTTCTGGTAAACTTCCCATTAAATTCATCCAACGATCCCACCGCAGAATCGTAAATATAATCTTCTACTAAATCTCCAAGTAAATAACCATCTTGAACCAGTCTAAATCCTGTACTCGCTGTTAAATATGAGAACGTGTATAAAATTCTTGGGGCGTCGGATCGCACTTCAATAGAGATTTTTCTATTGATAGCATTTTCGTACCCATTAATATACGTAACATAATCTACAGCAACATTTTCAAGATAATATGTAACACCATCTTGATATAAAAGTTCGGTATTACCAACAACGGACGATGAATGCCACCCATCTTCTGTTTCACTAAACAGAAGAATATTTAATGCATCGTTACTAGAATCATCTTGTACAAAGTTATATGTGTTACCTCTGTTTAAATTCAAAAACGTAGAAAGAGAACCATTAATATAGAACTTTCCATTTGATACCGTGACTGTGTAATTAGTTGTTCCACCGTCAGAAACAATTGGACGACTTCCAGGAAGTTCGTCATTAGTTCTTAGTCTATAAGAGGATGATTCTCTAGCAACTACTCCAGATGTATTATATCCCCAAGGACCGTAAATTGGATATCCATCAAAGGACATACCAAGAATTTTAGAGTGACCATCTGGATGTCTTGATTGGTCACCAACGAAAGAAAATCTATTTTGATAGTATGTGTTTACATTTGGTATAGGGTCAACATTTACAGTATCAAGAATCATGTAACCTTCATCACCTTCAAATCCAGACATATGTCTGTGATACGGACAATAATAATAGATGCGATTGGTTTCATCCGCATTCATCAAGAATAGAGGTGAAAACACATTCTCATAGTCTGCAGCAGGTGCTGCAGAAGGACCTGTGCTGTTGTAATACAGAGTTCCTGGGTTTTGATTTAGAACACCATCCCTAGTGGTGCTAAATTGCATTGGATGCCCATTAACATGAAGGGTAGATGGTTGATTACTGGCATCTGCTTGATTCCAACGAATTAAATAATTTTGCTGAACTCTAATATTTTCTGGAGCAAAATAATACTGACCAGGAACAAAAGGACCAAATTCCTCTGCTTCTGGTCCAAAATCGATATAGAAAATACCGTTCGGGAATGTAACGATATCATCAGATACTCTAAACTGGAAACCATTAGAACCAAGAACTAAGTCATCTTCAGAAAATGGATCTCCTGTAACGTTTCGTGCATATATTCTGACTACTCTATTTAAATTATCTCTAACGACTTTAGAAATTTCTGCTCTAGCAGTTCCACCAATTTCGTCGATAACTCTACCAACTTCCACCGAACCGAGATTTTCGTCAACATCAGCAACAGGAATCATCACATTGTTATATTCGACCTTGACATTCCAAGTAAATGTTCTTATTGCACCCCAATCAAATACACCGTTAAGAAGTGAAAATTCATCTACAACTTTACTAGTTTGATAGTAATATGTACCATTATCAATTACAGCATCGTATATATTTTTATTCTTGATATACGAATATTTTACTGCATCTAAATGATATCCCGCTGGAGCTCCAGCTGCAGTACCCCAATCTGGAGTATGCAACAAACCACCATTTGCTAAAATGCCTAAAGATTTATTTAATTGAACTATTCTAGTTTCTGGAGTAGGAACATCTTTTCCTCCCCTATAAACAAAAACTTGGTCAAAACTTCTATCTAATACTGTGTCAGAACCTCCTGGTTCTCTCTCTGATAGAATGACTTGAGATGGTTTAGGATGATTATCCGATGTAATACGAATTCTATCGGTTACGTCATTGCCTTGAACTTGAAAACTACCAGTAGTAGAAGAATTTGGATGAGATTGCCAAATTCTATTAATATCAAAAGAATTGATAATATTTGGAGTTTCTTGTTGAGGTGTAATTTTTAACCTCAGTGGGTTATATCCTCTTCCCCTTTCTAAAACACGAACATGAATAATTTTTCCTGAATCTTCATCAATAATTGGATACAGCAATGCCTCAGTTTCAGGAGTTCCGCAACCAGAAATGGTTAATCTAGGTGGGTCTGCAGGATCGTATCCGCTACCTCCATTGACTATTCTAACTGCGCGAACACCAAAAACCTCGTCAAAGATTGGTTCGATTGAAGCGCCAGATCCAGGAACATTTCTTGCCATTTATCAACTTACGACGTTAATTGTGCCTTGCATTGCTGCGTGAATTGTACACTGATAGTACAGTACCGATGGTGCATCCATAGGAACAGTCCAATATAAAACAGAGGTTCCACTTCCAGTTTGACCTGTAGTATATGGAGTGCCAGTCAATCCTTGAGTGCTTTGAATTCTAAATGGATGTGCTCCACCAGAAATAGAATTGTCAAAAGCATACGACATCCCTCTTTGAACATAGAGAGTTGGGTCATTTGTAGCAGCAGAAAATCCAGGACCGTTGAAGGTAAAATCCGTTGATCCGTTTGCTCCTAATTCCCACCAAGTAATTGGACTACGAGTAACAATCCAACTAGTTCCATTCCAATATAACGAATCGCCTTGAGTAATACCAGAAACATTAGTATCCGTTAAGGCAGCAAATGTAGTAGTTAAAGTTCCATCAAAATCAATTGTTAATGTATCCCCAACTATGCTGGTAGCAATATTTGTGCCTCCAGTAACAGTCAAAGTATCACTAGTGCTGTTTGCGGTTGTAGTTCCAGTATCAGCAACAAATGATGCAAACAAATTTTGTGCAGATGCGCCAGCGGCATCATCACCAGGAATCCAATTAGTTCCATCCCACTTCAGAATTTGATTTGTTGTTGGTGCATTAGTAGTCAAATCAACATTATCTAAGTCACCAAGACCACTGTACTGGGTTAATAAAGAAACTCTAGTATCACCAATACCACCAGCAGTGATATTCATGTTTACATATGGATTATCATCGCCGTCTACAGTGAAGAAATATCCAGGATATGTAGCAGCCGCAGGGGCGGCGCCAACAGAACCATATTCGTTCTTGTACGAAATTTTAGTTGGAAAATCAATGTCTCCAGTAGCACCATCAAATGTTGAAGTTACACTGCCAGCAGAAAGAGTGATATCTCCAGTTCCATTTGGAGCAACTGCAATATTTCCATTAGAACTGGAAATAATAGAATTGCCATTAACATCTAAAGCAGATGTCAATAAACTATAATCTGAAGGTGCAAATGAACTACCATTATAACGAAGAACATGACCTACAGCGGGATTGGTAACACTAACTTGTAGTGTAGAACCATTCCCGATTGCACTATAGAGTTCATTAAAATTATCATTAATCTTGTCGCCGCCAGTACGAAGAGTATCACCTGTATTATCATTTGCGGCAGCGCCAAGACCTAGTGTTTGTTTAGCCATTACTCGCTACAATTTTTAGTTATTTATTCGATTAGTTTACGAAACTATTTCTGGGTCTACCAATTCTTCGCCATAATCAGCAAGATTTGGAGCAGTCCAATCATCAGGAACAGATGTTTCAATCTCAATGTTTGGATTTACATATCCGCTACCCGCGTTAGAGATTTCAATACCAGCAACACCAACCAGTGCTTTGATATTACCATCAAAACCAGAAATAGAGTCAATTCTAACATTTGGTCTGGATGTATATCCAGAACCACCCGAAGTTACCTGAACATTATCAATGAAACCGCTTGTGAGAACTGCAGTTGCGTTAGCATCCTGACCAAAGACAGAACCAAGATAATCGAAGGTGATGAGTGAGTTAGAAGACTCAATAACCGCAACCTCACGATCCTCGGTTTCACCTTGAATTGCAATAAAGTCACCTGGTTCAATTGGAGGAATAACTTCAGCAGCATCAACGTCTGCCTCAGAACCAACGTAAGAGAACGCAACAAATGTGGAACCTACGCGGGGAATTTCAGAGAAGATGATTCTAGAACCAACAATCTCAAAGGCAACTCCAGGTTCTTGAATGACGCCATTAAGAGAAACAATAATATTATTTTCAGGTCTAATTGTGCTCGACTGTACACCATCTGTGAGCGTGAGCGAATAGAAAACATCGTTACGCTTAAGGTTGAATGATTGACGCAGAGAGTCAAACTCAAAGGAGATATCATCAAGTTGTCTCAGTTTACCAACATAGAATCCAGTGAAGGATGCACCAAGTTCTGGTGGTTCGGTGAACTGAATTTGGTTGGAGAATGCTGTAAATGCATTTGTTGCTCCAGGAGGTTGAAGAATGCCATTGACAAATACCAGCAGGTGACCTGCAGGATCGGGCAGGTATGAAGTGCCATTATCAGTTGTGAGGTTAAATGTCGTTTGAGTTCCATCAAATCCTCTGAAAGCACGCTTAACACGAGCCTTCAATTCATCTTTAGCGACAATTACTGCTTCATAGTTATCTGGACCAATAATGGAATCTTTGATATCAAATGTTCCATCAATTTCAGAAATATACAGTCTGGTATTTAAACCAGCGGCGCGGATATCCTGAACTCTGGCAGCACCTGCTCCTGCTACAGTAAACTTAGTAGAAATCGAAGCATATCCAACAGGGAAACTTTCACCAATTCCATAATCACCAACTACGTCACCATTTTGGAACGTTCCTTGATATTCCTGAATGTAAATGTAATTATTAGGAATATCGACCGCAGTAATAAGTGCATAAGTGTTGGTGTCTTGAACACCACCAGAAACTTTATAGAGGCGGTTTCCAACAGTGAAGTTTTCAAGGCTGTTAATGACAGTAACACCGAGTCTAATATATCCATTAGAAGCAATTCTATCACCGATGTTAACATCAAGACCCGCAAACTTAGAAACTTCCAGATACTGTCTCGATGTTTCTGGATATACAACACTGGTTGTCTCAAATGTTCCTTGAAGAGACTCAGTATCGACGGTAAGAGTTCCACCGACGTTACTAGTTACTGCCGCTTGAGTATTTAAGAATCCTGTTGGTGTAGCAGTTTCCGTAGAAGTATATCCCTTGAAGGGAATATCTTCAGTGAAGGTGCCAATCAGGTCAATAACATGCAAACGATTTTCAATTGCACTAATCTGAGCGGTAGTACTATTTTCCGCACCAACAATTGTATCAGTAATTGCCCAAGGACCAGCAGTTACTTCAACATCAAGATATTTGTAGTTCTCATCTTCATAGAATCCATAAACAACACCAGTTACAGTTGGAGCACCCTGTTTAGAAACGGTTTCATTCATAGTGAATGGACCATCGGTGATATCACCATCAATACGGAATCTCTTGTAAACTTTCACTACCTGACCTTCATTAAGGGCAAGTCTTTCAACTTCACCCGATGCGTCACTTTGAAGTCCATAGAAGTATTCAGAACCAAAGATACCGCCACCGATTCCTACAGGAATTGTACGTGTGCCGTAAGTCTTAGAAGGAACCGTGATAGCGTTGTTAGATTCAATATCAACATAGTAATTACTATTATTCAACTGATTTCTGATAATATTCAGTTGATATCTAATAAAGGCATCAATGGTTTCTTTAGTATAAGAAGACGAAATGGTGGAATCAAAATACTTGTAGGAACCAGCATTTGTTGATGGGGAAGTCAAAGAGTTATTGAGTGCTTGACTCATAAACTCCTGAAGAGAATCCATGATGTAATTCTTAATGTTATAATCAGTATCCGAGTAGAAGATTCTTCCAGAAACTGCTGTATATGGGTCAAGGAGTCCAATATTTAACTTAGTACCCCAGGCATAAAGTCCGTCATTACCATTACCAGTATATGTGAAGGCACCAGTAGAACTTCTAACCCAGAATCTTGTTCTAAGAACAGAAATACCATATCCAAAGGTTACGCTAACATAAACTCTGTACCATCCATCACCATAAGGAATAATACCAGCAGCAGGAGAACTAATATTACCAGCAACAAATGTACTTCCCACTGTTCCTGTTGCTAAATTAGCATCAACGAATACAATTTTACCACCAACAGCAGGGTCAAGTTCAATTTGCAGTCTCATTTGACTGGATTCACCTGCCTTAACGAAGGACGAGAAGGTATATGTACGGTTCTCATCATTTGCATTAGTACCAGCATCAAAGGTAACAGTGCCAGAGTCAAAGCGTGCCGCAGTATCATCGAAGGTTGTAAATGAATCAACCGTAAAGTCCTTATAATGCAGTTTAAATCCACCAAAACCATTAGTAGCTACTAATTTATCTGCTGTTGTTGTATTATCTGGAGCATCGATATTATCAGTAATAACAGTAATAGCGTTACTTGTCCAACCGCTAGAAGTTAAATCTTCTGGTGATGGGAAGAGGTTAGTAGTCGAGGTAAGACCTTCAATAGGAGAAACAATATTTCTAGCAGTATTAAGGACTTTAATATTGCCAGGATTATTATACCAATCGTAAGAAGAACTTACACCACCAGATGAAGCAAATGGGCTGGGAGTTGTTCCCCCAACAACATTACCCTGTGGATTGATTGTATGGTTATAAGTACTAGCATCTGTGAATGCAGCACCCTGACAAGTAAGAAGGGCAGTTCCAGAAATAACACTTAATGGTGTTGTGGGAACTTGGAATCCAGAACCAGAGTACAATGCAACGCCTCTGAGAACTCTAACATTGGACAGATAACCATCCAACTCATTACCACCACTAAGATTAGGACGACCGAGCAGCAGTTCAATTGCACCATAGTTTGTTTGCCAGGTGCCAAAACCAATCCTATTTCCATTGAAGTAGAATTGAGTTTGATTAAAACCAGTGCCTGTTCTAACAATTGCCACATGGTGCCATGTGTTTACAGTAACATTAGCACCAAAATTCATGAATGTTCCAGAACCGCCCCAGAAACCGATATTTCCAGTTCCATAGAAAATATTGAAGTTATCAGAAGTAGATCCAGTAATATGTCCACCTCCTGTAGTGGTTGGTCTAAACCAGCACTCGAAAGTAATCGCACCAGTACCAAAAGCAAACGAAGAGTTGACAGAAGGAATTCTCAAGTAATCATTAGAACCATCAAAGAATACAGAACCAGTTCCACCACCAGAAATAGTTGCAGTTGCACCAGAATCTCCACCAGTCAAGGTATCACCAGCAGCCCAAGCAGTTCCAGTGAAAGCACCAACGTATAGTTTACCGCCATCTTCATCGTATTCAAGAACATCTGCAGTTCCAGTACCACTAGAAGTTACAGTTTCACCAACAGTAAAGACATCACTAGCACTTTCAACATCAATTGTGTATGCTGTAATAGTATCAGAAGTATCAGTAATAATTAAGTCATGAACCATGTCATCAACAATGGTTCCAACAAAATCGTCATAAGTCCAAGAACCAGAACCAAATTGACTGTCAACAATTGACTCTAACTCATCCTTATAGTAATTTTCATTGTATTGAATTTGTTTTGCAGCATGAACGGATTCATTTCCACCAGGAGAAATGACACCCTTTAATGCATCGACAAGAACACCAAATCTTGCATATGGGTTTGCAATCGTTACTGGACTTTCAGTATCTCTATATGCGGTTTGAGTTGCATGTACAGCAGAATATTGACCAGCAGGAACAGTAGTTCCCCTATCATAAAGGTTATTGTTGATGGCATATTCACCAAGTTCCTTAAGTTTTTCCAGTGCAAAAATTGCTGCGGGAAGAACATTGTCGATTGTAGTCAAATTGAGTGCAGCAGTTAAATACTTCTCAATTTCAGCAACACTGCTATTATTACCGCCAGTTTGAAGGTCGGAAATAATAGCAATAATTAAATCTTCAATATTCAACTCACTAGCATAAGTAAATGCAGTGAAGTTAACATTGTTCAAAGTATATGTAAGGTAATCATTGATAAGACCGAAGATTTCATCTTTGATATAGTCTCTATTGAAATAAAGTCTATCTGCAGCGATTGCATAATCATTATCCGTTGGAGCAATGATATCATTAAGAGTATTAATTAAGGTATCAATTGCGGTTTGAACATCAGCACAACCACCTGGGTCATTAGTGATGCCCCAATCACCAACAATAATGTTGGTTGTATTTGTACTATCTAAATCACCATTAATTGCTTGTTTTGCGTAATATCCAAGGCGATTGTGAGCATAGACGGATTGCCATACTTGCAAACGAATATGAAGAAGAATATCATTAGTACCAAGATAGAATTTAGCGGCACCAACGGTATTAATATTACCACCATACTGAATATCATCTGCAATCTCGTCTAAAATGAGACCCAAATCAGTTTTACAACGCAAGGTTCCATCACCAGTTCCTCCAGCATTTCTAGGCATATCCAAAGCAAGGTCTGGATATCTGTTGATAAGGTCTGCAGATGCTTTATCAATGATAACAGCACGATTCTTGCGAATCAGATTTGCAGCATCATAGAATCTATGTCTAGAATCAGTATCTACTTGATTTGTATAGATTGTGTCACTAGTACCATTGTGATAATCAACATTAAATGGTACTTCATAGAATGCATCAACCGTTCCACCAACAAATTCAAATGCAGGTTCAACCTTGGTAATAGTGCCGAGGTGGTCACCGTCAAGAGTTGCACTAGGAGTATCTGCTTCAGAAAGAGTATCCGTCAGGATATCAATCAGGTTATTAATTGTGGTATAAACGTCAGCACAGTTGTTAAGGTTTGCAGAACCAGTCTCATAAATGTTGGTTGCGTCAGTATTGAGAGTCTGAGTCAATCCATGATTACCCTGAACTGTCCAAGCAACGTTGTTGATGATATACTGAAGCATTTCATCAACCTTGTTATATGCCCAGATAGTTTCAGTAATCTCAGTCTCAACATGGTTGAGTGTTACAGGATTCTGAGTTCTATCAACGTAAAGTGCAGCAGCATCCCACATGTGGCTGTTGGATCCATTCTTAAGGTCTTCGATAAGTTCTTCTAAGACATCACGAATATCATCTTCGCAATTTACGTTACCGCCAGGAATGACCAAAGAAGGATATTGCTGAGTCAGCAGATAAACGGTTTCCTTAGCAATGAAGTCTAAGTTGAGTCGAATAGACTCTGCTGCATTATAAACTCTGTGGGAGTTGCCTGTGAATCCAACAGGAGCACCAGCAAGTCTAGAAGTTGCTAAGATTGCATCATTGTGGAATTCTTCACCATTGGTAAGAGATTCGCCACCAGACCAATCTTGGTCATATACCTGACCATCTTCACCATCTAAGTGAAGAAGAAGTTTGGTGTTGCTGTCACCTTGGAAGATACCGTTGCGTGGTGTAAACTCTGCGCTATAGCGACCAGTGTTAGAAACCCTGAACTCATCAATATGACCAGAGAAAGGATTAGAACCAGCGAAGTTTGCTCCAATAAAGAGACGTTTTGTGGAACCTAAATCGGTACTGTTAGTGGTGCTTCCAACTTCGGAACCATCGACAAATAACTTCAAATTAGTACCACTTCTAGTGATAGCAATGTGATACCAAGTATCTGCAGAAAGAGTTGTTGCGCCAGATGTAACAACGTCACTGCCACCGATATTAAAGCGTACTTGATTTGTGGCAATATAAAGTCTACCAGCATTTGCATCAGCACCACTATCTCTCGTATCAAAGATATGTCTATCACCAGCAGAGACATCATCTGGACGAATCCAGCACTCAACAGTAAATGCTCCTGTTCCAAAACCAAATTCAGTAGAAGTTGGAATGGAGAGATAATCAGTAGTAGCATCATCCAATAATAAGGAAGAATCACCAAATTTCTTCTGAGCAGTATCTAACTGAGCACTATTGTTGAAAGTTGCTGTATGATAATCCTGACCAGAGTTAAGGATTCTACCAACCTTACCAAGATAAATTGTGGAACGTGCTTGGTTATATCCAATAACTTCTGCCTTAGTATCTCTGGTCTTAATAATTTGACCAGGCGAGAAGAATCCTTCACCTTGTTTAGAGGTAAATGTTACTTTTCTAATTGTTATCTCTTCAGAAGCAGTAAATTCTCCGTTGTTATTTCCATATTCAATTTTATAGTTTCGGATGAATTCATCTTCACTGAAAGCACCAGATTCGTTATCATATGGAATGATATAATTGTTGATAGATTCATTTGCAGGGAATGAAATATCAAAGGCAGTAGAATTATCATCAAAGTCAACAATATTAACTTGAGACTGTGAAATATCATCAAGAACAACGTTTGGATATGTTGTGGAAGTAATTCTGTTGAACAGCAGTCCAAAGAACGAAGAACCTTCAGAAATATCAACCTGAGAAATAAATTCTTCAGTTACGGGGTCTTGATAAACTGTAGTGGAGGTGACACGAGCAACAACAGCGGACTGAGAACCAATGATAATATCGTTAAGTTCAATATCAAAAAGACCAGGGGTAGACTGATAGGTTCCTGTTGTCTTACTTAAAGTAAGGTCTCCTGTAACCTCAACTTGAGTTCCGTAGATAGGAGTTCCTTCTAACTTAGATGCAGCAGCAGTTCCCGATTGTCCTCTTAGAACTTCAAGAGTTGTAGACTCATTATTTTGAGTAATAGAATTAACAACAAAGATTTCAGAACCAAACTGATAACTCTCACCAACTTCAAATACATCACTTGCAACAGGAGTATTTGGTGTGTCCGAAGCAATTACTTCAAAGGTATCTGTTGCAGCACCAATAGTATATCTTAACTCTGCAATAGGAGTTTCCTGTCCTGTTTGTAAGTTGATTTGTTCAACAACAGCAGTATTTCCAGTAAGGTTTGTTATTTGCTCACCAAAGATAAACAGTCCAAGATTATCAACGTCAGTGATTGTATTCAAGTTAGATGCAAATCCAGTCGTACTTACAATACAAAGTTCTCCAAGTTGGAAAGTACCCTCAGAAACATATCCAAAAATACTATTACCAATAACATTGGTAACAATAAGTTTTGCATTAGACGCTGTACCACTTAAAGTATTACCAATGTTAGGGAAGATTCCACTAATATTGGTGAAAGTCATTTCAATCGTATCGATTTGCTCAACTGTTACGTTGACGTACTTAACGCTTGCAGGGGGAGATGGTGGTTCACTAAAGACAATGGAATCATTTTGAATTTCAAAAGCAGTATCTGGGGTTTGTACAACGCCATTCAACACAATCATTAACTGGTTTGCGTTAGCAACAACAGTTTCACCATTAACAGTTAATGGGAATGCGATTCTTTCACCATCAAAGAAGCTAGAAATATCATCCAATCTCTGAACAACAGAGGTTAAAATATTCTCCGAGGACGTAAGTCTCTTTTGACGGAAGAGAACTTCAGTATTATTAAACTCAGAATAAATTGGTTCAACAAGAGCAAAGTTTTGAATATTAGGAACAATTGCCTCTCTAGCAAGTTCAACCGATTTGACTAATTCGAAATCGGTTTCCTTATTTGGAATAGACCCATACTCGTTAACACTAAGTTCACCAAAAACCTTAAAGGATGCTGGGTGAACATTTCTAATTAAAATGTCTTTCCACTCACCAATAGATACAGCAGACTTAATTGCATAAGAGAAGTCTTGATAGTAGTAAGAGTCCTGAATCTTTTGAATAATTTCAGAAGGCTTACCTACATCATCAATGAACTGACCAGTTGTCTTAGTAATAGAACCAATTTCAAGAACACCTTTAGCAACTTTAAGATCGCTAATTACACCAGAAGACTTGGAAATAGCGCCTGTTACTGATTGCCCTTCTGAAAAATCACCATCATAATCAACAATCTTTAAAATTCTTGGTCCAACTTGCCAACCAGAGTTAGTAGAGACATATCCAGTTGCAGTAGCATTTTCAAGAGAATCACCTTGATAGACCAATTCTCCTTCTAAGAATGTAGATGTAATGACATTTGCTTCTGCAGCACCACCGAAGGACGACGTTAATACTTGTTGACGACCCGTTCCAGCATTTACAAAAGTAATCGCATCACCAAGTTCTGCGTTAGTAGGTGTAATTGCGAGTTTTAATTGGTCATCCTCAAGAGAGTTTGCAGTTCCAGAAATTGCATAATAAGTTGTAGTGCCATTAAGACGACCCAAAGCACCCGCAGAAAGTGGGAATTCTGCACCATCTCCAGTATCAATTACATTAAGAGTAACTTCAGACCCGTTTGGAATTCCATGAGGGAATGCAAATTGCAGTAATCCCAAATCAACGTTAATAACATAGTTGAAAGAAGACTTAAGTTCTACAGTTGGGGTAGAAGAATATCCAGCACCAGGGTCTTTAACGATGATTTGGTCGAGTCTTCCATTTTTAATGCTTGCTTCTGCAATAGCTCCAGAACCGCCGCCACCAGTAATAACAACAGCTGGAGCTTGTGAGTATCCAGAACCAGGGTCAGTTACAGTAATACTATCAAGAATACTTGTAGATGTAAGTTGTAAGTTTAGTGGGAACGTAATTTCAGGACGTAAGGTATAGTCATGGGGATAATCGTAACCGAAGTTATTATTCTTCAGTTTCTTAATTTTACCTACGTTAGTACCGACAGTAAAGATTGAAGCACCAGTTCCAAATGGAGGAATAACAACTTCTAACTCAGCACCAGAACCAGTTAATCCAGGTCCAAGTATGCCATCAATTGCCTCAACATCAATACTTGCTGTAGTATAACCTTTACCAGGAGAAGTAACAATAACCTCTTGAATCTGACCAGGAATAGTGATTCCTTCATCATCCTCACCATCTGCAACAGTGATTCTGACTAAACCACCTTCACCATCACCTTGAATTGGCACTCCACTGTAAGTTCCAACTGCGTATTCTGTTCCAGGTTCATTAATTTGAACTCTTTCAATATTTCTAGTACTTTGAATTCCAGAAATAATTGGAAGTTTTTGATAGAATCCACCACCATTAACAATTCTGATATCACTAATAGAACCAACTGCTTTTACAGAACTTGTACTATAAGATGCTGTAGAGACATTAGCTGCTCCTTCGGGTTCATTTACTAGAGGGAATTTAATAACATCTGCACCTCTTGTAATTGTTGCGCCATCAATTCCAGAAACTAAGAAAGTACCCAAATATGGAGAATCGACAACATCAAGATAACTATCCTTAATTACAGGACTTGTATCATCATCTGGTCTAGATGGATCGAAATAGTAAGAAATATTGGTAACAATATTTCTATCAACTTTTAGTTTAACTGTTGGTGTTGGTTGTCCTTCTCCAGTAACCCCAGGAGTTCCGATTCTTTCAATAGAGTTAAAGGAATATTCAAGTTTATACAAATTATCTTTAGAGAAAGATAAATTGCCATTAGCCATAGAAGAATGACTGAGGTCAAACAAATATTGATGACCATAGTACATTTTAAGGACTGGAGATTTGACAAAGATATCAACATTTCCAGGAGTTGTAGATGGATTTGTTATCGCAGCAGATTCTAACTTGTAAGTAAATTCTAAAGGACTTACAACTGTTTCAACTGGGAAAGAACCATCATATTCATCATAAACGACATTATTAACAGTTTGTTCTGGATTACCATCAACAAAAATCATTTCCCCTTCAGAGAGATAATGAGCAGTTGAGGTAATTACATATACTTCATCACTATTCTCAACAGCAGTTACTTGCAATCTCTTAGTGAGATTAGCAATCAGTGTAATTGTCAGAACACCAGTTAAGTTAACAATTGTTGCCTCACTATAATCGGAATTAAAGGAGATATCTCCAGAGTTAATAGTAACTACAGAACCAACAACATAAGGAGAACCGCCAGAAACTTCATCAATTCTAATAAGATAATCTTCATCGGTATATGGTTTGAATCTAGCAAACTCATTTAAGTTATTAGTTCCCCCACTTGGAGAATCATAGTTTGCCAACTCAATGAAAAATGTTCCTGGTGTTTGATTTGGAACTTGAATGAAGTTAAATCCAGAAATTTCATTAATATCATTGGGAATTGGTCCAACAATTCCATAGGTGCTCTGCTCATTAAACTGAGTTGTTGAAAGAGAACCAAGGTCTAAGTCATTTGACCAATCATTATTGTTAACTGCTAAGTAAACTTTATTGTTAATATTGTCAATTTTAACAATGTATCCACTGTTAACAAAACTAGAACTATCATCATACAATTCAAGTTTTGTTTTTTCTGTAAGTTTGAAGTCCTGATTGATTGTGAGAACCTGAACATTATCAATCTTTGCAGTATCAGTAACTTTAAAATAATATCTGTCTTTTACAACAGCTTCTACTTTAAGTTTCTGAGAACCTGGGGAAGGAATCGTAGCTGTTCTAGAACTCCAAACATCATTACTATAAGTCAATGCCTCAGTATCCTGAGTCATCGTGGTCACAGCATCGTCAAAGTCTAAAGACTGGAATCCCGACTCTGCAAGTCCAAGACCTACAGAGTTTAGAATCAATGGCAATCCTGTAACTGGTGTAACTGCAGTTCTGGTAAATCCAATACCAGTATTTGTCTGTTCTCCTTTATTACCAAGTCTTACAGAATCTGCATTTTTATCTGATTTTAAACCAAATCCAACATAGTCAATATAATCATACTTATTGAGATTTGTAGTGAACCATGCATCGTCAACCCAATCAAATGCAAGGGCAAACGACGCTGTTGGAGGAATTGTAGTGACATCAGAAGGAACAGTTGGTGTAATTGCTCTATTTCTAAGTCTCAAATTATCAAGATAATACTGTCCCTGGTATGCCGATGCAAATTCACCAGTAGTTCCATTTTTACCAGGAATATTACCGAAGTGAAGGTCTTTATTGGAAAGGGCAGTATTTGAAACTGTTCCTGTAAAGATTTGAATGCCATTCACATAAGCAGTAAATGCATCGCCATCTTTCTTAAGACCAATAAATTGCCAAGAATCGTCCGCATACATTGTAGTTTGCGAAGAACTGAGACCAGTAGATGCACTATTGATTGTGGTGGAGTTATTGGTAACTACAAGTTCCAACTGACCACTACTAATGTCATAATACATCCAGAGACCTCCAGTAGCGTCTGTAGCGTCTCCAATTGCAACTAAGGTCTGTTGGGTCTGAGAATGTGTTTGAGAGTTTGTAGCGTCCTTATAGAGCATGAACTCAATGGTCCAATCCTCTCCCAGTTTTGTTCCAAGGTCATCTGCAGCAAACTTGATTGCAGCATTTTCCCAATTTGCAGGAGTTGCAACATCTTTACCGAATAGTTTTGCTACACCATCACCAACAAGAGCAAGAGCATCGGTTGCATCATTACCAATCAGAGTTGGCGTGTAATGACCTGTAGTGTCGGTTGCATCATCAGTTTCATCAAATTCGAAGATAAATTCATTACGATTCCAAGATGTCTGTCCAAAAACGTGAACATCGCCTGAAGTATCGACATCAAGAGAATGTGCTGTGATACCTTCAATATTATTCAAATTGAACTCATTTTCAGTATGATTGATAATATTACCCTTATAATCAATTTTGACTGTATCTACCGTCTTTAAAGAATTATTAATGTCTGTTCTTGTGTATGCGATATTGAGTTCACCAAAAATATCAATAGCAGATTTTGTAGAAAGTTGAATATCTCTACCTTCTGCCGAATAAGAATAATTCCAGATAATATCTCCAGATGTGTTAAATTTACCGACCCAAAAACTATTTTTAGTTACATCATCTGACTTAAGTCTGAGAGTACATGGAACATAAAATTCATTGAACTCATCAACAACTAAACTGCTATCAAAGAAAGAATACAATGTATTGCTAAGTTCTTTAATCCAAGAAACTTGAATTACAGAAGTGCCAACGGTTACTTTACCAAAGGAAATATTAACATCATCACTAGAACTAGTTGCCGCAGTTTCCATAGTGAAATATACATCACCATTAAGAGTAACTAAATCGGTAACTTTTTCAGAACCATTAGTAGAAGCAATTTTTCTCTTTACAGAGAACGCGCCTGTGGTGTCTACAGTAGCAATAAATCCATCATAAGGATTTGCCGAATTTGTATTAGTGTATCCACCAATTACAAAACGAGTATCACTCAATTTTGCAATTGAAGTAATATTGTCAGAACGAGTAGCTCCAGAAATACCAGCATATGCTTTTTGGAAACTCAATGTTGCACTGAGACCATTATCTGCCTCAACATATTTTGCCAGAATAATATCTGGATTATATGCAGTTAAGATAGCACTATTTGGTCTATTGTTACCAACTACCCAGATATCAGTACCATCAACATATAACTTTTGGAATTCTGTATATGTTTCTCCACTAGTAAGTTCGAGATTCTTTTCCCACTCTTTAACACCAGTTGCAGAAAGTTTGGCAACAAATCCTACAGTATTTCCATTAATATCTAAAGTTTTACCACAAATATAAATCTCTTTGCTATCATTAACAAATACATCATTAACTTTAACATACTCATTATTTTCAATCAGAGAGACATAATAGTCTGCCTTTTTGAAGACTTGAGGGTGAGATAAGATGACTCTTGGATTTTCAGTATATTCAGAACCAGAATTTACAATCTTAACGGAATCAATAGCACCGACAGAAGTAACGGATGCCTCAAGTTTTCCAGATTCGCCGTCACCATCAATGGTAATTACTGGTGGAATATCTTCATTATATCCAGAACCAGTTTGCAAAATATTAATTTGCTCGATACCCTTATATTGACGAACAACAAACTGTTTGTTCGTATTGTCCATGATTGGAGTATAATCGACAAAAATCGTATCTCCTGCAATAATATTATGAGGCTCTTCTGTAGTAAGAACACCAAAGTTTTGCCCACTACGAGTTTCAAAGGTGTAAGAAGAAATGCTTTCACCTTTAATTCTAGATACACGAGCAGAAACACCCGTTCCACCAGTACCAGTATTATTAAACAGAAGTCTGTCATTTACCTGATAATTCTGACCAGGGTTTTCAACAATAAAGTCTGTAACAGATGCTTCTTCAAATTTAGTAGTGGTTTCAACCTCAATATCAACCTTCGAATCAAATCTTACTGTTGGGAAGTAATCAAAAAGTTGGAGAGGGGATTCTTCAAAAATTTCATCTGGGTCATCAATTTCATCTTGGCTAATGATACCATCTCTGTTTTCATCCTCAACTTCAAACAACAAGACATCACCGTCTTCAGTTGTGAGAGAATTAGTAGAAGCATTAGGAGCCCTCTCTACATCAATATCAACATTTTCATATGGGTCTCTAAAACGAACAACACCTGTAGGAATATTTTGCTGAATTGCAGTAGAACTCAAATTCCAAGTATCAACAACAGAGTTAAAACTTGGACCAAGTACATATGGGAATACTGGGTTTCCATCTTCAGTATTATCAATGGTAACAAAGTAGCAATAACGACCATCTGGATATTCTGGAGTCTTACAAAAACGACCGTTATATTGGTCTAAGTCACCAAGATTACATACGTATTCATAATCTTCAACAAATCTTCCTGCCTCTTCATCATTTAGAGATGGTCCAGCAATTCTGGAAGGATATGGATTAGTAATATCATTAAAAACAAGATTTGCCTTCAAACGATACGAACTTGCTAATCTAGTAATTTCCGAGGTTTGATCGGTTGGGTCTTCATATCCATATGGACCGTAGATTGGATTGCCATCAAACGCCCATCCAATAATAGGAGAGTGTTCTAAGGAGTCGTTCAGTTCTGTTATGTTTTCATTGATTTCACTTAAATTATCACCAAGAATATATCTCAATCTTTGAGGATTTGAAACGTGTGCATATTCACCACCATACTGGTTATTATATCCAGTGAATACAGAACCTTGAGCGGAATCAAATGAAGTTGTCTCTTGGAGATTGTATGTCCATTTGAATACTTCAGCGGAAAAAGTAGCTCCTTGACCAACAGAATCTAGGTTAATGATGGTTTGTCCTTGAGTATATCCAATACCCCTATTAATAATCTCAATACTAGTTACTCTACCAGCATTTTCTCCATCTCTATCAATATTTGCACGAGCAATGGCACCAAATCCATCACCTTGAATTGTAACAATAGGTGGAGTGGTATATCCCTGTCCAGCAGAAATAATAGCAATAGAAATGATTCTACCATCACTAACAATGGCTTGTGCTACAGCACCGCTACCAGAACTTAGAGATACAGATGGGGGGCTTGTATAAGACTCACCACCACTGTCAATGGAGATAGATTTAATTGGACCACGTACAGAGGCACTCGCTGTAGCACCTTGTCCTTCTCCACCAACAATAGAAATGGATGGTTGTGAGGTATATCCAGTACCACCATCTACAATAAGAATACGAGAGACAACTCCTTTTGTGATAATTGCTGTAGCAGAAGCACCAGAACCGCCGCCTCCAACAATAGAAACCAGGGGAGAAGATGTGTATCCACTACCACCATCTAATACAGTAATTTCACTAATAGAACCATTGACAACTACAGATGCAGCAGCACCAGTACCGCCGCCACCTGCAATTGTGATATTTGGCGGGAATGCAGCGTCATAAGATTCGCCAGCATTCTCAATTTCAATATTGGTGACAGAACCAAACGTTTTTGACAGTTCTGACTTATAAGACCAAACAGAAACTCCATTAATCCAAGTTCCAATTGGACCTGGGTTAATAGCATTTTTATTTGAAATTGTTGTAGATACTAGAGGGAATCTGTTTAACTTTCTTTGGTTGCCTGGCAACAAAGCAGACCCTGGGAAAGGTCCAATTTTATAGTTGGGAATGCCAGTGGATGCAACATAAACATAGTCATCATTAAAGAAAGAGTTTTGTACGTTGGTCGTATATGGACCAATTGCATTCAATACAGCACTATTATCAGACTTACCTTTGTTTAAGTCAATAGAAACAAGAATATTGCCCTGAGGAGTTACAAGAGCAGGTTGTGGTAACTGATACTGGAATACGGTCTCGCTGTCCCTAGATGTGACCAAGAATGTTCCATTATAAAGAATTGGATTAGCACCATAAACTGTAACTTGGTCACCTACCAACAAACCATGAGGATTATTGCAGGTAACGGTTGCAGATTGATCGTTAATTCCACCAAAAGTAATACTTGCTACCTCAATTAACTTCTTAACATTGTATAACCAAGTATTCAATTCAGGTGCTTCAGATGTTCCACCCAACTTAGAAATATTGAGTTTATCTCCTGGAAGATAGTAAGAACCCGTATCTGTTAAAATTGTCTGTTGAGCATCAACAATACCAACAATATTCATTACAACTTCTTGAGTAGTTCCTTTATTCAGAACAACTGTAAAGTTGGAAGATACTTCAGTAGCAGAATCCCAATCTTCAACAACACCGTTTACCGAACGTGTACACTCAATAAACTGATTAAGAGACTTTTCTTTATATCGGATTAATTCTGTACCACCAATAAGAAACTCGCCGTTTCTTTCTGGCCAACCAATAGTAGAGTCAACAGTAATAATACTATCAGTGGTATTGAGAGGTTCTGCAAGTTTTGTTTTGTAAGGTACAACAAATTTACCTTCAATAGTTTCCTCAGAAAGAACTAATTCAAAAATCTCAACATTAGATGTTTTAATTGAAATATAATTTTCAACCAATGCACTTGCTGCCTTAATATTTGGGTCAGCAATATCCTCTTCTTGTTCAATAAGAGCATCTTTAATATTTGTTGGGTCACCACTTACAAGAGTTGCTCTTAAAATAGTATCAATAGACCAAGTTGCTGCAGAGGGTTTAATAATTTGGTCTTTAGGATAAGAAATGCTTACAGTTTCTCCGTAGAGAAGTTTAAACAGGTATGCAATACTAAAAGAAGTTCCTTTTGAAGAATAAAAATCTTTAATTGTTTTAATTGATGTTCTTACATCAATCGACTTATAGTCTAAACTAGGAACATCTGGTAAGAATTGCTCGGTATACTTATCAAGCAATCTCTTAATGAACAATGCATCCAGACACTTTACTTGTGCATCAATAGAAATATCAGATGCTAAAGTATTGTTAGAAAATACTGCATTACCATCCTCAGTGTAAGAAACAATTCCACTAGAAGCTCTTGCACATCCAGTGAAAGATGCTTTCTGATATCCAGAACCAGTTTGATTGACATCAAAACCAGTAATTTCATTTAAACCAATTTCTACAGATGCTTTAGCAGAAGGTGGAGATTGAATGATTACCTTTGGTGGATTATCTGCACTGTATCCAGTTCCAAAAGTATCAATATTAATATCAGTAATTCTTCCATTGAAGATAGAAGCAACAGCAGTTGCTCCACTTCCTCCAATGTATACACCACGAGCATCAACTCTATCGTCTACAATATAAACTGAAGGAACGTCCTCATATCCGCTACCACCGCTAAGCAGTTCAATTTCAATTACACGACCATCTCCATCAACACGAGTCTCAAGAACTTGAGCACCTACTGGATCGATAATTGCCATTCTGGGAACAGTTTCATACCCCTGACCAGCATTTACAACATTAACAGCAATCAATTCTCCATCAGAAGAAATTTCTGTGGTAAATGCTGCTTTAATGCCATTAGTGCCTGTTGGTTCATCAATATAAACTAAAGGTGGGGTAGAATAACCAAAACCAGAATTAGTAATCTCAATGGAAGCAGATACTTGACCATTTACAATGGTTGGGGGAGCAATCTGCGCCCCTCCAGGTTGCCTAAAGGTTACTCTAGGTACAAATGTATATCCGCTACCAGAATTAACGATTTCAAGGGTATCTACGCTACCATTAGAAACCGTTGCTTTTAATACGGAAATTTTAGATCCATCTTTTGTTGGACTCTCAATTTGAACGATTGGAGGATTAGTTTCACTATATCCTCTGCCACCAGAGAGAAGAGTTACATTTTTTATACCATCAACAAGAGAAGAAACAGAAGCACCAGAACCAGTGGGAGAACTAACTGTGACTTGAGGGGGATATTCAAAACGATATCCAGAACCAAACTCACTTGCAAAGACTTTAGTTAATTCTCCTTCATTGTTAACACGAGAATAACCAATAGCACCACTACCAAAAGAAGGAATTGGTGCTTCAATAGAATAAATGGAGAGGAAACGTCCATTAAGAGGAGCGTTTAAGAAAATAAATTTGTCCTTATCAATAAAGAAATCGACTTTTGGCGTTAAAAGTCTATTATCGTATACAGCAATTACATATTCATCTACAATTGGTTCATATGGGGAACCATCAACAGTCATTGTAAATTGTCTTACCCCACCACCAAAAGAATTTGACAGATTATCAATACCAATGATAGGATTTTCTAAGAAACCATTCAAATAGAAAATAAACGTTGCCGTGTTGTCGTCAGATGGAATTCTTTCTCTAGGCGCATTTGTAAAGATAATATCCGAACCATCGACAATATAATCAATGTTTGGTATTAATACATCTCCATAGAGATTTACAACAAGATGCTGAGCAGAAGGTGGTGCAACAGGGATATCTTGAGAAATGAGAGGGAATCTAGTTTGCTGTCCATCAAAAGAGTCAATAGGACTTAATAAAGATGTCCACTTTACCCTAACCTGCTCATATGAAATGCCAGGACTTAACGCAATATTTGGAGAAGAAGTAGTCTTTTCATAGTAAATTACTTCGTCACCAATTAAAACACTACCGTTTTCTTCTAAAAACTGGTCAACACTTTCAACAACAATAACATCATCAGTAGAAGATACTGGTTCTACAACTTTGGTCAGACCATCCAGAATGCCAATATCTAACTTATCAATATCTAGATATTGAAGAAAATTATTGATAATATTTTGACCCAATCCAGTCTTCTCTTGAGACCTATAATAGTACTCAATAAACTTGTTAAAAAGAGGATACTCGCTTCCGATAAAATCGGGGGAATTCGCCCTGATAGACTGAGAGACTTTATTGATATTCATCTAATTAAAAACAACTAGAAGTGTTAAGTGAACCAGCATTATCGATGGTATCGATTTCAACTAAAGTAGGTGTTTGGTTGAAAACGCTTGGTGTCAAACTATTTAGAGGGATTGTTGGAGGAGGAGTTGTTCCAATCGGACTAACTGTAACTTCTGGAGATACTACATTGATGATAGTACCAGGAGTAGTAGCTGGAATGGATGTATTGTTTGCTGGAATGAACAGAACAGGAATCGTAATGTCGGTGGGAAGTAAATCATTATCAATTACCGAACCTACTCCACTGACAGCATCAACAATATCCAAATTAATTTCTGCGGTAAGGTTAATTCCAGCACCAATTATATTAATTGGTCCAAAACAAATTTCACCAGTATCATAATTTACTGTCCCAGCAGAGTTATTTGTATAAACTTTTTTGATACCAGTATTATAGAAAGTTCTTAGGTTGCCAAATCCGTCATCTTCAAATTGTTGGTCAATACCTGGTCTATCAGCGGTTCTGAATGTTCCTGATAAAATAACTGGTTCTTTTTTACATCCATCGGAACCATCGGAACCAGGAGCACTATCATATAAACCAGAACCAGTTGATATACAATAAGTGTTTGTCTGATTGGTGATTGGATTAATATACTTTAGGATGGATGTTTGTAAGGAAATATCATTAATACAACTATTAGACAGTGTAATTGCCTTTTCAAGTTCTTGAGCTCTGAACGTTGAATTGAAATTATTGATTTGTGTTTGAGATGCCCACTGAGAAATAGCAGACTGAATATCTGTAGAAATTTCGGTGGTATTTGAACCGCATCCAGTATCATACAAAGCAAAAACCTTTGTGAAGATATAGATGTTATCAGGATCGACAATAACTGGGTCGATAGATGCCATAGCATACCTTCTCAGACTTTGAGAAAGTTCTTTTTTAGTTGCATCATTCAAAAGAGAACCAGTTTTTGTTTTGATTGCAACGTAAACTTTACCATAAATCGGTGGAGTTAATACATCACCACCATATGCAACTACAGACTGAGCATTGTCGTAAATATTTTTTGTAATGATAGCGTAATCTTGAGCAGTTACTGCTCTATACTGTGCAGAATAGTATCTTGGAGCATTATACTTAATGGACTCAATCGTTTCTGCAACATCTCCAAGTTGTGATTTCTCTTTAACAGTAACATTTACAGCGTTTACAGCATAATTAACTGAATTACTATCAACCAATCTACCGATAAAAGCAAATGCTTGTACATTGTTTGCTTCTTGTCCAGATGTAACTAAGTACTCGAAATTAATAACTTCACCATCCTTTAATTTTCTACCTACGCTATCATCACCAAATTTAACTTCATAGCGCATGTCTTCACCTTCTGACAAGAAGAATACTCGTGAAGTTTCTGTTAATCCAGTGACTGTTTCTACTAAGTTATATGCATCTGAAGTTGTAGAAGATTCATTTGCTTTTACCTTAACTTTTAAAGTAGAAATATCAGCATTTTCGGAAGGAATTGTATAAACTTGATTTCCAAAAGTATTTACGATATAAGAATATGTTACAATAGATCCTTCATAAATGAGAAGGTTATCAAATGCAGCGACACCTGTTGTTGCATTTACTGTTACAGTAACATCTTCTAAGACGTTCCAAATATAATTACCTCCAGTAAAAGAAGCACCTTTTCTAAG
>Ga0181585_10000936_pt1 | contig 25286 bp, 23 predicted proteins | sample 071ome_29_FD_132469 | JGI IMG/M metagenome (GOLD analysis project Ga0181585, IMG submission 132469) | Coastal salt marsh microbial communities from the Groves Creek Marsh, Skidaway Island, Georgia - 071407BT metaG (megahit assembly) | ecosystem: Environmental > Aquatic > Marine > Intertidal...
GTCCAGTATTTTTAGTTTGCTCAACATTTTGAGCTAGCTCTTTAGCCGCTGATGTGGGCTTTTGTCCCAACTGTTTAATAATATCTGCCAACTGGCTCTGGTCATCTTTAGAAAAGATGTGGTGAGTAGCAACATCGCCCTTAACTTTTTTGTATAAATCTTTACTATTAGCCATATAAATCTCAGTTAGACGCCTCTTTTGTAACGAATTTTAGCTCGTTTTGTCTAGAATTTTATCTATAATCATGAAGAGCTCCAGTTTTTACTTGCAAATTAGCTTCGCTCACATATATTCTGTTGCCCTACTAATAATTTAAGCATAAAGATTTATGGCGACCAGATTAAGATTTGCAAGAGGAGGATCAAAAAAGAAACCTTTTTATAGACTTGTAGTAGCTGACAAAAGAGCTCCTCGTGATGGTAACTTTATTGAGAAGATTGGAACTTATAATCCATTACTTGCAAGCGACAATAAAGAAAGATTCATCTTCAACAAAGAAAGAATTGAATACTGGTTAAAAACTGGTGCTACTCCTTCTGAGAAAGTTGCTATATTTTTATGGGATAACGGTTTTAAAGCTGTTGAAAAATACTTGCCAGCATCTTTTCCTAAATCTGCGGATGAAAGAGCTAAACTAAAACAAAAACGTTTAGACGAAGAAAAGAAAAAGGCTGAAGAAGCTAAAAAGAAAGCTGAGGAAGAAGCGAAAGCTGCCGAACAAGAAGCCGCTAGCGAAGAAGCTCCCGCTGAAGACGCTGCACCAGCTGAAGAAGCACAAGCTGAGGCTCCTGCTGAAGAAGCTAAAGCCGAAGCACCAGCTGAAGAAGCTCCCGCTGAAGATAAAGCTGCTAGCTAATAACACCTTTCCTATCTATAATCTGCATTTACAGAGAAATAAATCAGTCATAGAGCAATGGGAAATAGTATGGCGAACTCAGCAAAATTTATTCAAATTGCCAAAATAACTTCTGCTCATAGTATCAAGGGCGAAGTTAAACTTTTTTTATATTCAGAAGACATCTCTGCATATCCTAGATTTTATCTTAAAGATCAAGAAACCGAAATGAGCTTTAGAGGCTTTAAAGGCAAAACCGCCATAGCCAAGATCAAAAATATCGAAACCAGGAATCAGGCAGAAACCTTAAAAAACGAATTTATTTACATAAATCGCGAAGATATGCCCGAACCAACTGAAGGCAGCTTCTATTTCGAAGACCTAATCGGCCTAACGGTTAAAAATAACAAAGACAAAGAAGCCGGAAAAATAGTAAATGTAGAAAATTTCGGCGCAGGTGACATTATCACCATAGAATTCAATAACGGCCAAACCGAACAATTTCCTTTCTCCGACGCCACCTTTCCAGAAATTGACTTGAAAGAAGGAGTGGTAAAGTTTGAAGAACCGGAGATTGTGTAAATTTTAAATTGTAGTTTGCCTTCCGCAATGTATAATTCAAAACTGCTCAGACGCATTGGGACTGTTAGAGTCGCAAGCGCGACTCCGCGGTATCCCCGCGTAAGGCCATGCGGCCTTAGAGCTTATTTGCAAACCTGTGCAAACTGAAAGTTTGCACCTGAGGAGCAATGGCGACGACAGGCATGCGCCGCTTGAGCTCAATTATAAAATGCGCCGCTTGAGCTCATTATAAGAATTATGCTTAACATAAAAGTCCTAACTCTATTTCCAGAACTCTTTCCTGGTACGCTTGGTGTTTCCGTGATTGGGGAGGCGCTGAAAAAGGGGCTTTGGAATTTGGAGGTTTATAATATTCGTGATTATGCGGATAATAAGCATAACAAGGTGGATGATGAGCCTTATGGCGGGGGGTCTGGTATGGTATTTATGCCTGATGTTTTGGCTAACGCGATTGAAGCTGTAACGGATGGTAAACCAGAAAATTATGAAATTTTATACCCAAGCCCACGTGGCCCTTTATTAAAACAAAAAAAAATAGTTGAATTTGCAAATAAAACCAGTATGTTACTCGTCTGCGGAAGATTCGAGGGTATTGATCAACGTATCATCGAAAGCTACGGAATCACTGAGTTTAGCGTAGGTGATTACGTCCTTTCAGGTGGCGAAGTTGCAGCTCAAATTTTGATAGATGCAACGGTCAGAACTCTTCCAGGCGTGCTTGGCAATAGCTTTTCTTTAAGCGAAGAAAGCTTTGCAGTGGATAGTAAGTTTGAAAATCTACTTGAATATCCACTCTATACCAGACCAGCTTTATGGGATGGTCGTCAAGTTCCCGAGGTTTTACGCTCAGGTAATCACCAAGCTATAGAAGATTGGCGGTTACAAATGAGCGAAAAAATTACCGCAGAAAGAAGGCCAGATTTATGGCAGAAATATAAAGAAAACAAAGGTAATTGACATGAATGCAATTAAAGAATTTGAAAAGCAACAAATTGCAGAATTAAATAAAAACATCCCTGACTTTCGTCCCGGTGACACTTTAAAAGTTGGTGTGAAAATTATCGAAGGAAAAACTGAAAGACTTCAATATTTCCAAGGTTTATGTATTGCAAGAAGTGCAGACTCAATCAATTCCACCTTTGTAGTTAGAAAAATCTCAAATGGTGAAGGTGTTGAAAGAAAATTCCCACTTTACTCACCAAAAATCGCTTCAATCGAAGTTGTTAAGAAAGGTATCGTAAGAAGAGCTAAACTTTACTATATGAGAGCACTTCGTGGTAAAGCTGCTAGAATCCAAGAAAAGAAAGATTTCTTAGATGCTAAAGCAAAAGCTCCTAAAGCTCCTAAAAAAGCTGAAGCTCCTGCTCCTAAAAAAGAAGCAAAAGCAGCAGCCCCTAAGACTGAAGCTAAAGCAGAAGCAAAGCAAGAAGCTAAAAAAGAAGAGAAATAGCCTCTTAAATCCTGAACTTTTTCAAGATCTAGTTAGGCAAGTTAGCTTGTCGAGATAAATTATTGCCTTGTGCGATTTTAGGACTATAATTCCTTACTCTTAATAAAATTTACACCACGTTTAAAATGGCCAAAACTCTTTACGACAAAATCTGGGAGAATCACTTAGTAGCTGATGGTAGCGACACTTCATTAATTTATATTGATCGTCACCTAGTACATGAAGTTACAAGCCCACAAGCTTTCGAAGGTTTAAGAGTTAATAAGCGCCAAATTAAGCGTCCTGAAACTATTTTAGCTGTTGCAGACCATAATGTTCCTACTGAAAAGCGTGCTGAAGGTATCGCAGACGAGACTTCTCGCATTCAAGTAGAAACTCTAGAAGCAAATTGTAAAGAATTTGGCTTAGAATATTTCTCTCTTGATGATATTCGTCAAGGTATCGTGCATGTAATAGGGCCAGAACAAGGTTTTACACTACCTGGTGTAACTCTAGTTTGTGGTGATTCACACACTTCTACTCATGGTGCTTTTGGGGCACTTGCTTTTGGAATTGGAACTTCTGAAGTAGAACATGTGATGGCTACTCAAACTCTAAGACAGAAAAAATCTAAAAATCTAAAAGTAGAAGTAACAGGTACTCGTTCTTCTTACATTACTGCTAAAGATATCGTACTAGCTATCATTAAAAAACTAGGTACTGCTGGTGGAACTGGTTATGTAATCGAATTTTGTGGTGAAGCAATTCGCTCCCTTTCACAAGAAGAAAGAATGACTGTATGTAACATGTCAATTGAAGCTGGCGCACGCGCTGGTTTAATTGCACCTGACCAAACTACTTTTGACTATCTAAAAGGGCGTAACCTTGCACCAAAAGGCGCTGATTTTGATAAAGCTGTAGAATTTTGGAAAACCCTCAATACTGATGAAGGCGCTAATTTTGATAAGGTTATCACTATTGATGCTTCTAAATTAGCTCCACAAGTAACCTGGGGAACCAGTCCTGAGGATGTAGTAGAAATTACTGGAAATGTACCAAATCCCGAAGAAGCAGAATCTGATGCTGGCCGTATTGAGACTAAAAAACGCGCTCTAGAATATATGGGACTTACAGCTGGTACAAAAATTACCGATATTAAAGTGGATAAGGTATTTATCGGTTCTTGCACAAACTCTAGAATTGAAGATCTAAGAGCTGTTGCCAAAATTGTAGAAGGTAAACAAGTATCTAATGACGTATATGCCATGATCGTACCAGGTTCTGGTTTAGTAAAGCAACAGGCTGAAGAAGAAGGTTTGGATAAAATCTTTATAGCTGCAGGATTTGATTGGCGCGAACCAGGTTGCTCAATGTGCTTAGCTATGAATGCGGATCGTCTAGAGCCAGGTGAACGTTGTGCTTCAACTTCAAATCGTAATTTCGAAGGACGCCAAGGACGTGGCGGACGCACCCATCTTGTTGGCCCAGAAATGGCTGCTGCTGCTGCAATAACAGGCCATTTAGCTGATGTTAGGGAGTTATTATAATTTTCTATTACCTACCAAAACAACCGCAACATCCTTTGTTAGCGCTTGATTCTTGCTGAGCTCGTAATTCTGCGATCTTACTTTATAGCTCTGCTCTCGTGCTCTATTCAATTCTTGTATCGCATATTACCTTTGCGCTTCAGAGATATTTCCTCCTAACTTATCTACCATTTCTGTTGACTCTGCCAACATTTTCTTTCTTTGCTCCTCTGTAATTTGTCCATTTGTTCTCATTTTTACCTCACACAAAAATTATTTACTAAACTCCAATCTATCAAAACCCTCTAACGCGATAATGCACTCTTAGGGTTTAGCTCTTTATAAAGCTCAACCCACTCAACCATAGGCTGCAACTTTTTTGCTAATCTGCCAAAACATGAATCAGCTCCATCCTTAGGATGCATTACAGCTAGAGGGGGAGCTATTACCCTAGAATATTCTCTGACTATACTATTATTCCTATTTCTCCATTTTCTATGATCACCCACAGCTACATGGTGAGATGGACTTTTCTGTATTTTCACCTCCCCTTCGCACATCTCTTGCACCAGAGGATTAACTATTTCACTATAAGCAGATAGCAAAGACTCATAAACAGCCTTATATTTATTATTAATAAAAACTCCATCTTCATTCACACAGTCTGGAGCTAAAGAGTAAAGTATTTTATATACGTCTAATCGCATCATATCGTTATATAAAGCAACCTTACTAGGTATATAATCATCTTCTATATTAGTCTCTCTAATTTTCCCCTTTCCTGCCAAATCTTCCGCTACTACCAAACCTCTAATGAGGCTACTAAAATTATCTAAAGCATTTAGCCACTTATAAGCACCTTCCTGATATCTATCATATATTACTTTTAAAGATCTCAACCTAGGAGGTAACCTCCAACTTACTAAAGAAGTATAATTAGAAACTGCTCTGAGTACTTTTTCCTCATTTCCGATAAAGACACCACAATCACCAGAATAACTAATTATTTTTTCTACAAGAGGTTTCAGTGACTCCCTTATTTGGGCCACCTTAAAGCTACGTTCTGCTCTAATAGTTCTATCCGCTCCTCTCTTATAGGTTCTTTGATGACCTAAAGCTAAATCGTCGGAACACGCAGTCTTTGATTCTTCTCTACTCATATTTGCCTCACACACACTAAGTTTACAGCATTATAACATATTTAGAAGGCCATAACAATATTAAAAATATATTATATTACTTATGCATAGAGCTATCTGCAGTATTTTGCGCTGCTCTTTCTGCTAAAATAGCTGTAAAATTACCTTCTACTGGCCTAGCTTCATCTTGTTTGTCACCTGTACTAACAAGACTAGGAGCTGGAACTAATGACTTAACTAATTTTTTCATAAAATTGTTATATTCAGGACGATCAAGTTCATCGTCAAAATAATATCTTAGTTTCTCACAATATAATTTTGCTACTGCAACCCTGTTTTCTGGAATGACTTCTATATCATCTTGAACATAGATTAGGACAGTGATTAACAAATTCTCTGTATCAGGATCTATATCGGTCTTATAATGCTCATCAAAGAATTCTAAAACTCTCGATAATCTTGTTGAAACAACACCATGCTTACCTAGACGATGATAATATTCTCTTAATTTAAAACCATTTCTTTCAACACCTTCAGCCAAATCTTTTGAACTACAATTATCTAGAACATATTCTAAAGCTGATTTTACCTGCAACATACCCTCTTCTGATAATTCTGCATAAAAATCCGAGTTTGTGGGATCAAAAACTCTATAATTATTTTTCAATAAAAAATGATGTTTTTGTTTAAAATTACTTTTCCTAAAGATAAACTCAACCTTTTCAAAACACCCAAAATCATAGGCTACATCTAAATTTCTAAAATTATAAACTACCAACATATCCTGCTGTCTCTCAGCATCAACAAGGTCCCATAAATACTCAAGCTGCCTACCTTTCCTAGCACAACTCATTCTAAATACAAAATTATCCTGAGCTCCAATCATGAAGGTTTTTTGCTCCTCATCCGCCAAAGACAAAAGATAATCAGCCATCTCATAATCCTCCACTAGTACAGCCCTGTAGAAACTTTTATACCTTAAATAAGCCAAAGCAAAATAACGCTCTACGTCATCAAGATCATTACCTATTTTTTTTAATTTCTCTAAATCTCTGTCACAAACCGCACCATAAAAATGGCCAGCCTTCACACTTGCATTTTCTATAAACATAGCGATCCTGCCCAATTCTACTAAACTTAGCTCTCTATTCATAGCAGCCAAAGCCGTTCTATCCCGATTAACATGGGCTTTAATATATGTTCCTAAGGCCTCTCTGCCCACTCCTGCTCTACTCATATCTCATTCCCCTGAATTTTATTAGGTGCAATTATAGCATATTTTACACCGCATAACAATATTAAAAATATACCATTTGTATAATGAACCAATAATATACAAAAAAAATACACTCCTAACCTTGACTTAGAGAGAATCGTAACTATATAGATGAGTACTTTTTTAAATTAACTTAATTTTTGAGGAAAAAATGGCTGCTGTTAAACCTTTATATGACAGAGTTTTAGTAAAAAGAACTGAATCTGAACAAAAAACAGCTGGAGGCATTATTCTTCCTGATTCTGCACAAGAGAAACCGCAGGAAGGTGAAGTTGTCGCAGTTGGTAACGGAACTTTAAAAGAAGATGGTACAGTTGTACCTTTAGAGATCAAACAAGGTGATAAAATCCTTTTTGCTAAATGGTCTGGAACTGAAATCAAATTAGACGGTCAAGAACTGCTAATTATGAAAGAATCAGACATCTTAGCAACAATCGAATAATTAATAAAAACAAATAGGTAAAACAAAATGGCTAAAATAATCCAATTTGATAATGAAGCTAGAAAGTCCCTTCTTAAAGGTGTGGACACTTTAGCTAATGTAGTAAAAGTAACTTTAGGACCAAAGGGTAGAAATGTAATTCTTCCTAAAACTTTCGGTCCTGCAAAAATCACTAAAGATGGTGTAACTGTAGCAAAAGAAATCGAGATCAAATGTCCATTCGAAAATATGGGTGCACAAATGATCAAAGAAGTTGCTAGCAAAACTAATGATGTTGCTGGTGACGGTACTACTACTTCTACAGTACTTGCTCAAGCTCTAGTTAGAGAAGGTACTAAAGCAGTTGCTGCTGGGATGAACCCAATGGATCTTAAGAGAGGTATTGACCTTGCAGTAGAAAAAGTAGTTGAGACTGTTAGAAAAAATTCAAAGACTGTTGCTTCACAAGATGAAGTTGCACAAGTTGCTACTATTTCTGCAAATGGTGATGCTGAAATCGGCGGTAAAATTGCAGAAGCTATTTACAAAGTTGGTAAAGACAGTCCAATCACAGTTGAAGAAGCTAAAGGTTTAGACTTTGAAGTTGATGTGGTTGAAGGTATGAATTTTGACCGTGGTTACTTATCTCCTTACTTTGTAACTAACTCAGAAAAAATGACTGTTGAATTAGAAAATCCTTACATCCTAATCGTTGATAAGAAAATTTCTAATCTTCAAGAAATCGTAACTTTACTTGAAGCTGTTGTACAATCAGGTAAGCCATTATTAATTGTTGCGGAAGATGTAGAAGGAGAAGCTCTTGCTGCATTAGTAGTTAACAAATTACGTGGTGGTTTAAAAATCTGTGCAGTTAAAGCTCCAGGTTTTGGTGACAGAAGAAAAGCTATGCTTGAAGATCTAGCTATCTTAACAAGTGGACAAGTTATCTCAGAAGAAGTTGGACATAAATTAGAAAATACTTCTGTTGATATGCTTGGTACTGCTAAAAAAGTAATCATCTCTAAAGAAGAAACTACTGTAGTAGATGGTACTGGTAAAGATGCTGACATCAAAGCTAGATGTAACCAAATTAAATCACAAATCGAAGAATCTACTTCTGATTACGACAAAGAAAAACTACAAGAAAGATTAGCTAAACTTTCTGGTGGTGTAGCAATCCTTAAAGTTGGTGGTGCTACTGAAGTTGAAGTAAAAGAGAAGAAAGACCGCGTTGAAGACGCTAAATGTGCAGTAATTGCAGCTTTAGAAGAAGGCGTAGTTGCAGGTGGTGGTACTACTTTACTTAAAGCATCAGAAGCTTTAGCAAAACTTAAAGGCGCTAATGAAGACCAAACTGCTGGTATCAGTATTGTTACTAAAGCTCTTCAAGCTCCAATCAGACAAATTGCAGAAAATGCAGGTGTTGATGGTGCAGTAGTTGCTAATAAAGTACTAGAAGGAAAAGATGCTGACTTTGGTTATGATGCACAAAACAACGAATATTGTAACCTAGTTAAAGCAGGAATCATTGATCCTACTAAAGTAGTAAGGGCAGCAATTCAAGACGCAGCTTCTGTTGCATCTTTACTTGTTACTACTGAAGCGTTAGTTGCTGATGAACCAGCAAGTGACGAGGGCGGTGCAGCTGGTGGCGCTCCTATGGGCGGCATGGGCGGTATGCCAGGAATGGGCGGTATGCCAGGAATGATGTAGACTGCTACTGAACGCACTATAATACAAAGAAACCGGACCTATGGTCCGGTTTCTTTTATTCTATAGATGAGCTCAGGCGGGGATACCGCGGGCCTGCGCTTGCAGCCCTATTATCATTTGTAAGCTTTTATATAATATGATTCATCACGGCCAAAGGCTCGTGATGCACATAATTTAAAATTTAAAATTCAAAATTTAAAATTATAAGTTATAAAGTAATTACTTACTTATTTGCTTATTGCCTGATAATGAAAAAAGCTTTTTCTCTAATTGAACTTTCTATCGTTCTTACCATCATCGCGCTGCTTGCTACTTCGATCATTGCTGGTACTAAGATGATTAATCAGGCTAAGATTAAAAAGGTTATAGAAGAGGTGCAAAATATTCAATCTGCTATTGCGATCTTTAAAATGGAATTTAAAGCTTTGCCAGGTGATCTTAAAAATGCCTCTAGCTACTGGGGCAGCGCAAAAAATGGTGATGGCAATGGTGAAGTTGATGGGAATGCCGACAGTGCAGGAAGCGGCTCGAGTGAAGCTGGTACCGCTTTCAAACATTTATCCTACGCTAATTTAGTACCAGGTAGTTATGATGTAGGCAACGTACTTAAAACCACTCCTACCTTAGCATATAAATCACAACTTAAAGGATCTGGTTATATTATTACCCAATATACCGTAGCTAATGCAAGCCCTGTGAACAGAAACCACATCGCTGGTTTCGAAGAAAATGTAATTAGACTTGGCAAAACCGATAGCTCTTCTAGCCATAGTAACACTCATGTCGGATATGGCGTTTTATCTGTTGAAGACACTAAAGATATAGACCTTAAACTAGATGATGGGCTTGCTAGATCTGGAACAGTAAGTGGCCATAATGAATATACTGCAAGTACAACTAATACTGTAGGCTGTCTTAAATTCCCAAGCGGCACAACTTCTGACTCAACTGGAGCTGCTAGTTATAATTTAGAAAGCTCTTTTCTATGTAATATTTCTTTCGACCTAGATATTGTAAACGAATAATGACAAACTCACCAAAAGTTGCCAAAAAAGGCCCATATAAAATATCCGTAGAAGAAGGCAAGCTATATGCTTGGTGCACATGCGGTCATAGTGAAAAGCAACCTTTCTGTGATGGTGCACATCGCGAGCACGCACCAGAATATAAATCTCTAAAATGGGTAGCTGATGAAACTAAAGAGGTTTATTTTTGTGGTTGCAAACAAGTAAAAGATTCACCATTTTGTGATGGTAGTCATAATAAATTATAAAATGACCTTTAAAAGAGCCTTCTCATTAATAGAATTATCCATAGTATTAGTAATTATAGGTTTACTCAGCGCCTCTATCGTAGGTAGCCAAAAATTAGTCGCTCAAGCAAAAGTAAAAAAAGTTATTAATGAAGTAAAAGAAATTCAAGATGCTATACGTGTTTTTTATTCAACCTATAATGCTTATCCTGGAGATATAAAAGATGCTACTAGCTATTGGACTAGCGGCACTGCAAATGGTGATGGTGATAAAATTATCGAACATGCTGTAGGAACAGCAGGAGCTGGGGTAAGCGAATCTGGACGCGCTTTTCAACATTTAAGCTTAGCAGGTTTAGTTAAAGGCAGCTATACAGCTGCAGCTGTTTTAAAAGACAGTCCAACTATTGCTTACAACTCAAGCATTTCACCTAAAGCATCTTATATTTTAACCAATTTCTGCCTAATCAGCTCTAATAGCGGCAACCTAACAAACCTTAATCATTGTGGTGGTAGCACAGCCTCAACTATTAGATTAGGTAGCTCAGAATCTCCTGAGAGCCATACAAATACGGCTGTAGGATATGGTGTTCTTTCAGTCGAACAAGCTTCCTTTATTGACCGTAAGATTGATGACGGCCTACCTAGAAGAGGTTTTGTCTATAGCCATAATGAATATCGTTATGTAAGTAGTTCTGATGACTCTAGGAAAGAACCAGAATGTCTAAGATTCGAGGATGGCTCAGGCGATCCAGTAGATACTGCATCTAGCCCCGACAAAGCATTTTATAATTACGGCACAGACTTCAAATGCAACATGTCTTTTGACATAGAAGTAATGAACCAGTAGTAATTACAAAGCAATACCCATTTCCAATGCCTCTTCTCTCATAGCCTCTACTTCTACTACCTTAGAAGTTAACCACGCCTTAGAAGCTATATCAAATTCTTTATCACCTGACATGATTGTTCCCAATATTCCATAGAATTTCTGTTGCACCCCTTTAGACATCCCATGTCTTTTTACTGTTTTTTCTACTCTATCTTTAAATCTTTCCACTAATACACTATCTGCTACCATTTCTGTACCAACCACCAAATCATCCATCAATAATTCCTTAGAGTTATGGGTAGTTGGACATAGATCTTTGGCAGCAAAATAGCCCATACGCATCACTTTATCTTCAGCATTAGGATTATAAAATCTTAAACCCTGCTTTAAATGAGCAACCATCATATCGCGTAAAATACCAGGAGGAATAGGTAAGCCAGGAGGTGGGGCTACAAAACCCTCAGGTATAACAGAAGGTAAAATACCTGACCTATAACCAACACAACAACCAGATACAAAATACAAATCTTTAGGGTCAAATGGCAATTCTAACCCACCAATAATATTTGCACGTACTGCATCAAGATTTGTTACCCATTGCAACTCTTGTTTTGGTGGAAATCTCAAATCATAAACAACCAAATCCACATATTCTCCTATCTTTATATTTATATTATACGTCCCATAAGCTCTTTTATCATAAACACTGATATCTTCTTCTGCTATATCTAGCAACTTAGCAAATTTACGCTTAATAGCTAACTCATCTAACTCTGCAATATTTTCCATATACAACTCAAAATCTACATCTCTAGGGGCTAGCTCACCACCCACTACAGAGCTATATAAATAACCTCCTTTCAGTATTAAATATCTAGTAGATTCGTCACTTTCTAAGCCACTTAATTTCCTGCGTAAAGCTAATGGCAAGCGGGTTAATAATTTACTATTGTCACTAAGATCACCTGCAAGCATTCCTGCCATTTGCCTATCCAATTCTAGCAATGCTTTTTTGCTAGCCACTTTCTTTCTTCCTATGCGCCCCCTTAAAATTCTTTGAGCTTGAAGGGCAAGATTTTCGCTTTCTTCTCTTACCTCTGCTGCCATCGCTCTATCTGTATGACCTCGCCACAATTTCTGTAAACCAATTGCTGCATAATCTTGCTGCTGTGTTTCTTCCCTTCTCTTTTCCGCCTCTTTTCTACCTAAATGCCCCCTCCAAACTTTCTGTAATGTTCGCCCCGCTGCATCCTCATATGCTATTTCAGCCCTTCTCTCATTCACCCTGTCTCTACCTTTCTTGCCTCGCCATACACTTTGCAGCATTACAGCAGATGGTTCACGCCTTGCTTCATTCCTTACTTCCAATCTTGCTAACATACCTCTAACCACTCTTTGAATCTCTTTGGCAGCACCATCTCTATTACCTTCTCTTACTAAAGCTTGTTCGTGATAGCCCCTTGCTCTTTCTAAACGATCGGATAAATGGCCCATATATTGTCTAAGATTATAAACTCCACCTCTATCTGAGAAAGCTGCCTGCTCATCTGTGATATGAAACTCCATGCCTTCAGCAGAAAACCTAACCTCTATACCTAAGAATTTTGGTAAAGAGATGTCAGATAAGCCTGCTATATTGACAAAATATCGTCCCTCTTTAACCACTCTATCTTCTGGACCAGTATCAAAATAACCATCTTCTAATTTTATAAAATTAAGCATTTCTAGGAATTCTGTCGAGTCGAGTAATACTTTCCATTCTCTATAATTATCTGCTCTTCTGCGAGCTTGGTATCCCCTTGCTACGCGTTGCAATTTCTGAGCAGCAATATTCTCTGCCTCCTCTAACTCTGCCCTTATTTGCTCTTCTCTAAGCCTATTTAATATCTCTATTTTTCTATCAAAATACCTCTCTAAATAGTCAGCACCTCTACCCTCAAACATCCTATAATCTGTAATGTTCACTTTCATTCCAGTAGGACCAGATTCAACCCTTAAACCTGGTATATCAGTAAAAAAACTTACATTATTCAACATGATAGTATTTCGTTCTCTTACAACAGACATCTCTGCATCCACAACTAAAGGCTTCATAAATAATATCTCTTCATATTTCTTAAAAAGACCATGTAATCTACCTCTTTGGGCCTCCTTCCATTCTTCTTTACGCGCTTTTTGCGCCCTGCGGCGCTCTTCTTCTAATATTTCCCTCTCTCTTTGCTCTATAGCCCTCTGCTCTTCAGCCTTTCTTTGCCTTTCGAAATCTTCTAATCTTGCTAATTCCTCTCGTTCTTGTTCTATCCTTAACTCCTCAGCAAGCCTAAGCTCTTCTTCTTTCATCCGAGCTACTCCGCGCCTAGCCTGTCTACCTCTATGATAACGCTGCACTTCCAATGCTAATTTGGTTTTTTCGGCTAATAATCCTGAATGCTTTTTTGTAAATTCATCCAGAACTGTAATACCATCTGCCGCTTTATATACATCTACTATATTAAAGCCAAATTCCTGCTTATCCGCTATATAAACCGCTTTAAGGCCTGGCAGTTCTGGAAATTTACCAGCTATATCGCAAGGAACTCCAGAGAAACCGAGTCTTCTTGCTATCTTGGCCAATTCATAATCCCTTTCTTCTGCATCTAGTAATAATGATTCCAACATTCTAACTGCACGAGTCTTACCTAAAAGTTTATTAAGGCTAGTCGCAGCTTCAACTCTATGCTCATACTCATCTCTCTTTTTTTCCATTAATGCATGTTGCTCCTCCAAGAACTCCTGCAAAACAACAATGCTTTCCAATGCCTCTCTATTTACCGGCTTAAAATATAGCGCCTTTCTCCTATCGCAATAAACTAGCTCTACGCCTGGAACATCTGGAAATAATTCTCTAATATCTCTGGTTATACCATCCACACCATTTTCAAGCTTCACTACAGAAACTTTTACCTTTTTCTTTGCAAAACAAGAGTCCCCTCTTACTAAAAAATCTACTGTAGACTTATGTTTATTCAATAAAGCATCAACATCTGTCGTATAACCAGCTTTCTCTTTGTCAGTCATTAAATTATAGGCTAGAGCTAAATTAAATACTTCGCCGGCTTCCATCTTAGCAATAAAGTCTTCTTTAAATTTTGCGGCCAAGAATTGCTCTGAAAATTCCGCCTTCTTTGCTGCTGCAAAACCGTAGCTATCTAATTCTGATGCTACAATTTCATCATATAATTCTGGAGTTAATGCTGCCCCATCCAAATCAACTGCGAATCTAATTCTCGCAGCTACTCTAAGAACAAGATCACTTTTAGAAATAATTCTATATTTCTTAACTACTGGATCGATATAAACAGCAAAATCGGATACATTAGTAAAGCTAAGGGTATGGTATGGAAAGAAAACATAGCATTGATAGGAAGGAGAAAGATGTAAATGATTATATAATTCTGAATAATCCCTGACACCTCTATTACGAACCGCAATCACTCCTGCTGAAGTAATAGTTTTTTTATGACCTGCTTGATATAACACATCGCCAACTGCGGCTTTTTTAACACTTCTGCCAACCATATGCTCCCTACTATCAGGAAGAATCATAATTGAACCACTAGGCTTTACCAAAGCTACACAATTATATTCTCTGGTAATAAATTGCAATAAATCACCATCTAATCTAGCAGGGTCCGTAACATGGCCTTCATCCATAATTCTTCTACATCTAGAATATGCTGAACCATGATTAACACCAAAATGATTCATCTCAACATAAGACATATCCATTAATTGATCAGCATAATTTAACCAAGCATCTTTTAGAGGAGAATGATAAATCTCATCTCTATCTCTTTTCGATAATCTGGTGTATAACCTATTTTGTCGCTTTAAAGCCTCCTCCATTATAGCTCCTGGATATTCTCTAGTAGATATCGCACAACCAAAAATCACCAAAGATTTAGAAACTGGCATAACTTTACCATCAGCAGTGCTATAAAATGAAATATCTGGGAATAAAGTTTTTTGCATAAAAACCGTTCTATGGCCAGTATGGATACGCCCTTCGGTCACCTTACCACGATCAACTGTATTTAGAAATTTCTGTAGAAAATTATATTGGGCCGTATTTACACCGTCCTTACCTTCTGTAATCCAATAACCTCCTCCAGATTCTGGTATCCTTGTTTTATCAAGACCCACTATCCTAAAGAAATAATCTTCTCGCTCTGCATTTTTTACATCTAGCTCTTCTTCTGCCTCAAGTACTACTGGAGCAACACCCGAATTATATACTAGCTTCATATCTGCTTCAGCATCATCTAATAATGTATGATCATCTAAACCAGCCCCCTCGGCTAGAAACTCTTCGTTCCCCTCTAACAACGCAACTGAAGAAGCAGATTTCACAAAGGACCCATTAGCAACATAACCGCTTTTAGCCCCAGTTAAAACATATCTATAACGCGCCACATTATGCTTAAACTCACCGCTAACATCAGCTGTTAACATATGAGGGTAATATGGAGCGCCCTCTGTCTCTAGTGCCTCCAGTTCCGCTACCGTAGGATATGTTTCCCGCAGAGATTTTACCAACGAAACGGGATTAATCGCATGCACAAATATATCAGCTAAAACCTGATCCCTATTACATAAAGAAACTAACTTAGCTATATATGCTTTAAATGTTTCTACCTCTTCATTAATAGCAACTTTATTGCCATATAAGTGCCTGTTAAGCTCTTTACCCTTGTTCTCTAATGATTCTAATTTTTCTTCTATATCCACTAAATCTTGTCTGTAACGAAATATCATCAAAACAGAGTGAGCAAAACCCGGATTATTTAATATATTGACGAAAGACATACACTCCCTTTATTACCCTAAATACCCGTGTATTTTAACAGATTTTAGGAAAGACAGCAATCAATATCTTCTATCTCAAACTGAACCCTTTCTCTATCTTGCCAAACATTGAGTTTTAGAGAACCCAAGAATGAGAATACGCCCTTAGGGTTTTTTGAAATTGCTTCAAATAAAGGGGTATCTATAGCCTTCCACAATACAGCTTCTACGGTTTTGTCATAAATTCCTGAAGCTTGGTCAGCCAAAATTAATTTTAAATGTTTCTCAGCCATAATCTTGGTATTTACGATCCGACAATTAGAAATAACAAATCTTGGCTCACGATTATCTGTACCAAAAGGTGCTAATAGCTGTAACTCCTTACATAAATCTACATTTAAAGCTGATACCGCAAAATCATAATCATATTCGATTTCCTGATTTAACAATGCTTGCTCAGTTTCTTTTTCTAACACCTCGTTTAGATGTTTAGAAAAACCTTCTAATTTATCAGTTTCAACTGTAAAGCCCGCCGCCATTTTATGGCCACCACCATTAACTAAAAAACCCGCTTCTCTGGCTTGGGTTACAGCTGTACCAAAATCCACTCCTTTAATAGAGCGGCAAGATGCCTTACCAGAACCCGTATCAAACGACACCACCGCAGTTGGGCGATTATATTTTTCTTTTAGACGAGAAGCTACGATTCCTATCACTCCTGGATGCCATGAAGATTTTAAATTGTTGGAATCTAAATCTAAGTTATGGACTATAATTGCTGAGTTTTTATATAATTGATTTGCTTCTACCTGGGTTATTGCTTGTTCTTGGACTTGTTGTTCTAGAGCTTTACGCTCTTTATTATGATGATCTAATTTTACAGCTATTTGGTAAGCCTCTTGTTCATCATTACTGCTTAATATAGTTGTACCTAAACCCGCTTCCCCAACTCTTCCACCAGCATTAATTCTAGGACCAATTACAAAACCTAAATGATAGGCTTCTATTTCGCTTAAATCCAAACTTGCCGTTGCCGCAAGAGCTTTAATTCCTAGGCGTGGTTTAGTTTGCATTTGCTTTAGACCAGCTGCTACATATGCACGATTAAGACCCACTAAAGGTACTACATCACATACCGTACCTAAAGCTACCAAATCTAGAAAATCCATCAAATTTGGTTCTTTTCTAGATTCAAAATAACCTGATTTTCTTAAAGCTGATTGCAAAGCTACCAACACCAAAAAACACACTCCAACCGCAGAAAGATAGCCATAAGAACCTTCATCATCATCTTGATTAGGATTCACTATTGCAAGAGCCTCGGGTTTCTCACCAGCACTAATATGATGATCTAACACCAAGACATCTAAACCCATATTTTTAGCTTCTAACAAAGGTTCAAAGGCGGTAGCACCACAATCTACAGTAATTACCAAATCATAACCTTGGTCCTTTAAATGTTTAAAAGCATTAGTGTTAGGCCCATAACCCTCTTCAATACGATCTGGAATATAAACGCCGATCTCTAAGCCAATTTCTCTAAAATAATTCTTAAGCAAACTACTTGAGGTTGCACCATCTACATCATAATCTCCAAAAACTGCAATTTTCTTATCAGACCCTATTGCCTCAAGCAAAGTCTCAATCGCTTTATCCATATATTTAAGTGTATAAGGATCTTGCATATTATGCTTAATATTTGGCGCAATATAAGCTTCTACCTCACTTTTAGTAGCAAAACGCATAGCCAATAATTCTGCCATTACTGACGAAATATTCAGATTTTCTTTTAACTCATTTCTAAATTCAGCAGAAAATTGTTTTTTCTTCCAAACACAGCCCTTTATAGACTTGCTATTCCCTGCCTCGGAAAATTTTCTCATTTGACAAAATCATGGTATAATGGAATACAGGTAGCTTATATTATTTTTTTTAATTAGCCAATGGCAAAAAATGCATTTTCTTTACTAGAACTAACCATTGCCTTAGTTTTGATCGGTCTCTTAACTTCAGCCGTAATCACTGGGCAAAGAATAGTGGCCAATGCTAAAATTACTAACCTAGCCGGACAGTTTAGTGATCTCAAAACTGCTTATGCAAATTTTATCTCCACTTATGATGCTTATCCAGGAGACTTCTCTAATGCCGTACAAGTTCTAGGTTCTGCCGTTTCCAATGGTGATGGCGATACTAAAATCGAAATTGCTGGCGGGGCCAGTGAAAACGCAATGAAACATTTAAGCCAAGCAAAGTTTGTAGCTCCGAATTTAGATACATATATGCCCATACAAAACTGGACTGATGTTTATGCAAAAATATACCACAAATTAGGCAATGATAATAGCACCATTACCGGCACTAATTATCTAACTACCAAATCAAATTTTGTACAAATAGGTAATGATACTGCTACCGAAAAAGCTTTTTTACTACCTAGAGAGTCATTTCAGCTTGATAGCAAAATTGACGATGGTCTGCCACAAACTGGTAATGTAGTTTATAAAATATATACTACGGAAGCACCAAATGTAACCGACGCAACCTGTACTAGCGGTTCAAACGGCTATGATTTGGCTAGAACAACGGCTGGCTGCAATTTAGCAATTCAAATAGATTTGATGATATGAATAAAGCTGTCTCACTGCTAGAACTAACTATTGTGCTTACCATCATTGCCTTGTTGATAACTAGCTTTTCTAGCGGCGCGAACCTATTACATAATGCCAAAGTAAACAAGGTAATAGCACAATCTCAAGAAATAATCTCTGGGGTTTCAGCCTTTAAGGCTACCTATAATGAGTTACCAGGTGACTTTTCTAACGCTTACCGTTTTCTTGGCGGCACATCATGTGCGAGTAGCCAAGCGATCTGTGATGGAGATGGAGACGATCTAATAGAGGCAGACTCAGCTGGATCAAACCAATATGAACAAGCCATCGCAATGAAACATCTAGCTTTAGCAAATATTATCAATAGTAAATGTAACAGTGAAGAATCCTGCTCTACTATTGACCCTACCAATATCACAGATGGTTATGTGATATTAAGTGAAATAAATAATTCAGTTATATTAGCTAGATTTTATAATAATGTGCAATCTCAACAATGGGGAAATATAGGTCTAAATTATTTACAAATAGGAGCTAAAAAGAGTAATGGTTATCTTGACGACCCATTTCTAAGGCCTACTTATGCAGAAAAAATAGATCGCAAATTAGATGACGCTGTAGCAGGTACAGGCATTGTAACTCCTCATTCAGGACATGGAACTTGCTGCGTAGGAGATAATTGCAATACTGGCAATTATAAACTAACTAGTGATGATATTTTATGTGGTATAGTATATGGTTTCGGTGCTTTTTAAGAAAAATACAGCTTTTAGCTTAGTAGAATTATCAATGGTAGTAACTATCATTGCACTACTAGTGGTATCTGTCGCTGCAAGTTACAAATTAATAGATCGCGCTAAAGTAAAAGGAGTGGCTGCAGAAATAAACACTATTGAAACCGCATTCATAGCTTTCCAAGAAACCTATAATGCCATACCTGGAGATATGGCTAACGCTTATGATTTCTTCTCAGGCAAGGACTGTGGCGTTAACTCAGAATCAGGAGGCACCCAACAGGATCGCTGTAATGGGGATGGAGATTTATTCGTAAAAGATGATTCACCAAGCGGGGAAAAATGTAGAGAAGAACATAATGCCTGGAACCATCTATCTTACGCCGACCTAATGAAAGCAATTCGCCCAAGCTGTGCCGCCTATAATCCTTCAGCAAAATACACAAATCTCACCTATAGTATAAGAATGATTAACATTGACTTAAATCCATATTTCTTAAATCAGGCAAGCGTGAATGTAATACGCCTAGGCAAAGTCCGCGAGGATCTTATTAGTTCTAATTCTTACAATAATTTCAATAATAACGGGAAATTATTACCTCCTCAATTTCTTCAAATTTTAGATAGAAAGCTAGATGATGGTATAGCCTTTAGTGGAAAACTACTTAGCGTAAATGGCTATGATGATAGTAGCAACAGAGATGGTAATTGCTCATATGATACTGTTAATGCTACAAACACCGTAGATTATCAACTGTCCGAAAAAGGACCACAATGTGTAGCCTTTTATCAACTAAAACAAATAATTTTCTAAACATGAATTGGCTTAAGCAAGGATTCAAACATATCTGGTTACCTTACACGCAAATGCAAACCGCAAAGCTTCCTTTAGCGGTTAAGAAAACCAAAGGTGTTTATATCACCTTAGAGAATGGTATGCGTCTAATTGATGGTATTTCTTCCTGGTGGAGCGTTAGTCATGGCTATAATCACCCCTACATCTTAAAGAGCATGGCCAAACAATTAAGAACCATGCCACATGTTATGCTTGCTGGCCTCGCCAATAAGCCAGCCTTTAGTCTAGCAACCCGTTTGTCTGAATTTGCAAATCAAAAATCAGCAAAAAAAAACGAGCGCCTTAATAAGGTATTTTTCTCTGATTCAGGATCTACTGCTGTAGAGGTGGCTATGAAAATAGCTGTACAATATTTTCTTAATAAAGGCGATGAGAAGAAATGCAAGATCATGGCTTTTCACAACTCCTATCATGGAGACACAATGGGTGGCATGAGCCTCTGCGATCCTAAATCAGGTATGCACGCCAAATTTAAAAATTATCTACCCAAACAACTAACTACAAATCTACCAACCAACAAAGCAAAGCTGAAAAAATTCTCAGATTTTGTAACAAAAAACCAAGATAAAGCAGCAGCTATAATCATAGAGCCTCTAATACAATGTGCTGGTGGCATGAAATTTCATGACGCAAAGATTTTAGAAGACATTACCAAGATCTGTAAAAAACATAATATCTTAACTATTTTCGATGAATGCGCTGTAGGCTTCTATCGCACTGGAAAAAAATTCGCATTTCATCATACTAAAATTACTCCAGACCTTTTAATTGTTGGAAAAGCCTTAACTGGAGGAACTATCACTTTAGCAGCTACACTAACTAATGATAAAATATTCAACGCATTTTTAGACGATTCTTTAGATAAAGCTCTAATGCATGGTCCAACTTTTATGGGTAACGCCCTAGCCTGTGCAGCCGCTAATGCATCCCTAGATCTATTCGAGAAATTTGATTATGAAAAAAAAGTTAGCGTTATTTCCGATTTCCTAACAAGAGAATTAGAACAATTCAAAAATCACCATAAAGTTAAAGAGATCCGAGTTCTAGGTGCGGTTGGTGTGATCGAGCTAACCGAACTAACTTGGGAAGAAACGCTTAAATTACGTGAGAATTTAGTAAAACATAAGGTTTGGCTGCGCCCTTTTGCCAATGTGATATATTTCATGCCCCCTCTTACTATCAAAAATAAAGAGCTGAAAAAATTAGTAAATGCTGTTAAACTTTCATTATGACTAGGAACCAGGCCTTCACATTAACAGAGCTTGCCGTAGTAATTACGATAATTGCAACCCTACTCGCTGGTGCTACTGTAGCACAAAATTTGGCAGATACTGCAAAACTAAACAAAGTAGTAATAAGCCTAAAAGAAATCGAACGCTCTATTGCATCATTTAAAACTACCTACGAAGCTTTACCAGGTGACTTTAACCGCGCAACATCTTATTTCTCGAGTTCAGCTAACGGAGATGGGGATGGAGAAATTGAAGACCGCGAAACCATTTCTGGAAATGTACGTGAATCTTTACGCGCTTGGCAACATCTAAGCTCTGCAAAAGTTATCCGAGGAAATTATACAGGAATTGGTACTAGCTTAGTTGGAGAAGTTAACATACCTGTAACTAACTTAGATGGGGTATCAATGAATTTCTCTTATAAATTCGCACATGACAGCTCTGCGTGGGTTATAAGTTCTGGCATAAAAAATACTATACATGCCGGCTCTATCATATCTTCATCTATACCATACTCAACTAGTGGTTCATATGTTCTCGGTAGTGGTTTTTCTTCATACGATGCCAAAAGACTAGATGATAAATTTGATGATAGTGGAAAATTCTCTGGTAACTTTGTCTGGCCAGGAGGAAGGGAAGCGTCCGACTCTTCTTGGGATAGCTGCGCTTCTTTTACTGCCGTAGATCACAATGTTCACTGCCTTTTGATATATAATCTAGGAAAATTATAATTTCTCAGCCCTAAATATTAATCTGCTTTTATTTATAGAAATTAAGCAATGAGCAAAAGTAGTACTTTTTTGTATCTGATCTGTAAGTAACTTCTGGTAAAGTGCCTCGAGTTTTTCAAATCTAGGCTTATAAGCCTTGCCACCTATTTCTTGAAATATTCTTACTAATAATCTTAAAGCTATTTCTTCATGTAGCTTCTTAAACTCAGCAAGCTCTATTTCTAGAGCATCGGCTTTGATATTTACTAACTTGTTATAAATATTATCTGTTTCTTTAATTAGAAAATCTCTAGCTCTAGCAAAATGCTTAGTAGTTTGTACTACTCGTTTATCAATTAATTCTTTATCCTCAACTTGGCTCAACAAATTGCGTAAATTATTTCTAAGAAATTTAGTATCTTGGTTGGTTTCATCTTCAAACCATTTTAACTGTTCTGCTTTTGCATATTCCTGAAGTAAGGTTTTGTTTAAACTTAGAAATGGTCTAAATAGGTCTAAATCACCATCTAACTGGACTAAATTCTGCATAGCCGCTAAACCATCTATACCACTACCTCGTGACAATCTCATAAAAAAAGTTTCAACCTGATCATCTAGATGATGGGCCGTTACTATTACTGCTATCTTTTTCTGCATAGCATAATCCTTTAACAGGTCGTAACGAGCCTCTCTAGCTTTTGCCTCTATATTGCTTGTAACATCTTCAGCACGCTGCCATTTAAGAATCTCATGCTCTATACCTAAGCTAATCATCTCTTCATGCACCTGACTAGCCTCTCTAGCAGAATCTTCACGTAAACCATGATCAACTGTCACCGCCATAATCTTTACATTATTCTCCTCAGCCCAGCATTTTGCAACCGCCGCCAAAACCATGCTATCCACTCCACCGGAGATGGCGAGAAGTAAAGATTTAGGTTTTGCGCCTAAATTATTTGTTATTGTCTGGTCAAACTCTTGGAGCAGATTTATATCTGCCAATTTTGAATTTTGAATTTTGAATTTTAAATTAGTTTTAGACACAGTCTAGTTGTAGCATCCAAAGTTTATAGCTTCGCCCTTAGCTTTGGTTCTTAAAGCTTCTGGGACGCCTGCAGTGTCGTTTATGATAATATCAAAGCCTGAACATGATTCATCTTTTTTATCTAATAAGCCTAACACTATTGATAATTTAAAAAGTGCATCGGTACGGCGAGGGTTATCTTTATGGTCACGATAACAAATTAAGTAATTTCTTGAAGCTTCCTTGTAGTCTTTTGCTTTATAAGCCACTTCTCCTAACCAAAAATATGCTTCTCCAATTTTCTGATCTTCAGGATATTTCTCGATAAATAATTCAAAAGAACGACGAGCTCTATCAAAGTTACCATTTTGTAGCATCTCAAACCCATATTTGAATTCCTCAATATTCTCATCAAGATGAGCATCTATGATCGCCTGATCCTCTTTTGGCATCATTGCATTAATTTGAGTAAGTAATCTAGTTTGCATAATATCTAACTCTTCTATCTGAGACTTTAACTCTTCAACCTCTAACCTTAAATCATTAACCTTCGTCTCTAATTTAAGAATTTTATAATCTTCTTCTGAAGCATGAGTTGCTTTTGTGCTAGCTGGCTTAATTCTTGCTTTCTCGGCCGCTAGAGCAGAATTTGTTAGAAATAATGTAAATAATATTAACTTAATCATCTTATTACCTATTTACCTTAATGCAAAAACGCTGCCAGTTTACTTGGCAGCGTTCTCTATATCTTTATAAATTACTGTCGTAAATTATTTAATCACTAATTCAGCACGACGATTTTTCGCATGCGCTCTTTCGCTAGAACCAAGTGACACAGGTTTTTCTTCACCATAGCTTACAACTTTAATTCTTCTTTTGCTAATTCCTGAATTAGATAAGAAATTTCTAACTGCATAAGCTCTTCTTTCACCTAACGCTAAATTGTACTCTCTAGTACCTCTTTCGTCACAGTGACCTTCAACTACGATATTTTTGTTAGGATTTTGTTTTAACCAAATAACATTATCAGTTAATTTTTTTCTAGAATCTAAAGTGATTGATGAACTATCAAAACCAAAATTAACTCTCTTTTGGAATCTCACTTTTTTCTCTAAATTAATTTCCGACTTTTTAGCTGCAACAATTTCTCTCTTTGAATCAGCAACTTCTAAGTTGTGACCTGCATTACATGATGCTAATAATAATAAAATTAAGTATTTTTTCATCTTAAACCTATTTGATAATTTATTCATAATACTAATGACATATACTGCTATACTATATAGATATTAAGATTCAAGGGCAAATAGGCTAAATAGTGTGTTTTTTCTAAAAATAGTTGTATAATCGTCTCACCACTTTTTTAAAGAAAATAAATTATGAGTTTTGACTCACTTAGAGATTTTATAAAAAACCTGGAAAAAAAAGGATTGCTTAAACGCATTTCAGAGCCAGTTGATACTAATCTAGAACTAACCGAGATATCACGTCGAGTTATTGAAAAACGTGGTCCTGCGCTACTTTTTGAGAATGTCACTCATCAAGGAAAAAAATCAAGCATGCCTGTACTTACCAATCTGTTCACTAGCATCGAACGTGTTGCTATGGGTATGAATAGTAAGCAAGATCAATTAAAAGAAGTGGGAGAAGCCCTAGCATTTCTACGACAACCCGAACCACCAGGTGGCTTTAAAGAAGCAGTTGGTATGTTACCACTAGCTAAAAAAATGCTAAAAATGAATCCTAAAACCGTCTCTAAAGCTCCATGCCAAGAGATTGTTCTAGAAGGAGATGATGTTGATTTAGATAATTTACCAATTCAAATTTGCTGGCCAAACGAACCTGCACCTTTAATAACTTGGCCCTTAATCGTAACCAAAGGCCCAAACCCTAAAAATGATAAAGAAGATGATTTCAATCTCGGTATTTATCGCCTGCAACAAGCGGGGAAAAATAAGCTAATTATGCGCTGGCTTAAACATAGAGGTGGAGCGCAACAATATAAAAGATGGAAAAAAGAAGGCAAAGAAACCAGATTTCCAGCCGCAGCAGTAATAGGTTGTGACCCAGCAACTATTCTAGCAGCAGTTGCGCCGATTCCAGAAACTCTATCAGAATATAAATTTGCAGGCTTACTACGTGATAAACCTGTTGAGTTAGTAAAATGTAAAACTGTAGATTTAAAGGTACCAGCTCAAGCTGAAATAGTAATCGAAGGTTATGTAAGCTTAGATGAATATCTCGATGAAGGACCTTATGGTGACCATACTGGCTATTATAATTCAGTAGAA
>Ga0181585_10000937_pt1 | contig 25285 bp, 21 predicted proteins | sample 071ome_29_FD_132469 | JGI IMG/M metagenome (GOLD analysis project Ga0181585, IMG submission 132469) | Coastal salt marsh microbial communities from the Groves Creek Marsh, Skidaway Island, Georgia - 071407BT metaG (megahit assembly) | ecosystem: Environmental > Aquatic > Marine > Intertidal...
ATCTAAAATTGCAAAAAACTTATATGATAAATTACTATCAACTTTTAAAACTTCTTGCGACTGAGATAAAATATTAACACTACCTTCCAAGATCTTGTCCTTATTTGAACAAGCTGTAGATAGGACAATTAAAGTGACATAAAAATATTTACTAAATTTTCTCACTTTCTTCTAATAACCTAATTAAATCAGCTGCAAATTTTTTATTATCAACTTTAGCATCAACCGAGCTAACTATTTTGTCTAATTCATTTTTTGCTTCTGCATACTTTTCTTGTTCCACATACCCCAAAGCTCTTATCTCTAAAATATTATGATAAAAGATGTTATCAGAAGTAATGTTCAAAACTACATTATTATCTGAATAATCAGATGCAGGATATCTATATATTATATAATTCAACATTAACTCAGCATAATCTCTAAACATTTTATAAGCTTTATGATCGCTATATAACTCAAACAACAAATCATATGCTTTGCTAATATTTCCCTCTAATAGCTCTACATCTACCTTCTTTAGTGTAGCTAAATCTTTATGATACGATGCAGGTGCAGAATCTAAATCTGAGTATCTCTTATCAAATTCTGTTATCTGAGCTTGCTCTAAATAATATAAAAGATCAAAAACCGCCGTAGTGGAACGCTCATCCTTTTTATTCTGGTAATCTAAATTGATAAAGAATCCAGACACCAATATTATAATAAGAATTAATCCCCCGATAAAATACTTACCATAATCCTGCCAAATCTTTAGATATTTTGCTCGTAGCAAATCTTCTCTTACTTCTTCAAATAAATCTGTCATTTCTTTTATAAAATCGTTACGAAATTAGAACTAAGTCCAATTATTTACTCATATTGTTTAACCTATTATAGGCTTTGATGTAAAGACTTTTTAGGTTTTTCACAAAAGATGTTAATTGAAATAAATCATACTCACCTTTTATATCAGAGAAATCTCCTGAAAGACTATGTGTAAGTGTTAAACCAGACTTTTTTACTTCATTTTTAGATTTATACTGCACTACAAAAGACATAATCGAGTTTATCTTCATAGTTTTATTAACCAAATCAACCTTACCAACAGAGGCTGACTCTAGTCCTGGCACAGAAAATTTAATATTATTTAACACCATAACACCATTTTTTACATGAAGCTCACCATTAATAGAACCAAGTTTAGTAGAACCATTTCTAATTTCCTCATCCATTGGCTTATTAAACTTATCTTTCGGGTTAACGCTTAAATCGGCAACATCCTGAACTATTTTAGGAATAGCCAAATTACCCACCTCCACATCAGCCAAATAATACTTATTCTTTGACTTAATTTGCTTAGCCATAATGTATGGAGTATTTCCATATGTTTGCAGCGAGCCTGCAAGATTAGCTTTTGCACTAAAGTAAGGAATATTAAAGAAAAAATTAACAAAATTACCTACCTGAAATCTCTCCAAACTATATGTTACCGCCAGCTGAGGAAGACCATCCATCACGAAACTTCCACCTAACTTAAAAGTACCCTCATCAATCTTTCCTTTAGTATCAACAAAGTCTAAGATATTCTGTTTTACTTCAAAACCAAAACTAGCATCCCTAAAAGCTATTTCATGGTATTTAAAAGAATCAAAATTAGACTTAAAATAAAATTCTACATTATCAAAGTTAGGAAATACTATCAAATCTTTTGACCAAGCTTTCCCAACTTCTTGGTATTTCTCTATATAGTCTAGAAACTCTAAATCAGCCTTTAATGCATTCACTTCCAAATTAAATACAGGCTGCCTTTCATCCAAGTTAACTACAAACTTGGCAAATAAATCGTTATCATCAGAAATCACCCGCAACTCCTCCAGCTCTAAGAAACGGTGCTTAACACTACCTTTAAACAACAATTCATCCAATTCTTTAGAATTATAAATTGAGCTAGCAAATTTAAAATTATAATCTACATCAGCAAAAACACTTCTTAGCCACAAAAACTGCTGCAACAAAGAGTTACCCCCCTCTCTTAAAGCTAAATCTTCATATATATAATGAAACAAATGCCTATATTCACCATCATCATTTGCTAACAAATAATTATTAAAATCTAGGTTAATAACACTCAAACCTAAAGCAGATTTCTTTTCTTTATTTGCATCCCAAATAACATCTCCACTAATTATAGCTTCTCCAGCCTCTCCATCTATATCGTAGAACTTAATTAACTCTGTTCCTAAATTAAAATTTGCAGATATTTTATATTGCTCTTCCTTATCATTCTCCAACTCTATGAACTGAAGCCCTGACAAACCAGAGAGCACCTTTTTAAAATTCACCCCCTCTGAATTAATTTTTCCCATAAAGCTGTATTTATCTTTTTCTTTATTGAAAAAACCAGAGATTATATTTGTATCATAATCGGTAAATTGAAAACTAAGATTTTCTATCTTAGGACTACCTGTCTCATCTAAAGCCACGCTTAAATTCAAAGGTCCTACCTTCTTCTCTCTAAAGTTAATCTCTTGAAAAACGCCATTTATCAAGATTTTATCCTTAAAAACAAACATCTGCCCATTTTCTTCATCCCCAAGATTTAAATATGCCATTTCTTCAGAGATAAAAGTTCTCTTTTGCTCTGTAAGTATAGCATCAAAATCAAATTTCTTAAGATCAAAGTTTATATTACCAGTCGAACCCTTTGCTATTTTACCAGCAAAAAAACCTTCTATAACATCTCCCTTAAGCACACCTTCAGATATACGAGTCTCAGACTCTGAATATACAAAATCAAACGATGACTCAAAACCGTATTTGCGATTATCAGGAAAAAAGAACCAAACAGAAAACAAATTGTTAAATATAAACCTCTGAAAGTCTGAACCAACTATCTTCACCGAGCCAGTTGCCTCTTTTTTACCCATATCATAATCAGATGATATATCTAAGCGATTACCTGTAAAATCAATCCCAAAAGTAGTTGATACATTATTATCCGTTTTAAGAAGCTCCCCACTAACCTGAAATTTATTTAAATTAGAATCGAACCCTCCATTAACATGGACAACCTCAGGAGAAAACCTAAAATCAATATTAACATTGCTATAAGTCCTAGAAACCTTATCATTAAGATTCAACATCGCTAGATCAGAATCTACAAAAGAAAGGGATTTTAAAGGTAAGTCAAAGAGGCCTTTCATTATTTCAGCTTCTTTATCTCCAGCATCTTGGAGCTCAACCTTAGCATTACTTAATGTAATCTCACTAAAACTTACATCTCCACCAAGCAAACCTAAAATAGGTATTGTCGATTCAAAGCTTGGGGTTCTAACGTTCATTTTGTGAGCACCGACTGCCAAATCATTAATTCTCACATGCGATACAACTATCTGAGGCTTAGGAAATATCTTGAATTCTATCTTACCTTTTACTTCTACAGTAGCATCAAGTACAGATTCAATTTTATTAGCAATCGCAAGCCTACTCTTACCAGCACCAAAAAACTTCGTCGCTACGAAGATTAATTCAGCGCTAATACCCAAAATTATAAATATGATGAGCAGCTTTCTTTTCAAGGTCTCCTTTAATTCTCTTTATTTAATATATAACATTTTTTTTTGAATTTTTGTCAAACTAAATTTATAGTGTCTGTGTTAAAAAATCATCACATGAACACAGAAAACAATCATCACCTAAATCAACTCAATTCTGCTCAAGAAGAAGCTGTAAAACACATAAATGGCCCTTTGCTAGTCCTAGCAGGTGCTGGAACAGGAAAAACCAAGGTTTTAACTTCAAGAATTGCCCATCTAATCGCTACAAAGAATGCCCTGCCCTCACAAATTTTAGCAGTAACCTTTACCAATAAAGCTGCAAAAGAAATGGTCGAACGAGTAGAAAAAATTTTAGGATATGAAGTACCAGGCATGTACATTGGTACCTTCCACTCTATTTCAGCTCGTATCTTAAGAAAGAATGCTGAGTTACTAGGTCTTACCTCAAGCTTTAACATAATCGATATGGATGATCAGCTACGTTTAGTAAAAAGAATATTGGCTGAATTAAATATTGATACTGACCAAGTAAATCCTAAGGCTGTAGTTAATCAAATTTCACTTTGGAAAGATAAAGCTATCAAAGCAAGCGATGTGGATGATATAGGCAGCTATCATGGAAACTATTATGATGCAGTTAAACAAGTTTATAAACTTTATAATGACGAATTACAGCGCTCTAACTCCTGTGACTTCGGTGATTTAATCTTACATGTAATTAACTTGCTAGCTAGTAATGAAGCTTGCCAAAATTACTATAATAAGAAATTCAAATATATATTAGTAGATGAGTATCAAGATACCAACGTATCTCAATATCTCTGGCTTAGATTATTTGCTCAAGGTCATAATAATATTTGCTGTGTGGGAGATGACGATCAATCAATCTACGGCTTTAGAGGAGCAGAAATAGAAAATATCCTGCGCTTTGAGAAAGATTTTAATGGCGCAAAAATTGTTAAGCTAGAACAAAATTATCGTTCAACTGCACATATACTTAATGCAGCCTCTAAATTGATTAATACCAACCAGAAACGTCATGGCAAAACTCTTTTTACCGAAAGTGAAGGAGGAAAAAAAATAACTATCCTTTCTAACTGGGATGACAATGCTGAAAGCAACAGCATTATTCAAGAGATTGAAACCCTTAAGATTAGGCAACATAAATTATCTAACATCGCCATATTAGTAAGGGCCTTCTTCCAAACGAGAAGTATAGAAGAAGCGCTTCTAAACGAAGCCATACCATACAAAATAGTCGGAGGTTTACGCTTCTATGAAAGAAAGGAAATCAAGGATATCATCGCTTATTTGCGCGTGGTAAATTCTGACTCAGATAATCTTGCTCTAGAACGAATTATTAATGTACCTAAACGCGCACTAGGTGCAGCAGCTTTTGCAAAATGTAATGACTACTCAAGAACCAAAGACGTCTCTATTTATACTGCTATAAGTGAGCTACTTAAAAACAGCTTAGTAACTGGTAAAGCCAAAGCTGGCCTTGAGGAATTTACCAGCCTGATAAATGACGCTAGGCAAATGCTACAAAATTCGAGCCTAAAAGATCTTGCCAAATTTATTATCGAAAGATCGGGTTACGAAGAGATGTTAAAAGCCAGTAAAGAAGTTAATATCGATACTAAGTTAGAAAATCTTAGAGAGTTTTGTGAAGCCCTTAGCGAATTTCATAATTTGGATGAATTCTTAGAACATGTAAGCTTAGTAAACGAACTACAAGATCAAAATAGTGAAGACTCAGTTAACATCCTAACCCTACACTCAGCTAAAGGATTAGAATTCGACACAGTATTTCTAACTGGTTGGGAAGAAGGCATATTCCCTCATCAAAGATCACTGGAAGAATCAGGAGACAAAGGCCTAGAAGAAGAACGACGTCTCGCTTATGTAGGAATAACTAGAGCAAGAAAAAAACTCTATATCAGTTACGCCAATAACCGCCGCATCTATAATAAATGGCAAGTTTCAACGCCATCACGTTTCTTAAGAGAACTACCTGATGAAGCAATTGAACTAAAAGGAAGTGGTACCAGATTTAATAACTCTTATCAAAAGAAGACTTCTAGCTTTAACACAACTTCTGCTGCTAAATTTAAAGTTGGCGACAATGTAATTCACACTTCTTTTGGCGAAGGGAATGTTAAGTCTTTAATTGGAGATGTAGTTGAGGTAAATTTTGAATCTGGTAAATGTCGTTTCGTAACTGCAAATTCATTAAAAAGTAATTGTGTTTAAAAAGCAGCATTGCTAGTTTATACAAAAGTCTAAGGTTAATTTATGCATAAAAATAAACAGGGTTTTTCTTTATTAGAATTATCAATTGTTATCACCATTATAGCCATAATTTCTGCTGGTATCTTTGCTGGAGATAAATTTGTGCATTCTTCTAGGCTAAATAAATTAATCGCCGAAATTAATAACAACCTAACTGCCTTAAAAACTTTTAAAACCACACATGGCTACTGGCCTGGAGACTTGCCTGATGCCGAAGATATTTGGGGCTCATCTAATGTCGATAATGGTAATGGAGACGGCTTTATCACGGGCTCAAGCGAATATCATAATGTAGGCGTACAGTTGGTAAAAGAGAACTTAATTAAAGACAAATCCTACGCAAGGAGTAACGCTTCTTATGCCTTACAATATGATAGCTTTGACGGCCTTAAATCAGCAGTTTTCTACCAAGACCCTGGAGTTAGTGGTTTTAATTATAGTTCATTAAACCGTAATAGATTCCAAATTGGTGGTGGATACCATGGTTTCGATGCATTTTTTATCCCCAAAGATGCTCATGCCATAGATGTTAAATTAGATGATGGAAAGCCTCGGTCAGGCACAATATTTTATCGTATATTTGGCACCACTACAGATGCAAGTTGTACCAACTCTACTACTAGCTATTACTTAAGCTCAAATATTCCAGGTTGTAATATCATTTACGAATTTGAATAAGCTTGACCCATACATCTTTTTTAGATATATAATCCTTCCAACTAAAAATTAGATCAATGAGTGTTGAAGCAAGATTAAGTGAATTAAATATTACCCTACCAGAAGCAGCTGCTCCTGCTGCAAATTATGTACCATATTTAGTAGATGAAAAAACTGTTTATATTTCAGGCCAATTACCAATGGCTGAAGGCCAAATAGCTTTTAAAGGAAAAGTTGGTGAATCAATTTCTGAAGATGATGCAGTACAGGCTGCTAAACTTTGCGCTATTAATATTCTTGCTCAGCTTAAAGCAGCAATTGGTGATTTAGAAAAAGTTGAAAAATGCTTAAAACTAGAAATCTTTGTTAATGCAACAAATGATTACACCGATCATCCCAAAGTAGGAAATGGCGCATCTAACCTAATTGTAGATGTTTTAGGCGATGCTGGTAAGCATTCTCGTTTTGCTATGGGAGCTGGTTCACTGCCTTTTGGCGTACCAGTTGAAATAGGAGCTACCTTCAAAATTAAGTAAAACTAAAATGATTGAATCCCAAGCAGTTGTAAAAGCGCATAGCCGCATTAAAGATTACCTGCACAGAACTCCAATAGTTACTTCCTCAACCCTAAACAACATGTTGGGTGGTCATGAGTTATACTTTAAATTGGAATGTCACCAGAAAATCGGAGCCTTTAAATCTCGTGGGGCTTTTAACAAAATCATTCATTTAAAAGAACAGGGGCAAACTCCCAAAAAAGTAGTAGCTGTAAGCTCAGGTAACCATGCCCAAGGTATTGCGCTTGCCTGTAAAACCTTCAATATCCCTGCTACGATTTTTATGAATAAATCTGTATCACCACTTAAGATACAAGCAACTCGTTCATATGGTGCTAATGTTGTTTTAGTAGATTCAAATCAAGAAGCTGACCAAAAGGCTAAGGAAGAAGAAAAGAACGGAGCTTATTTCATTCACCCTTTTGACGATGACCAAATTATCGCAGGACAAGGAACAGCATGCCTAGAAGCATTAGAAGATCTAGATGAACAAAATATTAATGCTGTTTTTGTACCATGCGGTGGCGGTGGCTTACTATCAGGAACTTTCCTTGCAACAAAATTATTCTCAGACAATATCAAAGTCTTTGCAGGTGAGCCTGAAAATTGCAACGATGCAGCGATCTCTCTTAAAAAAGATGAGTTACATATTTTCGATACTTTACCAGTAACAATAGCTGACGGTATAAGAACTTTATCAATTTCAGAACGCACTTTCTCCTACTTAAAACAAACCGGAGGAATAATTGAAATAAATGAAGAAGAAATAATCTATTGGACGCAATGGTTACAGCATTTACTTAAAACTAGCTGCGAACCTTCAAGCGCTGTTGCTATGGCTGCTTGCTATAAATGGTTAAAAACACAAAACCAAAAGCAACAGACTTTAATCATCATTTCTGGAGGGAACATCTCTTCTGAAAGCCATAAGAAAATCTGGGAAAAAGACTATCTAGAAGAAGCACCATACATACAAGCAGTAAAAAACCAGCAACAAGCTTAATTTATAACCCGAAATTTATCTTCTACAGCTTATCAGATTGTCCTAGCTGAACCTGGCCTTGCCCTCGGCATCTCAATTGATTCTTCCCAACTTCTATTAGTCACCTCATCATGCTCTTCTTCAGATATATCACTTAGAATAATAGATATGTCAGCACTATCACCAACAGTTACTGATGTAGATTCTTCTATATCCTCTATATCAACACGCTGTACAACTTTTTTAATTACATAACTATATGCAGAAAGTGCTCCAGTAATCATTGAGGAAAGCGCTAGTGAAAAACCAGCAACCTTCCTATCTGTATAAAAACTTACAGCAGAACTAATAGCCATAGCCCCTGAACCCCCAGCTAAAACCTGTGGCACTTTGCCCGCATCAAACGGTTTTTTTGTAAATATTCGCATAACCCCTCACAATAAATTATCTAAATATAATAACACATGCGTTGTATTTACGCAACAGCACTATTCATTTTCCATAGATAATTCTAAATTTGCATCACCAGTCATGAGTATCTCATTAGACTCATTTAAACTAATATCCAAGGCACCACCAGGAAGATCAAGCCTCACCTCTAGCCCCACAAGATCACGTTGATTAGCAGCAAAGAAAGTAGCACAAGCACCTGTTCCACAAGCAAGAGTAGCTCCAGCCCCTCTTTCCCATGTTTTAGCTTTTATTATTTTAGAAGAAATAATTTGTGCGACATTAATATTTACTCCTTCAGGAAAAAGTTCATTTCTTTCTAAGTGAGACACCTCTTTTTCAAGATTTACCTCATCCAAATCTGCTACAAAAAATACGATATGCGGATTACCAACATTGACACAAAAACCCTTACCAAATTTTGCTTCATTTAAAACACTAACCTCTCTGGCGTCCAACTCTTGTGCTAGAGGTATATCCTGCCACTCAGTTTTTGCTATACCCATTTCCACTTGGTAATTATCTCTTATTTTTTTAGCATTTAACAATCTGTTAACTGTCTCAATGGTAACATCATTTTTATTCTGCTCTGTAGAAATTAACCTTGCCACACAACGCGTAGCATTACCACAAGCCTCAACTAAACTTCCATCAATATTATAGATCTTCATAAAGCAATCTGCCTTATCTGAATCGAGCATCACAACTAACTGGTCGTAATCAGCTTGGGTTAAATTATGTAATTCCTGATAGCCTCTTTCAGCCTGACCACGCAAGTCAAACACGTAAAACTGATTACCAAGTCCATTCATTCTATAATATTTCATTTTACTAACTATATTGCTAAATATTTCTAACCCTCATATGATAATCTAAAATCTAAAATTTAAAATTTAAAATTTGTTAAAAAGAACCTTATCACTTCCAACTACTATACTTTACGGACTAGGTACTATAATCGGCGCTGGGATTTACGTATTAATTGGAAAAGTAGTAGCTACAGCCGGCAGCTATACTCCCTACTCTTTTTTAATCTCAGGAGTAATAGCCCTTTTTACCGCTCTATCTTATGCAGAACTATGTAGCCGTTATCCACGCGCAGCTGGTGCAGCAATTTATATTAAGGAAGCTTGGCATAAAAAACCTCTTACCCATCTGGTGGGTATTTTACTCATTCTAACTGCTATCGTTTCAAGCGGGACCTTAGCACATGGCTTTGCAGGATATGCCAGCTCTTTTATTGATTTACCAGAAATTCTAATTGCTGTTTCTGTATTAATTTTACTTGGTGCACTTGCTTGTTGGGGAATTGAAGAATCTGCAACCTTAATAGTGATAGTAACCATATTAGAAATATTTGGCTTAATTTATGTTTGCTTCGTAGCAAGCTATAATATGCCAACTGACATTATTCAGATTAAAACCACTGAGACTTTCTCGCTAACCAGTATTTTCTTGGGAAGCTTCCTAGCCTTCTATGCTTTTATTGGTTTTGAAGATATGGCCAACTTAGTAGAAGAAGTAAAAGAACCTAAAAGAAATATGCCTTTAGCAATTACCTTATCAGTAATAGCTGCAATAACCATCTATATGATTATTGCTTTAGTTATAATAAAATCTGTACCACTAAATATCATTGCAGGAAGTAAAGCACCTCTAGCAGATCTCATCAAGGCAACTGGGCGCTCCCCTTTAATCATCACCGCCATTAGCTTAATTGCTGTAATAAATGGTATCTTAGTACAAATAATCATGGCTTCACGTGTAATCTATGGTCTAGCAAAGGAAAATTACTTTCCCAAAAAACTAGCCCAAGTAAACAGCAAAACCAAAACCCCTATTTATGCCACAACCATAGTAACCATAGCTATAATCATAGCAGTAACTTCCCTAGACTTACTAACCTTAGCAAAATCAACCAGCTTCATAGTCCTAACAATCTTCATCCTAGTAAACCTATCCCTAATCAAAATAAAATTAAATCCAAAAACCCCAAACACCACCTCTACCTGCTATCACATAACAATCCCAATTCTAGGCCTCCTAACCTCCACCGCCCTACTACTAGCCGAACTCATCTACTAAACATACGACGTCAGCCAGAATTTTAAATTAAACCACGATGTGGAGCAAAGCGACCACGAGTGGTCAAAAACCGCCCCTCTAAATTCCAGAAAAATTACAATACATAACAAATTCAAAACATCGCGAGAACTGCAGAATCTTTAGCTAGTGCTGTAGATATTTGCAAAAGGCCCCAATGGCAGAAGTGCCGTGTATCTTAATACACAAGCTGTTGCCATTGGGGCCTTTTACGAATATATGCAGTGCTAGATAAAGATTATGCGTCTAGGTTGGCGTCCAGTGCGTTAGCCTGGATAAATTCTCTACGAGGCTCAACGATATCACCCATTAAAGTAGAAAACACTTCTTCAGCATTATCATCATGATCAACTTTAACCTGAAGTAGAGTTCTTGCATCTGGGTCAAGAGTAGTCTCCCATAATTGATCAGGATTCATTTCTCCAAGCCCCTTAAAGCGCTGGATATTTAAACCTTTTTTGGCGGAGCTAGAAATAACTTCTAATAACTCACGAGGAGTTGTCACCACAGCGACTCTATCTTTATGGATAAACTGTAATCTGTTATTGAATAAGCTGTTATAATTTTGAGATATTCTTTGTATATCACGAGACTCAATAGAAGTTCTAATCTCTTCAGTTAGATTGAATCTTTCTGTAACACCACGAGAAATTCTTTTTACAACCACATCGGACTCTTCTTGCTCAACTTCCCATTTAGTGCCATATTCATCACTTAAGAACCTGTTTAAGTTTGTAGTAAAATTACCAATAAAGTCTGAAGCCAAGCTTTCAGCAAAAAAACCATTTAATGCAGCAATTTCCAGAATATCTACTGGCACATGCGCTGATAATTTATCATATAATTTAGCTAACTTATAAAGATCTCTAATTAAGTTGCCTAAAGGCTCACCAGTGATTTCTTCAGACTCACCTACAGCCAATTTAGCTTCATTTAATGAGTTGTCTATTAGATATTCTTGTAAAGCTTTATCATCTTTTAGATAAACTTCACTTTGACCTTTCTTAACTTTATATAGTGGCGGCTGAGCGATGAATAAATGACCAGCATCTACAATCTCAGGCATTTGACGATAAAAGAAAGTTAATAATAAAGTTCTAATATGTGATCCGTCCACATCCGCGTCCGTCATGATAACGATTTTATGATATCTTAATTTCTCAAGATCAAAATCTTGATGACCAATTCCTGTACCAAGCGCACTAATTAAAGAGCCTATTTCTTGAGAAGATAACATTTTATCAAAACGAGCTTTCTCTACATTCAAAATCTTACCTCTTAGTGGCAAGATAGCTTGAGTCTTTCTTGAACGAGCTTGTTTTGCTGAACCACCCGCTGAATCTCCCTCTACGATGAATAACTCAGATAGTGAAGGATCTTTTTCCTGACAATCAGCAAGCTTACCTGGTAAACTAGAAATTTCTAGAGCACCTTTACGACGTGTTAACTCACGCGCTTTTCTCGCTGCTTCTCTAGCATTAGCTGCTTCTGAAATTTTAGTTAAGATAATCTTAGCTTCTTTTGGATGCTCTTCAAACCATCTGTTTAATTTTTCATAAACTACAGACTCTACCACCGGCCTTACTTCTGAGCTTACTAATTTATCTTTAGTTTGAGACGAAAATTTCGGATCAGGGACTTTAACTGAAATAACTGTAGTCATTCCTTCTCTGATATCGTCACCGGTAATAGAATTGGCTTTATCTTTTTTGCTACCGATACCAGCTTTATTAATATAACTATTCACTGCTCTAGTAAGGGCTCCTTTAAAACCAGAAAGGTGAGTACCACCATCAGACTGCCTGATGTTATTGGTAAAACAGTAAGTAGTTTCATGATAACTATCATTCCATTCTAAAGCAATATCAACTTCAATACCATCATTCTCACCGTTAATATCTATAACCGGAGTAAGTGCATGTTTAGCCTTATCAATAAAACCAACATAAGCTACAATTCCACCTTCATAGTAAAATTCTTCTTTCTTTTCATCATCCCCTCTCTTATCGATAAGATGAATTCGTACACCTGAATTTAAGAAAGCTAACTCTCTAATTCTTCTCTCTAAAGTTTCAAAGTTAAATTCAATAAATGAAAAAGTTTCTTCAGATGGAAAGAAAGTTACTTCGGTACCTTTTCTACCATTAGCATCACCAACAACTTCAATATGTTTAACTGTGATACCATCTTCAAAACGCGCATAATGCTCTTTACCATCACGCCAAATTCTTAATTCTAAATATTTTGAAAGTGCATTTACTACCGATACACCCACACCGTGCAAACCACCTGATACTTTATAAGAGTTTTTATCAAACTTACCACCAGCATGTAGCTGAGTCATAATTACTTCTGCAGCAGAAACTCCTTCTTCTTCGTGAATATCAACTGGAATACCACGACCATTATCATTTACTGTAACACTACCATTTGCATTAATAATAATATTTATTAGATCACAATGTTTAGCCAATGATTCATCAATCGCATTATCTAGCACTTCGTAAACCATGTGGTGCAGCCCTGAACCGTCATCCGTATCTCCGATATACATTCCCGGACGCTTTTTAACAGCCTCTAGCCCCTTTAATACCTTAATCGAGGAGGCTTTATAATCTTCATTTACTGTCTCAAGATCTTGTTTAGGATTTTCAGTCATTTGCGCTTTCATATCAATGTAGTTTGTTACTCAAAAAATAGGCTTACAAATTAGCAAGATCTTGCCTTATAAGCAAGCGGAATAATGCGCAAAATTCAAAATTTTGCGAATTATAAATTTAAAATTCAAAATTTTAAATTCGGGCCTTAGAATACAAAGAAAATTACGCCTCTTCCTCTACCTCTACACCATCTTTATCGAGAATGCTTTTAACCTCTGCAAAGGCCTGATCTAACTTAGTTTTATCGAACGACCTTACCACCAAAGAGGTTCCTAGCCTTTCATTTTTTATATATGGATAACTACCTATTTCAACATCTGGATATTTATATTGAACATCACCCAATCTCTCAGCAATATTACCTTCTGTAATGTAAGCTGATATCATACGACTTAACATTTTTGCTCCACCTTCTAAATGCTCTTTGGAAGCCTCAAACATAGCTTGCATAATGGAAGGTACACCTGCCATTACAAAAACATTTTCCATTTTAAAACCAGGTGCAGAACTAACCGGATTATTTAACAAAGTTGCCCCTTTTGGAATATCCGCCATTTTAAGCCTAGCAGCATTTAACTTCTCTGGGGGGTAGTGATCTTCTAATAATTTTTTAGCCACGGGGTCACGATACAACTCAACACCAAAAGCTTTAGCTATCGATAAAGCCGTAATATCATCATGAGTAGGACCAATACCTCCGCTAGTAAAAACATAGTCACACTTAGCTCTTAGTTCATTCACAGCTTTAATAATATCTCCTTCTATATCTTTAACTACCCTAGCCTCTTCCATGTTTATACCCATCTCCGTTAAGCCTACTGCCAAAAAATTAAGATTTTTATCAACGGTTCTACCACTTAAAATTTCATTACCAATAATAATTAAGGCTGCAGTTTTTTTATTTTCGGGCATAAATTTATTATCTTTATTAGACATCTTCTAAATTTATAATTAATATGTTTTGTCATGTCTATAATTATACATAAAGAACAAGATTACGATAAAATGCGAGCAGCTGGTAAACTAGCAGCCGAAACTTTAGATTTTATCGCACCTCATGTTAAACCAGGAGTAACAACCGACGAGCTCAATACATTATGTCATGATTTTATAATAGAGAACAATGCTATCCCAGCTCCCCTAAATTATCGAGGCTTTCCTAAGTCCATTTGCACCTCAGTAAATCATGTGATTTGCCATGGTATACCTGGTGACAAAAAATTAAAAAATGGCGACATTATAAATATCGACGTAACCGTTATAGTGAATGGGTGGCATGGTGACACTAGCCGCATGTATTATGTAGGCGAACCTCCTATTAAAGCAAAGCGTTTAGTTGAAACCACCTATCAAGCTATGATGCTTGGTATCGAACAAATAAAACCAGGAGCAAAAGTTGGAGATATCGGTCATGCAATTCAAACTTTTGCAGAAGAACACGGTTTTTCAGTAGTAAGAGATTATTGCGGGCATGGTATTGGAAAGGTTTTTCACGATGACCCCAACATAATGCATTTCGGTGAACCAGGTGAAGGTGCCGAATTAAAAGAAGGTATGTTTTTTACAGTAGAACCAATGATAAATATTGGTAAATATCAAAGCAAATTACTAGGTGATGGCTGGACAGTTGTAACTAGAGACCGTTCATTATCTGCACAATTTGAACATACTATAGCCGTAACCAAAGATGGTTATGAAATCTTTACCAAGTCACCTAAAGGACTAGATCAACCACCATATAATTAGAGGCAAAATGGAGGCATTCAAAACTAAAGTAACTCGTATATTAGCAGTATTAGCAGCCTTTTTTATCACTTTAAATTTACCTGAACATGGTGAATTCACTCAAAGCATATACAACGCCTTAGCGGTCGCAGTATTAATTTTTGGTTTCTGGGTAACTGAAGCATTACCTATACCAGTTACATCCTTGCTACCATTATTCTTACTACCCTTCTTTGGCATAACAGACATCAATCAAACTGCAGCCAATTATGGAAATAAAATTATATTCCTTTTTCTAAGTGGCTTTATCTTGGCATTGGCAATTAGCAAATGGGGCTTAAATAAACGTATCGCTCTAAACATACTAAAACTTACCGGCACCAGTATGTCAGGAATCATTTTTGGTTTCATGCTAGCCACTGCCTTTTTAAGCATGTGGATCAGCAATACCGCAACTACCGTAATGATGCTACCTATTGCATTATCAGTACTAGTTGTTTTAAAAACTCAAAATAAAGACTTCGATCTTTTTGCTAAAATACTCTTAATTAGCTTAGCTTACGCAGCATCGATTGGTGGAATTGCAACAATTATAGGCACACCGCCAAATGCTATCCTAGTATCTTACTTAGACAGCACTTTAGATTACGAATTTCACTTTGTAACCTGGTTCAAATTATTTGCACCACTTAGTATTATTCTTTTAATAATCATCTGGGCATATTTAACTTTCTTCTGCTTAAAAAATATTGACCTCAATACTAAAAAAGAACGTAGCTTTATTCAGACAGAAATAAACAAATTAGGCAAAATGAGCTTTGAAGAAAAATCTGTATTAATCGTCTTTTTGCTAATTGCATTTTCGTGGATTTTCAAAGCATATTTTCCATTTGAAATTTCCGACGTAAGCATAGGAATAGTAGGAGTAAGCTTACTATTCATTATACCTGCTAAAAATAAGAAATTTTTACTAAACTGGGAAGATACAAAAGAACTATCATGGGGAACTTTAATACTTTTTGGAGGGGGACTCGCTTTAGCAAAAGGTTTAGAATCTTCAGGCGTTATCATGATCTTAGGAGAGTATATTCAAGCACTATCTCAAGGTAGCCTTTTAATCGCCTTAATTATCTCGATATTTTTTGCAATATTTCTAACTGAATTTATGAGCAATTTAGCACTAACCGCAATTTTCATACCTATACTTGCAGTAATATCTATTAACTATACAGGCTCACCATTTAGCCTTACCCTACCTGCAACTATAGCCGCATCGTGCGCCTTCATGCTACCAATGTCTACACCACCAAATGCAATAGTGTTTTCTAGCGGTCATATCCAAATAAAAGACATGGTTAAAGCGGGATTCGTCGCAAATCTTTTAGCATTTGCTACGATCTTAGCTTACTCAAAAATCTTCGTTTCTTAAGCAATATATTGCGACAACTTTAAAAATCTGCTATCATATCCGCATATATTAGGGAAGGAGGATATTATGACGATTTACCAAGAGCTAGCAAGCGCTGTTAAAGACACAGTAAAAGAAGGACATATAATATTACCAGCATCCGCATTAAGCACTATACCGCAAGCTTTATTTATCAGCCTATTTGATAAAGACAAAGTAGACCGATCAATGGCTGGCTTTGTTAAGCTAACTGTAAAATTAGTCGGACCAAGAACCTTATATTGCGGAGGAAATAATTTTATCTGCCTAACCGCAGATAACACAATGCCTGAATCAGTAAAGAACAGCACCTCAAAAACTTTCTTATGGTATATGGGCTCAGACGCATTAAACACCGTATTTTTTTCCAACCCAATTATTGCAGCAGAAGTTGCTTACAACAAACACAACTCTCTAAAAGAGGTTATCCAATATTTAAGACAGAATCCAAGCAAACTTACCCAAGGCTCACTCGCCTTATATGGTTACTTCGTACTTGGCAATGCAGTATCAAAATCTTTAGATAGCTATATAACTAGAAAAGCACAAGAAAATGATACAAAACTATCACCATATGCAAGAGCATTTTTTATGTCTATGGCCGAAACAATCTTTGCTGGAAGCCTAGAAGTGAGAAGCTTAAGTCAAAGATCAGAGCCAGTAGAAAGAACCGCAAAAGAAGCTTTTGATAAAACCGTGCAATGGATAAGATCAATGAATCTGAGTCGCCTACAGGCAGTAGCCGAACAAATTAAAACCGATTATCTAGCCAAAGAACTAACTCCAGAGAAATTAGTAAAAAAATTCACAGGATTTGCTCCTAGGCACTTAATACTTCCTCTAGCAGCTATTATGGCTAGAAACTATGTATATAACCTCCCCTTTGCCATTGTTACAGATAAACGCAGAGAAGCAGGTGGACCAACTGATGAATCTGGTGGCATCAGCGAACCGGTTGAGAAAGAAGCACGAGAAAAAGCAGATGATACAGTTACTCGCAACCTTGAATTGGAAGAAGCATTATATGATATGGGAGACAATTTTGCCCCAGGTTGCGCTATGTTAGATACAAAGCCAATAGAATTAGAGCTTACAAGGCCAGTTGATAGAATTGCGCCAATTCCCCCTAGACCCATTATAACAAAGCCAACACCACAAATGGCTAAAACCGTAGGTCTAGGCTGGATGGATAAAATGCTAAGACCACCAACATATACAGCACCTCCAACATTAAAAATAGCTAGTGCTCCACCGCCACCTCCTCCACCTAAAAAGGAAAGCATAGGTAGATGGGAAGAAATGACTAAAGCAGCTTATAGAACCTGTCCATTTAGCGGTCTTGGTTTCTAAAAAAATCTATCGCTGCAAAGCCTGATATTTTTAAATTATTTAACAAAGGTAAGTTTTTATTATTAATACCACCTAGCGCTATCACTGGTATTTTTAGAGATTTAATAGCAAGGCTAAATCTCAAACGCCCAAGAGGCTTCACATTCTTATGACTAGTGGTTTCAAAAATAGGCGACATAAAAATAAAATCTTTTCCTGATTTTTCTGCAAGCTTAGCTGAGGTAACAGAATGACATGATGTTGAAATATAAAATCTAGAACTTAAGTCTTTAACTGGTCTAAAGCGATTTTTTTCTTTTAAATGAATACCATCAGCCTTTAATTTATAGGCCATATGTTTTTCCTTAACAAAAAAATAGATAGCCCTCTCTTTGCATAATTTTCTAATCTCATGGGTCTTCGCGGTTACAATCGCATCTCTGTAAATAAAAATTGAGCCAGATGGCAAATTTTTTATTGCTTTAATTGGATCTTTTAGCTTTCTTTTATCACTAAGTAATATTTGACCGGAAAAATTTTTTATCATGAATATCGTTGCAAATAATTTAAAACATATAAAAGAAGAGATAGAAGCTCAAGCAAAAGAATGGCAAAGCCCTACTCCAAAATTAGTAGCCGTAAGCAAAAGACAAGAATTAGAGCGTGTTATAGCAGCTTTAGAAGCTGGTTATAAAATATTCGGAGAAAATCTAGTACAAGAAGCACAAAGGAAATGGCCTGAATTAAAAACTAAATACCAGGATATTAAATTACATTTAATCGGCCACTTGCAGAGAAACAAAGTTAAAGATGCTCTCAGTCTATTTGAAGTTATTGAAACCATAGATAGTGAAAGACTAGCTAATGAAATAAAAAAACATTGGAGCCCTGAATCGGTAACAAAAGAATTTCTTATTCAAATTAACATAGGAGAAGAAGACCAAAAATCAGGAATCTTACCAAAAGATGCCGCAAATTTTATAAAATATTTTCGTGATGAATTAAAATTGCCTTTGAAAGGCTTAATGTGTATCCCACCAGCTAACGAAAACCCTTCACCTTATTTCGCCTTCATGCATAAAATAGCCAAAGAAAATAATTTAAATTACATAAGCCAAGGAATGAGCGGAGATTATTTAGAAGCCATTCAAGTCGGCACCAATCAACTAAGGATTGGTACCGCTATTTTTGGTAATAGAGATTAACCTTCCCAGAACATGATTATTAACGGCATTGCAACCGTATAACCTATCAGGAATCCGCCAACCAATATTAAACCTACATCGTGAAGTCTCATAATACTACCCACTAAGTTTAACACACCTAAATATTATAGCATATTTGGGGTAGCATCACAAGAAAGATTATATTTCCGTTATTCAAATAGCGCTACTATAGTAGGTATTAAGATCGTATAACCTACGATCATACCACCAATCCATATCGCGCCAAAATCGTGTAATTTCATGTAGTTACTCCATACAGTTAAAGACTTAACTACACTACAGATTGCAAAATGTCACGCTTTAAATATACTTATTAACCTAGACCATATCCAGACTCGGGAGCTCCAGCTCCGCCAACTCCACTTACAGCCCCCCTTAAAAAGGGATTTGAAAATCCATGCTTAACTTCCTCGAGTTTTACTCGGCACTCCAGCAACTTAGCTCTTAAATCATCTAGAGACTCCCACTTTGTATCCTTAATTTCCGCAAGAGTTAGCTTGTTGTCAAATATTGCTCTTACTTCATTTTCATGAATAGCAAACCATTGCTTCCTGCCTGCGACCTCCATAAAGTGGCATTCATACCCTTGCCGCCTTAAAGAATAATCTATTTCCTTTGGACCTGAAATCAATTTCATAATATTACCTCTAAGTTTAGTTTATGGTCCAGATTCTAGCACAAATACTAAGCATAAACAAGCTTGAATTTAGTTTAGTTCAGCTCTATAATTCGGCCGAATTAAATTTACACCTATGAAACAAGTACAAGAGCAACAAATGCATTCTAAAGAAGTTATTGAAAGCCATGGTTTAACCGCAGAAGAATATGATAAAATTTTAACTATTCTAGGGCGCGAACCAAACCTTACAGAATTAGGAATATTTTCAGTAATGTGGAGTGAGCATTGTTCTTATAAATCTACACGTTTACATTTAGCTAAATTACACACTAAAGAAGATTGGGTTATATGTGGTCCAGGTGAGAATGCTGGAATTATAGATGCTGGCGATGATGATGCAATCATCTTTAAAATGGAAAGTCATAACCACCCTTCTTATATCGAACCTTATCAAGGCGCTGCTACTGGTGTAGGTGGAATCTTACGTGATGTATTTACTATGGGTGCAAGACCAATTGCTGTTTTAGATTCACTTCGTTTTGGTGAAATTAACCATCCTAAAACAAAACATTTAATTAGTGGCGTTACTGCTGGTATTGGTGGTTATGGAAATTGCGTAGGTGTTCCAAATCTTGCAGGAGACACGTTATTTGATAAATCATATAATGGTAACATTCTAGTTAATGCAATGTGTGTCGGGCATGCTAAAAAAGATAAAATCTTTTACTCAGCTGCATCTAATTTAGATTCTAAAGTTATGTATGTTGGAGCTAAAACTGGTCGTGATGGAATTCACGGAGCAACTATGGCTTCTCAAGAATTTGGTGAAGGTAGTGAAGAAAAAAGACCTACTGTACAAGTTGGTGACCCATTCAAAGAGAAACTTCTAATCGAAGCATGTCTAGAGTTAATGCAGGAAGACGCAATCATCGCAATCCAAGATATGGGCGCAGCCGGCCTTACCTCATCTTCACTAGAAATGTCTGGTAAAGGTGGCGTTGGTATCGAAATCGACTTAGATAAAGTACCGCAAAGAGAAACTGGCATGACTGCTTATGAGATTATGCTTTCAGAAAGCCAAGAAAGAATGCTAATGGTAATTAAACCAGAAAAAGAAGATCTAGCTAAAAAAATCTTCTCTAAATGGGACTTAGATTGTGTTACTATTGGAAGCATAACTGATACTGAACATTTAGTACTTAAACAACATGGTGAGATTCAAGCAGATATTCCAGTAGCTCCACTTTCAGAAGAAGCTCCTAAATATGATCGCCCTTGGAGCGAACCAATTATCCCTGAGAAATTCAATTATGAAGAAACTAGTGATGTTTCTTTAACTGATGCTCTAGAAAAAATTATCACTTGCCCAGATGTTGCTTCTAAGAAAGACATCTATGAGCAATATGATTGTGGCGTGATGAATGACACTGTTAAAGCCCATGAAATAGGATCAGGTATCGTGCGCATAAATGACACTGAAAAAGCTTTAGCTGTTACTTCAGATTGCACACCGCGCTATGTTTACGCAAATCCTTTTATAGGAGCACAACATGCTGTAGCTGAAACTTATCGCAATTTAGTAGTTCTTGGAGCTAAGCCTTTAGCAATCACTAATTGCCTAAATTTTGGTAATCCAGAAAGACCAGAAATTATGGGACAAATTGTAAAATCAGTTGAAGGTATAGCAAGCGCTAGTAAAGAACTAAGCTACCCTGTAGTTTCTGGAAATGTATCTCTTTACAATGAAACTAATGGTGAAGCAATACAACCTTGCCCAAATATTGGTGGTGTTGGACTGATTGATAACCTAGAAAACCCAGTTAAAAATCATTTTGATCAAGAAAATCTAGATATCTTATTAATCGGTGAAACTAAAAATGAATTAGGAGCTTCACTTTTTCAAAGAGAATATTTAAGAACTGAATCAGGAGATTGTCCTGAATTAAATTTAGCAGAAGAAAGAAATAAAGCTGAGTTTATTTTAAAGCTAATTAATTCTGGCCTAACTAATAATGTGAACGACATCTCAGATGGTGGTTTAATCACAACCTTAACTAAAATGAGCTTCCCAGCTGAAATTGGCTTTGAAATTAACAAACCTAATGAAACAAATTTAAGTGATACTAGTTTTTACTTCTCAGAAACTTCTGGGCGTTATGTTCTAGCAACTAGCAATTCTGCTGAAGTAACCAGATTAGCAAAAGAACAAAATATCGAAGTTCAACAATTAGGAACTACTAAAGCCAATAAAATATCTTTTGCAAATCAAGAAATAAGTTTAAAAAATTTAAAGAATAAATTTGAATCTATAATTAATTTCTAATGAGAAAAATTGCCTTAATTTTAATATGCACCATCATTTCTTCTAGCTGCCTAGCAGCAGGAAATGCAAAATTGCGTATTAAGGGAGGTAATGATAACGAGATTCCAATTGCCGTTAAAAAAGTTACAGGAACAGACCTTGCAAGCTTCAATATCGCTTACAAAATTAAAAAACGAATCATTGAGCAGTTAGAAGACACTCATATTTTCAAACTAGAAGATACTAGAATAAAACAAAGAGAAGAACGCCTCTCTTTAATGAAAACTATAGCTGCTAAACTAAAACAAGAAATGCCCACCTATAGTGAACTAACCGTAATTCTCGAATCGGAGTCACGCGGCAGATTAACAGCACGCATCACTTTATATGACTTATTTTCAGAGAAAAATGTTATAGAAGAAACTATATCCTTTCCTAAAAAAGATTGGCACCGAGGTGCAGCGCAAATTTCTGATTTAATTTATAAGCACTATACAGGCTTGGTAGGTTACATTAATACCCGATTAGTTTTTATTTCAGAGCATGGTAGCCTCTTTAGCAGAAAAAAGAAAATTGCCGTTATGGACCTCTATGGCAATAATGTGAAATATATTACTAACGGTAAAAACTTAGTATTAACTCCGCGCCTTTCTCCTGACGCTAAAAAAATTATTTATCTATCATATACTAGCGGCTTCCCTACCCTATATCTTCTCGACCTTGAGAAGATGAAAAGCAAAAAACTTTTTGAGTTTGAAGGTATGATGTATGCTCCTCGCTTCTCTCAAGATGGCACAAAGATCGTTTTAGCTGCTTCTTATGAAGGAAATAGCGAAATAGCAATTTACGATATTAAAAAGAAAAAACTTACCAGACTAACTCACCATTACGCTATTGATACCTCCCCTGATTTTTCGCCAGATGGTAGCCAGGTAATTTTTAGTTCAGATCGCGCAGGAGGCCAACAGCTATACTTAATAAATTCTGACGGTAGCAACTTACAAAGAATAGACCTTGGGCGCGGGAGCTACGCCACTCCGAACTGGTCACCAGACGGTAAATACATCGCCTTCACTAAGATGTATAAAGGCAAATTCCATATTGGAGTAATCAATATGATAAATTACGATATAAAGATTTTAACTACATCATACAAAGACGAATCCCCTACCTGGGCTCCTAACAGTAAATTTATCATCTTTAGCCGCAAAAAAGATTCTGACAAAAACCTCAGACGTGGTTCAAACGAACTCTTTATGGTAAATCTAAACGGGGTACTAATCAAAAAAATAGATACTCCAAACGACGCGTCTGATCCAGATTGGGTTAGAATCGAAGAAGATATTGTTAATGAAGAAGAGTAGCTTGTTATTGATAAGCAACTGTTAGAGTTACATTACCATCAACTCCAAACACCTTACCTATATCAGCAGCATCTGTATCAGAAGCCTCTATATGTAAAGTTATTAGAGAGTCTATACTATCAAAACACTCAGTACCCAAGCTAGCCACAATTGTATCGCCCGTATTACTATCGTCACTATCTCTATATAATATAGCATTATTTGATGATTCACCACTAATGCCTATTCCACTCAGAGAACATACCATGGTTTGGGAATTATCACCATCCACATTGAAGAAAACTCCTGTAGTAGCAGATTCACCCGGCACTAAGCTAGGTATAGCTATATTATTTGGCTGCAAGTTAAAAGTTATTGCAGACGCCATATTAACCGATACAGTAAGAGTATCTGTAATATTATATGCATTTGCGTTCAAGCTCACCAACCCCGCAATAGTTGTGATTAATAATTTTTTCATGACTCTCCTATTTGCGAGTTATAGATTAAGAATATCATACCTGTTGCATTTTTGCAACGGGTATTTTTATAAAAAAAATTACATCTTAAAATCCTTACCTAGATAAACTTCTTGAACCTTTTTGTTCTTAATAATTTCATCCTTACTACCTGATATTAACACCTTACCATCATAAACTATATAAGCTCTATCAACTATTTCCAAAGTCTCTCTTACATTATGATCTGTAATTACAATACCAATATTACGCTTCTTTAAATGAGATACTAAGGTTCTAATATCCGCTACCGCAACAGGGTCAACACCCGCAAAAGGTTCATCCAATAATACAAAATCAGGTTGATTCGCTAAACATCTTGCTATTTCAACACGACGACGCTCTCCTCCCGATAAAGATAAAGCATTAGAGTTTGTAAGTCTAGTCAAGCCAAACTCTTTTAAAAGCTTCTTCAATTCAGCTTCACGTTTCTTCTTATCCTTAAATTTTAGCTCCAATATACTTAAGATATTCTCAGCAACAGTCATTTCTCGAAAGATAGAGTTCTCCTGAGGTAGATAACCTAAACCCATTTTTCCTCTTAAATACATAGGGTGATAAGTAATATCACTATCCTCAAACATAATTTGCCCAGAATCTGCAGAAACCAAGCCTACCAAAGTATAGAAAAATGTAGTTTTACCAGCACCATTTGGCCCAAGCATCGCTACTACTTCACCAGAGCTAACCTCAAGATCAACCCCTTTTAAAACCTTCTTCGAACCGTAGCTTTTATGAATATTAAGTGCCTTAAGCTGCTTAGCCATTTAACTTCCTCGTTCCATTCTATTTATCCAACTCATCATCACGATAACGAACTTTTACCTTATCTTCATCAATTTTTAATAATTTAACTGCTGAATTATGTAAATAATAAATCATCTTCTCCGCTTCCACCAAATTATTATCACGATGTAATGATACATCCCCTATCACCTCTACTTCTTGCTTTTCCGGGTAAAAATTTGCTTTATCACCTGTTATCAATACTTCGTTATGCACTATCTTAACATTACTTTCAGCATAGATTCGGTCTATTTCTATATCCCCACCTTTTTCACTTGGCTTATAAAATAAATTAAATAGCTCCCCATCCATCCTAATCTCAAAATCTTCATAAATTGGGCTCTTTCTAGCATCAATAACATAATCATTATCATCAACATCAGCTATTCCCGCCCATAAAGTAGCACCCTTTCTACTAGCATTTAATTTTAACACTATCTGACGTTCAAAATGGTATTTCTTTTCATTTAATTTAAAACCAAATTCTTCAGCACTAAAATTACCTATATGGTTATTAAAAACTATATTCTCATAGCCAGTCATATAATCCGTTTCTAGAAAATAATTAGCCTCCGCTGCAAACAACTCAAAGTCACCTAACGAGCCAACTCTAACTCCTTTATATAGATTAAAGATTTCCTTTTTCTCATTAAAATTTCCACGTTCAGCATAGAAATTTATCTTTTCATATTTCTCGGTTTTTAAATGACCAACCATATCATAAAATATAGTCTCATATTGAGTCTTATG
>Ga0181585_10000951_pt1 | contig 25124 bp, 25 predicted proteins | sample 071ome_29_FD_132469 | JGI IMG/M metagenome (GOLD analysis project Ga0181585, IMG submission 132469) | Coastal salt marsh microbial communities from the Groves Creek Marsh, Skidaway Island, Georgia - 071407BT metaG (megahit assembly) | ecosystem: Environmental > Aquatic > Marine > Intertidal...
ACGGAAATGCGCGATTCGATCTCCGAAAGCGGCGCGCAGGATGACCAGACGCAGGACGAGAGCTAATGGAGCTCCTGCTATTTATCCTCTTCATGCTCTTCAGCGTTGTCTCATCGCTGCTAGAGCGTCGCAAGCGAAAACGCGAATTAGAAAATGCGCGCCAAGCTGAGGCTGCACGTGCACAGCGTGCAGAGCCCGAAGGAGAAGAGGAAGTTTCTACTGGATGGCCTTTTGGCGACGGCAAGGATCCCTTCGAAGACGAGGTGCTGACGCGTCGCTTTGGCGACTTGCAGCGCCTCGGAGAGAAGGAAGACGAGTCGGACCTCTGGACGGAAGAGTTAGAGGTTGCACCAGAGCCGCCGGTAGAGAATTCGCCATCGGAGAAGCGCGATGCGTTGGCCGCGCACGTGGATTCATCGGCCGATGAATCTGTATATGCGACTAGGCGCAAGAGAGGTTGGAAGATAGACGCGAAGAAGGCGCGCGAAGCCATCGTCTATTCTGAGATCCTCGGGCCGCCAAAAGCGTTGCGCAGCGAGGAGCGCTAGACTCTTTACAGAAGGATCGTAGCGGCTTATTTTAACTGGCCGAAAACGAGTGCCGAAGTGGCGGAATTGGTAGACGCGCTGGATTCAAAATCCAGTGTCTTCACGGGCGTGTGGGTTCGAGTCCCACCTTCGGCACCACTGAAATAAAAAAAGACCTGCGCCATGCGTTTTGACGGCGTCAGGTCTTTTTTTTGGTCGCTACTCGGTCGTTATTTGCCTCTCATGCCCATTTGCGAATAGATTACGTCCGGTTGTTGCTGGACGGAGCCCATTTGCCTTATGGCATGAGGTAACCGAGGTACAGTTGAAGGAGGAATAACCGCACTATGTCAGATGGAAAAGAGCTCGACCCACGCCTCTGCGTACCCTACTCCATTTCTACGGGTATTCCCAGCGGTGGTGATGCTGAGATCGAAGGTTACATAGAGTCGCTGCGCCTGCAGGGCTTTTGCGTTATCGATCGCGTGATACCTCAAGACCAGATAGACGCGGCGCGCCAGAGCGTGCTGGAGGGACGCGTCCTGCTGCAAGAGGATCGCGCAAAGGAGCGCCAAGCGCGTATTGAATGGATGCGCGAAAGCGATCCCGACTTTCAGCCTGGAGACGGTCCCGTGCGTCCCCAGGTGGCACCGCAGGCCGAGATCTGCGACGTCGCGCGCTGCGAAGGCTTTGCCCAGCATCTGGCCGAAGAGCGCGTGCTAAAGGTGGCCAAGACGATGCTCGATCCACACGTGCGGATCATGCAAACAGAAGTTAATAAATCGTCGAGACCGGCCGAACGACCGATTACTGACGAACAGCGTCAGCGGCGAGGATGGCACTCCGACTGGCCGCACGATCTGACGGCCTACGGGCCTAACGAGGAGCACCCTTGGAAGCACTGTGGCGCCGTTGCGCAGCCGTTTCCCGACGTGTGTATGGCGCTGTCTACTATCTGGTATCTCGGTCCTGAAGACGTGACGCCGCACAACGGCGGTACGTGGGTTGTACCCGGCTCGCACAAGGATCCGCGCAATCCGCGCGGTCCCGATGACGGTATAGATCAGTGGCGGGCTATTCCGGGCGAACTGCAGATCTCGGCGCCGGCCGGTTCGGTCTATTTACAGGACACGCGCGTGTGGCATTCGACGGCGCTCAACCAGAGCGAGCACGAACGAACGGCGGTGGTGTGTCGCTATGCGCCGTGGTGGCTGTCCGGAAATGAGTTTTGCAACCTACACTCTGGCGGGCACGCCCTGCGCACCTACGTTCCACGCGAGGTATACGAACGATTTTCTCCGGATCTACAGTTGCTGTACCGGCACTTAACTGAGGGCGTTGAAGACGTGCTGCAGCCCGAGAATCAGCTCCAGGCGGTGCGTGCACAGGGCCTGCATTCGGCCGAACGGCCGCCCGATAATAGTCACGTAGTAGTTGGTGGTATGACTCATGAGCAATGGCGGCGACGCAGTGGGAAGGGGCCGGCTTTAAGCGCATGAAGCGGCAGGTATATCTGGATTATGCCTACAGCGTGGCGGACCTGATCTGGCGGGACTATGATGCGCTCCGAAGTCAGGCCATTGAACGCGGCAAAGCAGCGCTGCGCGATCAGGGAAGGCTCCAGAATACCTTCCAGTTTGTCGGAACCGTCGCGCCAGCCGAGGCGGTGCGTTATAAGCAGACGGGTGCGACGTGTTATCTAGAGCGAGCCAAACGCTACATACTTGACGTTTATGATGTCTACTACGCGCTAAAGACCTATCGGGAAACAGAAAATATTCCTATCCGCAACGCGGACTTCCCGACCCTCGGCTGGATGTTTGAGCCCGAACCGTATATCAGTGCCTACAACAGTATCAAAGATATAGCGAACTTCACGGACGAAGAGCGTGCACAGGTCGAGGCCGTTGTCGAACGGGCTATGCGACCCATTGAGCGAATGCCCGAGTATGGGCCGATGAACCGCAGCATGCTGCGTGCTCTCAATCTGGCGGCCGCAGGATCATCGTTTCCCGAGCACGGGGAAGCCTCTAAATGGCTAAAGATGGGGCGCCATATTTTCGCAGACAGTCTGGATAAGTGGTCCATGGAGGATTCCGGAGCTTATCAAGGCATCTGGCTATACAGCTTTGTCGCATACAACGAGTACGTCCCTACCGTCAACGTCGAAGATAACCACGTCGTTAGGCACTATGCCGATCTGTGGTCAAGGCTGGTCACGCCGCTCGGTTTTATCCCCGACTATGGGGATTGGGATCTGGCCGAGGATTGGGTCCACATTGCGGCTGTCATGGAAAAGTGTGCGACTCAGTATCGTTCCCCCACGCTCAAGTACGCCGTCAATCGTTTTACGGAAGCCCACGTTGGATGCGCTTCGGGACTTTCGGGCGGCATAGACCGTTTCCTGAGACAGCTGATCTCCGCTCACGATTGGTCGGACGATGCGCTGGCAGAACAGTCGCCTGCACCCCATTCTCAAGAAGCGTGTGACGACACGATCGGCAAGAAATGCGTTTTCCGAAATGGCTGGGATCGCGACAGTTCGTACCTGTTGCTCAATTATCGGGACGAGCCGGCAACCAATGAGATTTACCGCAAAAACCTGACGCTTACAATTCCCGTCAAAGCGGAGAAAACGCATCACGGTCACAACGACGAAAACGCACTCTGCATGCTCGTTGCGCAAGAGCGTATTCTGTTAACCGAAGGTGGTTATCGAAAGGGTGCTGAACGAGACTGCACCTATCGGAGCGACTACTACCACAACAAGCTTGTCGTTCGCAAGGGCGTCACCGGATCGCACTCGTTCTTTGATCATGTCTTAGACTTCGGTGAATACAATCCCGTGCGGACAGAGCGCGTTTATTTTTACCGCTTTGATGAGGTGGACTGTTCGAGAACGCGCTTATATGATGCGCGCAATGCGGCGGTGTGTGATCGAATTGTCTACTACCTGAAGAGAGAAGACTGCTTTATTGTCAACGACGTCGTCTTTCCGCAAGAAGATGGCAGTTACACGGTTGGGCCGGTCTATCACGCACAGGAGATCGAACCGGTTGGTGAGAGAAGCTATGTCCTGAGTCAAACGGACATTAGTATGGGACAGGAGCTGAGATACGCGCAGCCAGACGACGTAAAGCTCCACCTGCACTTCCCAATAGATGAATACGATGTTGAACTGCAGACGATAGATCGAGCCTATCGGAACCAAAGGGCGGTGAGTCAGTTTTTTGCGGGATATGCGAACGGTCGATTTCCGCTCTTCTTTTCTTCGGTGCTGTATCCCAGTCGACAGGGCAGGCCGTCTTTTTTCGACTCGTTTAGCTACCAGAAGAAGTCCAAAGGAGTGGGTCTTCAGTTCTCCATTGGAGCGCGGTGCTACACGATTTTTGACCGATACCGCTATGAGTCCAAGATAGAAGATCTGAACAAACGCCCCGCCTATTCTTTCGAGGCTGGGCGGGAGCAAGTTTTTGACCTCGAAACAGACGCGTATTCGGCCTTGACCATTAGGGAAGACGATTCCACCTATTTTTGCTGCGTCGACTTTAGCACATTGATTTACAGGGGGCGACCGCTTTTTGAGATGGAAGCTATGGAGCAACTGCAGTTGGATTTTAAAGGTCCTCTAAAACGCACAGCGAGCTGGAGTAATTGGGACGATCGAGTGCCAATGTAGGGGATGCGGAGCTCGAGACCGATTCGAGGTATGCCAGCGTCTACACCACGAGCGTAGTGCGCGCGAGCGCTTGGAAAGCGGCCTGGAGCGCGCTCGACGACGGTGCACGCATGCGGTCGAGCAGCAAATTTTCAATGAGCTCAGCGGGTTTAATCTGCTCGGCGATGCAGTAGTCGTTTAACGCGTTTAAGACTCCCTCGTCCAAATCAAAATGAACCGTTTGCTTGGTGCCTGTTGCGCGGACTTGTGACAGTGCTTCGCGCGAGCGCTCGCGCTGAACAAGCTGAGATAGAATTTCGGTATCTCTGCTCGATAGAGCCTCTAACGCTGAGCGATCTACATTTCCCATTTTTGCTCTCCTCTAGTGTCTGTGCTTCGGCAAAGATACTAGCGTTTGTCGTTTTTGGCCCCCTTATTTTACGTGGACACTGCCGCTTAAATCGACGGGATTGGCTGGCTGTTGATCGGTTAAAAAAGTCCGCGATCCGACATCGTGCGATTGTACGATCCTCAGGCAATTTGTGGAGCTATTATTGCCACCGTATTTTTCTGCCAGTTCGCGTCCGTCCAACTGTCCTAAAGCGAGGGAATGCTCATGCAGAATCCAGTCGACTATCCCGAAGATTTGCGCCATTTAAACGAGCAGGGTTTCCTGCTTATTGAAGGGGCTCTTTCAGCGGATAAGGTGTGCCAATGGCAGGACGTGCTCTACGGCATGTATGAGCGCGGCGAATACGAGATCGATAATAGCGTCGGCAACGTGGCCTTTGAAAAGCTCTTGGCGCTGCAGCCCGATCTAGCCGGTGAGCTTATAGGCCACGAATCGGTAGCAACCTATTTGAAAGCCGTTCTCGGCCGACAGTGCCAGCTGCGCTCGCTGCGCGCCCACGTCAATCCGCGCGCCTACAAGCAGGAATGGCACATGGACTTTTACGACTACCACTATCAGCGAGAGAGGGCGGAGGGCGACCAGCCGTTAATCGGCTTGTGTATGAACACGACGTTTTACCTGACGGATAATCCGCCTGAGCGTGGCCGTCTGACCTTTCTCAAGGACTACTTTAAGCAGCCGATCCCCGATGGTATGATACAGCACATGGGCTACACCGACGATCGCAGCAATCCCTTTCAAACTTGGTGTGACGGTCAGGAACACGTAGATCTGCATCCCAAGGCGGGTGACGTCGTTCTGTTTTACAGTCACGTGCCGCATCAGGGCGCTAAAGTCGGCGAAGATCCCGCGGGGCGTCCGCGCGCCAACGTCGTCTTACACTACCAGCAGAATCCGATGTTTCCCGGTATTAACTTTGTCAGCAATCCGCAGTTTACGCTCGATACGCTGGGTTATGCCGGCACCTTTCCCTTTGCTAATTGAGGACCCATGAACGCCGAACAGAAACAGTTTTTTTGCGACCATGGCTTTGTCAACCTCGGCAAGCTGCTGACGGACGAAGAGGTGGCTTATTTCGACGGTCTGTTCAACGCGGACCGGCAGACCTATCCCTATTTTTGGCACCCATATGGTCATCACCAGCGCGCCAACTACGACGCTTTGCTGACGACGCCGCAGTTTGATGAATTGATACGCCACCCGCGTATCTATCCGCTTATCGAAGAGCTAATGGGTGGACCGCTGTGCTTTGGGGAGATCGGCCTGCGTTCCATGGGCGAGTACGATGGTCCGTTTCATCAGGGCTGGCACCGCGACAAACCGCATCGGATGGAACATCCGTTGCGGATGGACTATATCCAATTGATTACCTATTTCGCAGACGTAGATGAGAACACGCACTGCTTTTCCATTTCGCCTGAGTCGCTCGACGATCCCGTGCTGGAAAATCACGACGAGCAGATAGAGCGCGGTGGGGTATACGACCTACACGGCCCAGCCGGCACCTGTGCGCTCTTTAACGTGGCCGTTCTGCATACAGCTACTACGCGTCCGACCGAAGCAGAGCGCCGCACGGCACAGATTTACTACGGACATCGCGATCGCGTGCCGTTGGCCAATGATTCGGGCATTCCAGCTACGCTGTGGCGCGATAGTGACGATCCAGAAACGCGCGCGTTTTACGGGGTGCTTAACGAGCGCACACGCGTTTATGCGCGCGCCTTCGGAGGAGAAGCGTAATGCGTATTGCGTTGGCACAGATGGCCGTCGTATCAGACGTGTCTGAAAACGTAGAGACGCTGCATCGCGCCGTCCGATTTGCCGTTGATCAGCGCGCCGACGTATTGCTGACGCCGGAGGGTTCGCTCAGCGGTTATACGCATGAGTTTGATACGCAGTCCGTAAAAGCGGGCTTGGCAGAAGTGACGACGCAGGCGCGAGAAGGCAACCTGGCGCTGGCGCTGGGAACGTGCTTTGTCGAGGAGGATGGCAACTGCTACAACCAGATTCGCTTTTACGAGAGCAGCGGTACCTACCTAGGCTTCCACAGCAAGACGCTCTGCTGCGGCACGTTGGAAACGCCCTCGCGCGGGGAGATTGAGCACTATGCGGTTGCGCCACTGCGCACCTATGAGCTGAGCGATGTGCGCGTGGGAGGACTTATCTGCAACGATTTGTGGGCCAATCCCTGCTGCACGCCTATGTCTGACCCCCATCTGTCACAGCAGCTGCAGCAGATGGGTGCGCGCCTTGTTTTTCACGCGGTTAATGGCGGTCGTAGCAGCGATCCGTGGTCGGAGGTTAACTGGCAGTTCCACGAGTCCAATCTGCGCATGCGTGCTCGCGCAGCCTCGATGTATATCGCTACTGTAGATAACTGCTTTCCCGCCGACGTGCCCTGCTCGTCCCCCTCGGGTCTGGTTGGTCCACAGGGCGAGTGGTTGGGCCGCTGCCTCGAGCGTGGCGAACAGTTTCTTTGCTGTGATGTTCCACTATAATAGTGCGCATACGCCGCACGTATCCGACGTTCTAACGAGTTTATCTCCCTTCTATTTGAGTCCGTAAAATGCCGTCCATTTGCCGCTGAGGACCATCTTTGCCATCTTAGGGGACGAGGACTTTCGGAAACATCGACTCAAGGATAGCTCCACTATGGAAAACGGTATTATCCGCGTAGCCATCGGCGGTCAGGGCCGCAGCGGCTACAGCATTCATGCACGCCATCTGGAAAAAGACTACGGCCGTTATCAGATTGTCGCCGTAGCAGACCAGATACCAGAGCGCCGCAAAGATGCACGCAACCAGTTTGGTGCGCGGACGTATAAGGATTGGACGACGATGATTGAGGCGGGTGAGTTCGACCTCTTTGTCAACGCGCTGCCTTCGCCCCTGCACACCCCGGCCACCATAGCGGCGCTCAATGCGGGCGCACACGTCCTGTGCGAGAAGCCGATGGCCAAGAACTTGCAGGAATTTGATCGCATGGTCGCTGCGGCTAAGCGCAACAATCGCGTGTTGGCGCCTTTCCAAAACAACCGTCCGCAGCCCTTCTTTGAGAAGATGTGCGAAATAATCGACTCGGGCGTGCTCGGTAAGATTGTTTACATTCGCTCAGTTTGGGGCGGTTTTGCTAGGCGCTGGGACTGGCAAACTTGGCAGGATAACCTCGGCGGATCGCTCTATAATACGGGACCACACGGTCTAGACCAATCGCTTAAACTCTTCGGTTTTAATCGCACGCCCAAGGTGTTTTGCCGCATGGACAGCAATAACGCTTTTGGCGCAGATGCCGAAGACCACTGCACGGTTACGCTCTATGATCCCAAACGCGAAGCGCCGCAGATCGATATGATTATCAGCGCCTATATGGCCTATAGCCAGGGCGATATGTATAACGTGTGCGGCACGTACGGTGGGCTAACGGGGGGAGCGACGGAGCTAAAGTGGCGCTACTTTAATCCAAAAAAAGCGCCTAAGCAGAAGATGTGGAACTGGTCGGTTGATCGTAAGTATACGAGTGAAGACCTGCCTTGGAAGGAAGGCCGTTGGACGCTAGAAGATGAGAAGGCCAAGAGCAAAGATGCCGTGGGCTATACGCTGCGCTCTTTTGCCAGCGGTCCGGCGCGTATCTACGCCAACTTACACGACGTTCTGACGGGCAATGGCAAACTGGAAATCACCCTGCCTGAGGTGCGCAAGCAGATTGCGGTCATCGCCGAGTGCCACAAGCAAAACAAGCTGCCGCGCCGAGAGAAAACCGTAGGCGTGGAAGCCGAGCCGACGGAGGCTGCTGCAGCTAAGCCCAAGGCGAAGGCATCGGCTAAGAAAGCGCCTGCTAAGGCGAAGGCATCGGCTAAGAAGGCGCCTGCTAAGGTGATGGCATCGGCCAAGAAGGCGCCCGCCAAGGCGAAGGCAGCGGCTGAGAAAGCACCTGCCAAGGCGAAGGCATCGGCTAAGAAAGCGCCTGCCAAGGCGAAGGCAGCGGCCAAGAAAGCGCCTGCTAAGGCGAAGGCAGCGGCTGAGAAAGCACCTGCCAAGGCCAAGGCATCGGCTAAGAAGGCGCCCGCTAAGGCGAAGGCCAAGAAGAAATAGACAGATCGTCAAACGTTGCGTGTTTTGCGCACAGAGAGCCCCCCGTTGACAGCGGTCAGCGGGGGGCTCTCTTGTGTGTGGACTGCTATGCTCCTAGGCGCGTGATGCATTAGGAGTGCACGCGGTATCTATTTCAGGGTGAGATGGTGTCGACCGCGTCTTTAGGCGTTTTGCTGGCGTATATCCTCTATTTTTGCGTCGCGTTCGGCAAATATCTGGTCTCTTAGGGCATTGGTCTCACGCTGTAATTCGGCGCGTGCTTCTGCCAGGCCCTCGGGATTTTCTTTTTGCAGCTGGGCCGTGCGCTCGTTGATCTGCAGCTCTTTCTCTGCCCATTTGGCTTCGTATAGCTTACGGACCTGATCGATGGCGGCCTTTTGCTCGTCGCTGAGTTTGATGTTGTCTTCGCCACCGACGGCTTCATTCGCTTTTTCCATGGCCAGCTCTAATGCTGATTTCATGCCCTTTCTCCCGTATATGTGGTGCCTAAAAGATAGGCCCGGTCGCTTTGCGCGCAACGCGCTTATTGGTTTGTGTAGGGTTTGTAAATGCACCTACTGGATTGGAGGTCTATATGAAACGGGAGTGGCAGGTATACTTGTCTGGTGAGATTCACAGCGATTGGCGCGAACAGATTATGGAAGGCGCAAGAAATCTGCCCATTTCCTTCAGCGCTCCGGTGACGGATCACGCCGCCAGCGACCGCTGCGGCGTGGAAATACTAGGCGCAGAGGAAGATGCTTTTTGGCAAGATCGCAAAGGGGCCCAACTCAATGCCATTCGCACGCGCACGGCCCTAGAGAATGCCGATATTGTCGTGGTGCGATTTGGCGAGCAGTATCGACAGTGGAATGCCGCCTTTGATGCCGGTTTTGCCGCGGCGTTGGGAAAGCCGCTTATCATACTGCATCCAGAGACGTTTAATCACGCGCTCAAAGAGGTTGATGCGGCGGCATTGGCCGTTGCACGCATGCCGGAGCAGGTGGTGCGCATACTTGAGTACGTGATAGAGGGGTAGAGCCTCAATTGGAGGTATTAGAGTAAGAAAACGCCCCCTGTGACTTTTTCAAGTCACAGGGGGCGTCGGGTATCTGCTGAGTGCTCTATTAGGCTTCGGCCATCTTGTCTTTCATGGGACAGGATTCGTTGACCGGGCAGCTCGTGGCCGCTTTGTCTTCCGAAGATACGGCGCTGTAGGCAGCGGGAACGGCCCACTGCAGGCCGATCAAGAGCGCTCCGCCGACTAGTATATAGCCTATTTTCCTCATGGTTTATTGCTCCTTTTTATTACTGAGAGTATAGCTAAAGACCTGCGTGCTGTCTACGTCCTCACCTAGCGTAAAAGGGTTATTTTTCGAACGACACTGCGTTGGCGATCGCTCAGTTGAACGAGGTATAAACCCGTTGCTACCTCGCGCCCAAGATCGTCGCGGCCATCCCAGATGAGTCGGTGGGTTCCAACCGAAAGCGCGCCCGAAGCTACCGTACGGACTTTCTGACCCGCTACGTTGTAAATGGCTACCTCGATTGGTTGGCTCTCGTCTAGGATAAAGCGGATGGCGACTTCGCTGTTGAACGGGTTGGGGTAGGCCGCCTCTAATTCGAAGTGGGCTGATGTTCGCCGCGCTATGCGCTTGCTCGCACCGTATGGTTCGGTGCCGCAGGTAATAGAGAAATACTTGTTAGGACCCAGTATACGGCCTCGGCTGTTGACTTCAAGCAGGCCGCGGTTGTTGCGGATCTGCAGACCTGTGTCAGTGACTTGTGTAAGCGTTGGTTCACTAAAGGTTAGGCTGGGCATAGCTAGCCATTCAACGGCTTCAGTTCGTCCATACAGACGGCAGATATTACGGGCGCGTTCTCGAGCCGCTCGTTCTGGGATATGCGCTGAAATACCGTTTTGATAGGTGATAAAGAGTCGTTCACGGCCGTTTTGCGCGAGAAAGGGACCAAAGTCTCCGATGAGGTCTGTGTTGCGCAAAACGAGCGGTGCGTGTGTGATCGTTTCCCGCTGTGCTAAATCGACGGACAGAGTGCCTTTGCCCGATAGCTCTAAGCGGAAAGCACTGCTGTCTCGATAGGCGTCTAGGAGCTCTCCCGTGAAATCTATATTGGATGGAATGCGGTCCGCGCCGACGGGAAAGAGCACCGTATAGCCGGTATCGGGGCCCTGCACATAGCCGGCAATCCGTTCGGGTGATGTGTGTAGGCTGATATCAACGGCGCTACTGGCCTCAAACAGAACCGTGTCTGCATGGGTCAAACGGGTCGCGTCGTGCGCGACAAACCGCCTTTCGCCGGCGTCGAGGGAACGCCCATCAGCCGCAAAGTGGCCGATCCAACAGAATGCCCCGTCGCTGCTGTAGCTAGCTGCGGTGGCGACGGCTGCTGACGGGTCTTTTGTCCAGGCGATGTCCCGTCGACCGTCTGTAGCCAGGAGAACGCCTTCGCCGCCGCTGACTCCGAGCGTAGTCATTATAGGCGTGGGGTCCTGTTGAGCGCGCGGGTAGAGCACGGCCAGATAGTGGTCGTCGTCGCCGCGCTGTTGGACGCGAAGGGCGGTGTGGGTTAGCTCTTGGCCTGCGTCAAAAGAGTGCAGCGTATCTACTTCGCCAAAGGAGCGTCCCGGACGCGTCGGTAAAAAAGCTAGCAGCTCTCCCCGGTCGCGCGCCCAGCGCGCCAAGTTTTCCTCGCGCGCGTAGAGACCTCCACTCGTTCCTCCTCCGTTGCCGTGTAAGCGCCATTCATACGCGTGTTCGGCATCGCTGCGCAGGGCATCGGCTAGAATAAAGTACTGCTTGTCGACAAAGAGCATGCGTCGTATGAAATCGACGCCGCCGTAGGCGGCGTGCACCTCGGCGTAGTCTCCGTTGTCGCTGATGAATACGTCTCTGATAAACGCGTCGTTGCCCCCTCCGATGGCCTCACCCTGTGCCATGAAAAGTGGGGGGCCTTGGCCGTTGACCAGCACCAGATTGTGGTTGGCTCCCCGATTGACCTTACCGTGATTTTCAAAGTTGATATATCCTGCATCGAGTGCGAGCATCTCTCCGGCTGCGTAGAGGACGAAGCTCGTCTCATCGGGGTGTTCGTGCGCGAGGCCGCTCCTGCGTGGGGGGCCATTTTCGCCGCGCAGGAGCAGGTAGGTTGCATCTTCCGTCCAGTCGGAACGGAAGACGGCGTCCCCGCCGCTGGGCATGAATACGGTCGGTTGTCGAACGGGCCTTGTCGGTTCTGTCTTATCGTCATATAGGGCGATGGCATCCGGCTCGGAAAACTGCCTTACGTAGAGACCGCTATGGTTGTTTTCCCAGTCCCAGCGGAATTCTCCTCCACTATCGGCAATGGAGGAGAGGTAGTGCCCGTAGAAATCGTCTAAGTGTCCGTCATCTATATTGGGTCGGCGGCCGTTCGGCATGCGCAGGTTGAGTGACCACTGGTGCATGGCGTGCACGGACGTTTCCTCAAATAGGTCGCGCCCTTCTATGCGCTTGAGCGCGATAAAGTAGGGTAGATAGACGTCGGCTGAGTAGCGACTGTAAAAGGGCCCTTCTGCATAGGCGCCGCTTTGCGGTTCGATTTGCAGCGCCAAGCTGCGCACGACTAGCTCCAATGCACGAGCGGACCACGTCTGGGCTTCGGGATGGTCTCGCATGGCCAGCGCAGCTATGCCCAGACCGCCGTAGGCGCGGATGTGCCAATTGTCCAGATGCGGCGTTTCGTCCAAGCGTATCCTTAGCTTCCTCAGCCCCAAATCGATCTCCGCAACGACAATGCCCGCTTCAATGCGCTGGGCCGCTTCGGCTAGGATAGAGCGAATTTCTCGCAGAGAGGATGGGTCGTTGGCCTCTGCATAGGAGTGCAGCATATCGTATGCCAGTGCGTAGTGGGCTACCAATTCCCCTTCGTTATGGGGCTGGCCCATATCGCCACCGCGCGGGGGGAAACGGGTGTTGCGCATAATGGCTAAGGCCTGCTGTGCCCACGCGTTCTCGTCTGTCATGAGGTAGACGAATGCCAGCGTTTTAGCCAGCCGCGCCTTGGTGCGCTCTGGAGCGCTGTCGGGCAGCCCATTCTGAGCACGCGTGAGCACGGTGGACCACCAGGCATCGTAGGGAGGACGCTGGATGCGCTCTCTAAGCGTGGGGATGTCTTCACGGCTGAAGAGTAGGGAGGGGCGTGCATCGTCGGTTAGCTGTGCGTGCACAGGGGAAAAAAACGTCAACAGAAAGAGCGCGGCGAATCGGAGCATACACACTTTCTCAGCGGGGTCTACCCGCTGGATCAGGCGTGGACGTGAGAGATGTTCGGAGTGTCAGATGGCGTGTCGCCAGATTTCTTGTAGCGGCTTAAAAAAGCCTTCGCAAATCGTATCCCCAAAGCAGGCCAAAGCCAACAAATCCCCGGCCAATCATCAGCTGCACGCCGCCGCTGCTGTGCCGCGCGCGCTCAAAAAAGAAACCAATGCTGCCAAAAGCGCCGCGCGGATCTCGCAAGCGCCAACCTGCGCCGGCAAATACTTTACCCCGATGGTTGGCTAGCCAGACCTCGCGCAGGGCGATATAGTTTAGCTCGACGCTGGCCGAGGCTAGTAGGTCCGTTCCCCCCGAACAGCGGTAGCTGGATACGTAATAGCCCGTACGCGTGTCGTAGCAGTTGGAAGGAGCGTAGAGAGAATAGCTGCGCGCATAGCGCTCGTCGCGCTGGTTGCCTTCTAGGAAACTCAGGTCGAGCAGGCTCGTGCGGACGATGAGGCGCTGTTTGTTGAGCACGGCGACCAGGCCAAGCGGCGATCGGACGCCCGGTCCTCGTTCATCGATATTGATGAAGCCGATGCCAAAGGAAGCGTAGAGCGAGGCATTGGGATCGGGCACTGGCATGAGGTTCGATTCGGCGCTCTGCGCGCTGACCGCTTCGGCGTGCAGCAGTGCTATGAGTGCGATAAAAGCGGTGAGGAGAGTCCTGTATATTGGCGGATGACAGAGCTCCCGAGCGGGTTTCATTGATCGCCCGCGATGGCTTCGACCTGTTGGAGGATGTGGTTTTTCTGCGCCAGTAGCGTGTCCAACCCTTCGGGAAAGGTCCGCTTGGCAAATAGATCCATAGGTGGAATCAGGGGGTCTCCGGCATATCCTATTTTCATCGTGCGGATAGCGATATCACAGATGTGCACCGTGGCAGACAGCTGACGATGCTGTGGATTTTGCGAGGGGCTATGGTGCGAAGTAATGGCCGTGCGCACCTCTATGGGTAAGTCCCAGTGCGTCGCCAGCGCGCCGCCGCACTCGGCATGCGTTATGCCGAGTAGTTCCTGTTCTGCTTCAACCATGGACATATTCTCATTTTCCACCATGTCCGTTACTGCGTTAAAGTGGATGGGAAAACGAAACTTGAAGATTGCTTTGCCGAGGTCGTGTAGCGTGCCGAGCAGGAAATGGGTCTTGTTTTTGTCCGATTTGCCCAGTATTTCCATGGCAATACCCACGCCGATCGAATGCTTCCACAGGTCTCTCATCTTGAGGCGCGTAACGTCTTTATCTTCGTCTTCTCTAAAGACGTCATAAACGACCGCCGACTGGACAATGCGCCGAATCTCTTCGACGCCTAAAAAGGCGAGCGCCTGCTTCATCATATTGCCCTGAAAGCCGAAGTAGGCCGACTTGCAAACGCGCATCACGCGCGAGGAGAGTCCGGGGTCCATTTCGAGTGTGCGTGCCACTTCGCTCAGATCGACCTCTCGGTCCGGTTTGCTCAAAAGCATGAGCAGCTTGTTGTAGGCTTCGGGCATGACGGGCAGGTCGGTGAGCGCGCGAATCTCATCGCGGATCTCCATGCTGGTCGGCTGCTTGGCAGGTTCGTCTAGAGTCAGGGCCTCGCCGAGTTTTTCTAATAGATCGGGCATGCTGAAGGGCTTGGTGAGAAAGTGCTTTAGCCCACGGGCCTTTCCCTCCTGCATGGTGACCGTTGCCTTTTCCTCGTCGCTAGATAGACTGAGCACGAGTGGCAATGCGCTGTATTTGGGATGTAGGCGGAGCAGTCGCGCAGTCTTGAGACCACCCAGCACCACTTCATTGTCCACAAGGATGAGATCGGCCAGTTCTTCGCGGAGGGCAACGGCCGCTTCGGCCCCATGGCGGACGTCTTTAGCCTGATATCCATGCTGATTAAGCTGACTGCTGATCAGGCCGCCTATGCGCGCGTTGCGCTCTATGATGAGTATTTTTGTGCTCATGTTCTCACCGCATGAGATGGAAAAAATGGATAATAAATTTACATAAAAACAAGACTGATAGGCAAATCGATAAATGATAAGGGTGCTGAATTGTGCGTTTACTCTCCACTATATATTTGTAAACACGTGGCTTACGCCGCACTTTCATATATACGCACCAGCTGGTCAAAGGGTACATTTTTTTATTCACTATCGCAATAACGCGATGGGCAGGGCGGTGGCTAGCGGCACGTGCGCTAGCCGAGAGGGGGCTCTTTGTCGTCTTCTCTTTCCCGCATGAGGTGAGGCTCCTATGTTTATCACTATGAGCAAACGCATGTCTTTGCCATACTGGCTCTGGTTTTCATACCTGCTTTGTGCCTGCTCCGATGCGGCGACGACGTCCCAGGATCAGGCACAGCCAACGGAGCCTCAGGCCGCCGTTGAACCAACCCTGTACGGGTACGAGATCGTGAACGCCTATCCGCACGATCCAATGGCCTTTACTCAGGGCCTGGTCTATCTGGAGGGATTCCTGTATGAAGGCACGGGCCTCAACGGTCGCTCGTCTCTGCGCAAGGTGGCTTTGGAGAGCGGAGAAGTCGTACGGCAGCGCGATTTAGATACGCGTTTTTTTGGTGAGGGTATCGCCGTTTTTAACAACCGCGTGCTGCAACTGACCTGGCGGTCGCAGACGGCTTTTGTCTATGACTTGGACACGTTTGAAGCGCGGACGCAATTTAGCTATCAGACGGAAGGCTGGGGGCTAACGCACGACGGTCAAACGTTGATCATGAGCGACGGCACGTCCACGCTTTACTATCGCGATCCGTTTACCTTTGCTGAAACTGGACGCGTTGCGGTGCGTCAGGGCGAAGATCCCGTGGCTAATCTCAACGAGCTCGAGTACGTCAACGGCGAGATTCTCGCCAACGTATGGCAGAGAGACTACATCGTGCGCATTGACCCGAAGAGCGGTCAGGTGACGGGCATAATTGACTTGAGAGGCTTGCTGAGCGAAGCCGATCGCGGCGGACGGCGCGTCGACGTGCTCAATGGCATTGCGTACGATGAGGCGAGCGATCGACTTTTTGTCACGGGCAAGCTGTGGCCCAAATTGTATGAAATCAACCTAGTACCCAACCAGAATCCATGAGGACTACCCATGTCTGATGAACAACGCATTGCGGTGCGCATTGCCGTTTTAACGATATCCGATACCCGCGACGAACAGAGCGATAAATCGGGTAATTTGCTTGTTGAACGCCTTGGAGAGCAGGGGCACACGCTGCATGAAAAGTGCATTCTGCCCGATGATATCTATCGGGTGCGCGCTCAGGTTGCCCACTGGATTGCAGATCCCCAGGTGCAGGCCGTTGTTAGCACGGGCGGCACGGGTTTGACTGGACGCGATGGAACACCTGAGGCCGTCGAGCCGCTTTTTGACAAAAAGATTGAAGGCTTTGGCGAAGTGTTTCGCATGATCTCCTACGAGGAGATTGGCACGTCAACGATGCAGTCGCGCTGCATTGCGGGAGTGAGTAATGGCACCTATATATTCTGTCTGCCGGGCTCTTCGGGTGCATGTGCAACGGGCTGGGACAGGCTTATCGGCCCACAGCTCGACTCCACTAACCAGCCGTGCAACTTGGCTGATCTAATGCCTAGACTCACCGAGGTATAGGGTCGTTTGGTGCTGGCGGACGTCCGCGTCCCCAGGTCGCCTCCAATGGTTGTGTCCGTAGATCAGATGCTTCGATAGGGAGACGTATCCCATGCATAAAATTGCCGTGGAAAAACGCGGTCCTTTGCCCGATTGGGCCGTGCAGCAGCGCGCACTCATTGCAGCCATGGATCGAGCTGTTTGGCCCTTTGTCGAACACGCCACACGGCCCGACGGCACGTTGATACAGCGCAGCGTCTGGACCAGTATGGACGGAACGGACAACGGCTACGAAGCCTTTCTATCACTGCCGCTGTTCTATCTGATCGGCGGCGCTCAACACATGCAGACTCTGGCGCGCAAAGAGTGGGATGCCATTACCTGGCAATACGAGGACTACGGCACGGTTGAGCGCGAGTTTGTCGCCGGCTTTGACTGGTTCCACCACAGTGAGAGCTATACGTACATTTATTACCTGGGCATGGCCGATCCGCATCATCACATCGATCGCCGTCGCGCACTGCGCTATGCGGCTATGTATATCGGCGAAGATCCGCTGGCAGACAATTGGGATGCCGAGCGCAAGATGCTGCGCTCGCCGCTCAACGGGAGTCGCGGACCGCGCTTTGTGACTACGCAGCAGGACTGGGACTATCACCGGCCCATTCTCGCAAACTATCTGGCACCGTATGAGGATATGGAGGGTTTGCAGGAGGGTGATCCCTTTGTCAAAGCCGACTGGACGGACGACGAGACCTTTGCGCGCGTGCTCGATCTAATAAACCGGCGCATGACGCGCGGTGACGTGCCGCTCAATCTCTCATCGGCGAGTCTAGTGACAAATGCCTATCTGTATACGGGCGAAGAAAAGTACAAGACTTGGGTCTTAGAATATCTGTCTAAGTGGGTAGAACACTGTCGCAACAACGGCGGAATTGCTCCAGACAATGTGGGACCGAGCGGCCAAATCGGCGAGATGATTGACGGCAAGTGGTGGGGCGGATATTACGGTTGGCGCTGGCCTCACGGGGGGCGCAATATCGTTGAGAGCGCCTACGTTGCCGGTTCGTGTGCGGCCCTTATGACAGGTGATATGAGCTGGCTGGACCTGTGCCGATCGCAGCTAGATATGCTGTGGGATCTGCGCCGGGAGGAAGATGGCGTGTGGAAGATTCCGTCCCGCCACGGCGATGCGGGGTGGTTCGACTACAGGGTGCCGGAGCCGGAGCTCTACATTCATCTCTGTTACCTTAGTCAGAGCGAGGAGGACCGCGCGCGCTTGGAAGAAATCTTTCCCCAGCGCGAGGGCTTTGCCGGCTTTCCCAGCGACTGGGGAGCGGGCAAAGCGGGTATCTGCCCGCCGCGTGCCTGGCAGGCGTGGATGGAGGGGGTCTATCCCGACTATCCGCAGGCGGTCATCGATTCGACCTATGAGTGTATGGGGCACAGTCTAGCGCGTCTGGCCGCCGATGATAGCAATCCGGAAGAGCGCCACTGCTACCACTTTCAGAATATGAATCCGGTGCTGCCCGAAGCCTTGGTGCAGATGACGATGGGCACGCCATCTGCTCTGTATAACGGGGGGTTATTACAGGCCCACCTGCGTTATTTCGATCCGCAGAAGCGGCGCGCGGGCCTGCCCGAATACGTGGCGGCGCTGGTGCGTGCCGTTTCGGCAGACGGTGCTGCAGTGACGCTAGTCAACACCGACCCCGTCGCCCGACAGGCGGTAGTGCTGCAGGCGGGATCGTTTTCTGAGCACGAATTTAGCGCCGTGCAAGCTGCGGGTGGACGGATAGAACGAGTGGATAGACGCTGGCTCAGCGTGGAGCTGGGGCCAGCTACTCAGGTGGATCTAAAACTCGATATGCGGCGCTTTGTGCATCGTCCTTCGCACGAAGGGCCGCAGTGGACCTGAGCCTTACAGTCCACGTTTTTGGTCTCGCTAAAACGGAAGCTGATGGGTCTGTGAATTACTTGGAAGAGCGCGCGATAGAGTGTCCCTACTGCGGGGAATATATCGGCGTGTTGATCGACTGCTCTGTAGCGCGACAGACCTACGTAGAGGACTGTCAGGTGTGCTGCTGTCCCATCGTGCTAGATGTCCAAGTGTATGGAGAAGGCGAGATGGCTATTGAGGTGCGGCGAGAAAATGGCTGAGCGCAACGTTCTATCGCATGGATACCGTGCGGCGCGCTGAACTCATCGACCGCGCCGAGCGCGGAAACGCCATTAACTGGACGACCTATTCTACGCTCCAGGGATTGAGTGCCTCGTTTATATCGGCCGATCTGTTCAACACCGTGCTGATGCGCCAGGGCGCTTCGGACTTTGTCCTTGGACTCTTTGCCGCCAACCAGCTCGTATCCCTAGCGTCCCAGTTTGTGGCGGCGCGCTACGTCGACGGCTCGCGCGACAAGGTGCGCTTGATGTGGCTGTCGCACGTCATCCAACTGCTTCCCATCCTTCTGCCCATAGCGCTTCTCGCACTCACCGGAGGGCAGGTGGGCCTGTGGCCTTTTTTTGGCGCGGTATTTTTTTACTACCTCGTTAACAGCACCGTCGGCGCCTTTGGCAGCATTGCGAATATGGACTTGTTGAGTCGGGTTCTGCGTCCAAGTGGGCGCGGTAAGCTGCTGGGCATGCAGGGTGCACTCGGAGGTCTGGCCGGCATTGCTAGCGGGCTGCTGGTCGCTGGAATCATCGGCCGCTTGGACTATCCGCTGGGATATACGACGGTATGGTGCACGGGGCTGATACTTTCGCTTTGCACCAGCGTGCTATTGCTGCGTTTGCGCCAGTTGCCCGGCCTGCGTCCCCTGCGCCGCGTGGAGCAGCCGCGCCTGCGTCAGGCACTGCGCGCCGTGGCTAAAGATCGGCGCTTCGCAATTTTCCTCATAGCGGTCGTCGCTCGGATGGGCTTTAGTGCGACCCAGTACTACATCTGGCCTACGGCGCGCCGAGTGCACGGACTGCCCGATGAGTACGTCGGCTATATCGCCAGCGTCAACAGCGCCATCACCATGTGCAGTGCGCCGCTAATTGGCTGGCTTGCCGATCGCCTCGGTCGAGCGCAAACCGCTCTGCTCTTTGCCGCTGTTGCCGTGGTGGGCTTTGCCCTCTTTCCCCATGCTGAGAGTCAGCAGGGTCTGTTGGCAGCCTACGTGCTGATTAGCGTGGGCGCCAGCGGCATAACGATGCCGCTCTATCTGTCGGTATTAGACCTTTCCCCGTCCGAACAGCGCGGTCTTTACGTCGCCGTCCGCTACGGAACGGAAAGCGGCGTATACGCGCTCTTTTTGCCGCTGTTTGGCTATTTCTCCACCCACTTTACACCGCACGTGATCTTCTACGCTGGAGCGATGCTCGCCGCGCTTTCGGGCATCGTGCTCTTCAACGTAGCCGAAGGTCGAAAAACGGCCGAATAACTCACCGCTACTTTACGAGTGCAGCCACCTGTTTAAACGCCGCTCCGCCGGCCTCTTGCAAGAGTTCGAATAGGCACATTTCGACCGAAGTAATCTGCGCACCGCAGTGCAAGATCTTCTCCAGGCCGATGGCCTTGTTCTGCGCCGTCCGCGACGAAACGGCATCGGCTACGACCTCTACGTAAAAGCCGTTGTCGAGCAGATCGCGTGCGGTCTGGTAAACGCAGATATGCGTCTCAATGCCGGCCAGTAAAATTTGACGACGACCCGTTTTGCGCAGTGCCTGCCGGAATTCGCTCAGGCCGAAGGCGCTAAAGCACGTCTTTGCCAGGGGTTTTTGGTCTCCTAGTAGATCGGCGACTTCGGGTATCGTTGGCCCGAGTCCTTTGGGATACTGTTCCAACCAGAGGACGGGCAGCTCGAGAGCCTGCGCACCTTGTACGAGAATGGGTAGTCCAGCATAGAGCGCCTCGCGGTCGTGCATGAGCGAGGCGAGCTTGCCTTGGATATCTATGAGAACGAGCGCGGTGTTATTCGCGTTGAGCATAGGATCAATCTTTCTACACCGGGCCGCCGTGCTCGTTGTTGACCGCCTGGACCAGTGCGCGCATATAGGCGATAGAATAGGCTACGCCCACGCGATGTCCGCCGAGCATGGCCGGGATGTGATCGGGAATAATGCAGCCGTCGAACTGCACTTCGCGCAGGGCGCGCATCACCTGATGCATATCCTGATAGCCGTTGTCTATGAGCGTCTCTACCCACGGTTCGGGCATGGGGTTGGACACGTTGCGAAAGTGGACTTTGAAGAGTTGACCCTGTTGGGCAAAGTGCTTGATGGCATCTATGACGCCGACGCCCATGCCCGCTTCGCCCCCTTCCAACCAGCATCCAACGCAGAAGCAGACGCCAATATTGGGACTGTCGGCGATTTCCATTGCGCGCTTATAGCCCTCAAAGTTTCCGAACATACAGCGGGGTATGCCGCCTAGCGCGTAGACCGGCGGATCGTCTGGGTGAATGCCGATGCGCACGCCGGAGTCCTCGGCAACGGGAGCGATTTGGCGAATCATGTATTCGTAGTTATCCCACAGTTCGTCTTCGCTATAGGCGCGTCCGTGCGTCAATTCGCCTTCGTAGGTCTCGCCAATCCAGCGCCCGACGGCGTTGTTGATGTCTAGCGAGCGCGCATCCATGCCACCGCGTCCTTCGACGCGATCGGAAGACCAGATCCCGTTGCCCATGTGTGCATAGGTGTTGTAGTAGATGCCCGCATCACCGAGGTTGCGTATAAACTGCTTGAACTCTTCGATTTTGGCATCGCGCTCGGGCAAGTTGAGCGTGATAGCTGGAACGTTGTGCACGCCGTGGTTGGCGATACGGTAAATCTTGATGCCGCGATCGCCAAAGCGCTTAACTAGGCCTTTGTAAAACTCAGCCGAATGCTGCTCGGCGTTGTTGATGCCGACCATGGCCCACTCGACTCCGAGCTGCTGGAAAAACTGCAGGTCCTCATCGCTGGCATCGGCGCCGGTTTGAATCGCAATCTGAATGCCCTGCGTGCTAGAATAGTAGCCGGGCACGGCCTGCATGGGATATTGTTGGGTCTGAGCGGTCATGAATTGTCTCCGCGAAAGGGGGTCGGGGCCATCTGGACGATGCGCCTGTATTAGCCTAGTATATGGACGATAATATTCTGCAAAATACAGGTGTGGGGCAAATGCACGTCCCTCTTTCTATGGGGGTGTTCAGGGGTCTTGCAAAACGGAAGGAACGGAGTGTTGTATGCGCGCTTTGATACTAAACGAACCTGGACCAGTCGAGTCGCTCTGCGTTTCGGATGTGTCTGACCCGCAGCCGGGGCCCGGAGAAATTCGCGTGCAGGTTGCGGCGGTCGGTCTGAATCCCGTCGACTACAAACTTGCCGGACGCGGCAATCCGAACTGGTGTTATCCACATGTGTTAGGGTTAGACGTAGCGGGCACCGTCGATGCGTTGGGTGAGGGCGTCACCGAGTGGCGCGTTGGTGACCGCGTTTTTTATCACGGCGACCTGAGCAAGCCCGGCGGCTTTGCAGAGCTGGCGATTACGACGGCGCATACGACGGCGGCCATACCCGATTCGGTTTCTTTTGTCGATGCGGCGGCTCTGCCCTGCGCAGGTCTGACGGCTTATCAGGGTATCGTGCGCCGACTGCAGGTGGGTCAAGGGCAGATCGTTTGGGTGCAAGGGGGCGCTGGAGGCGTGGGTGGCTACGGCGTGCAGTTGGCTGCGCACGCAGGTGCGACGGTTATAACGACGGCGTCGGAAGGTAATTTCGCACGCGTCGCCGACCTGGGTGCGGCCCATGCGATTGACTATACCCGCGAGGACGTCGTCTCGCGCATACTGGAAATAACGAATGGATTAGGCGTTGACGCGGTCCAGGCGGCCGTCGATACGGAAACGGCCGACCAGGGCGTAGAAGTGCTTTGCTTTGCGGGCGCTATTTCCTGCATTGCCGGCCTGCCAACGCTTTCAGACCAGACCTTTGCCAAGGCTATTTCGCTGCACAAGATATCACTGGGTGCCGCTCACCAATCCACCAACCGCGCCGCGCAGCTCGATCTGGCGAAGATGGCCGAGGAGATGATCGCACTCGTAGCAGGTCGACAGCTCGATCCGATGGTAGAAGAGGTAATCGGACTGGAAGATATTCCCGGTGCGCTGGCCCGCCTTCAGACGCGCCACGTGCGTGGAAAAATCGTGGCCGAATGCGCATAGGACAGGCGACCGTGCGGCGGTGCTTTGCCGTCTATCTGGCGATGTGAAAGATGATTGCAATGGAGACCGAATATGCACCGCTGTCCTTGGGTTGATCTCGACAAGGAAGATTACGTAGCCTATCACGACGCGGAATGGGGCGTGCCGGTGCACGACGACCAGCGGCAGTTTGAATTTCTCACGCTGGAGTCGGCACAGGCCGGATTGAGCTGGTATACCGTGCTGCGAAAGCGGGAAAACTACCGCGAATGCTTTGCCGGTTTTGATCCAGAACGGGTTGCGCGCTTTTCGGATGATCAGGTTGAGGCCCTTCTGCAAAATCCCGGGATTATTCGCAATCGGTTAAAGGTGAAAGCCGCCGTGCATAACGCGCGCTGCTTTCTGGACGTGCAGAGCGAGTTCGGATCATTTGATACCTATATCTGGCGCTTTGTCGACGGCCGTCCCATCGTCAACGAACGGCGGACTGCAGAGGACTACCCAGCCACGTCGAGCGCCTCGGACGCACTGAGTAAAGATTTAAAAGGGCGCGGCTTTAAGTTTGTCGGATCGACCATCGTTTACGCTCATATGCAAGCGGCCGGACTGGTCAACGACCATGCGGTCGACTGTTTTCGCCGTCGGGAAATAATCGACGCGTACTAACGTGAGGGATAGACATACCATGGACCGCAGCACAGCGTTCTCGTTGGTGGACGCCGATGTCCACAACTACCCCAATGCCCTAGCCGATCTCATGCCCTTTCTCTCGGCTCGCTGGCAGGCCTATGCCAAGCAGTCGGGTCTGCAGCTGCCGGGCGTATCGATCTATCCGAAGGTCTTTGCCGCCGCCGCGCGGCGCGATGCCTGGCCGCCAGACGGCAGCAAACCGGGCAGCGATCCGTCTTTCGCCGCTGAGCAGCTGCTCGATGCGTGGTCTATCCAACGGGCTATACTCAACCCGCTGGTCGCCGCTTCAGGCGTGCACAACGTCGAATTGGGCAACGCATTGGCGCGGGCCGTGAACGAATGGACCGCCGCGCACTGGCTCGATGCCGATGCGCGCTGGCGGGGTGCAATCGTCGTTAATACGCGCGACCCAGAAGGCGCGGCTGCCGAGATCCGACACTGGTCGAAAGACAGGCGCTTCGTGCAGGTATTGCTGCTAGTGCGCGCGCATGCGCCCTACGGTAAGCGTGCCTTCTGGCCGCTGCTGCGCGCGGCGGCCGAATGCGATCTGCCCGTCGGCATCCACTTTGGGGGTGGAGGCGATGTGCCCATTACGGCCTGCGGATGGCCCTCGTACTACATAGAGGACCACACCACGATGACTCAAGCGTTTGAAACGCACGTCGTGAGTCTGATATGCGAAGGCGTTTTTTGCGAAATGCCCTCGCTGAGCGTTGCGCTTATTGAGGGCGGTTTTGCCTGGCTTCCGGGCTTGATGTGGCGCCTCGACAAAAACTGGCGCGGGCTGCGCAGCGAAGTGCCGTGGTTGGTAAAGCCGCCGAGTGACTATATCCGAACCCATTTTCGCTCAACGACGCAGCCGATGGAAGAGCCGGACAATCCACAGCACCTGATGCAAATCATCGATATGATCGGTCGGGACGATTTTCTAATGTTTGCCACGGACTATCCTCACTGGGATTTTGATGCGCCTGATCGCACGCTGCCCAAGGTTGTGCCCGAAGCGATGCGTCGCGGCATTTTCTCTGGGAACGCGGAGGCGTTTTATGCGCTCGATTGACCTGGGTGCATTGGCCAATTTCGCTGAGGGTCAGCCCGAACGGGTCACCGCATCTGATCGCGCGCTGCTCGTGGTGCGTAGGGGGGATGCCGTCTATGCGCTGCGCGATCTCTGTCCCCATCAGGGGGCGCGCCTATCGGATGGTCACCTGACCGGACACGTGCCCGCCTGCGTGCCGGGAGACGATATACGGATGGAGCGAACCGGCGAGGTTGTCGTATGTCCATGGCACGGGTGGGAGTTTGACGTCCAAACGGGTCGCTCTCTGTGCGATCCGCAGAAAACGCGCGTGCGCTCCTACGTCACGCGCGTAGAGCATGGACGCGTCTTTGTAGAAATGGATTAACGAGCAGGGGATGTCGATAGACGGGGGCGTATATACGGCTATTCGTTCGGCACAGCGCGGCGACCTCATAGCAAGCGCTCTTGTGCGTCCAAGCTTCGATTTAATGGAAGCGCGTCGTCGGCTAGTCTGGTGTCGAAACAGCGACTGTGCGTGGTATTTGTATTGGGAAGAGAATCACGTGCTAGGCTGGGTGCTGGTCTCTTGGCAGGGTAAAGAAACGGCTCCGAAGTATCCCGATATGTTTGATCTATACGTGCGTCAGGATAGCAGGGGACGGGGAATCGGCACGCAGTTG
>Ga0181585_10000952_pt1 | contig 25104 bp, 15 predicted proteins | sample 071ome_29_FD_132469 | JGI IMG/M metagenome (GOLD analysis project Ga0181585, IMG submission 132469) | Coastal salt marsh microbial communities from the Groves Creek Marsh, Skidaway Island, Georgia - 071407BT metaG (megahit assembly) | ecosystem: Environmental > Aquatic > Marine > Intertidal...
GATATTTTGAAAAAGGTGAACGAGGCGATTGGCAAAAGTCAACTATTTTCTTTAATGACCGCGGGAGGAAGTGATGTCAAGTGATTCGAATCAGAACGGATGGAACGAGTATTCACGGTTAGTCCTGAAGGAGCTTGAGAATCTTGCTAGCAATATTGACGGATTGAAAGAAGAGCTTCAAGAAGTCAAGCAAGAAATTGCAAAGATGCAGGTAAGGGAAGACAAGGTCGATGAGCTTCGAGCCTGGAAAGAAAAAGTCGATGATGTCGTTTCACCTACTCAACTCTCTGTTTTAGTTAAAGAAGTTGAGGATCTTAAGATGTTTAAGACGAAGGCAATCACGACCTTTGCAGTCGTGCAGTTTCTCATGGCACTTTGGGCTTGGTCTCAAAAATTTATGCAATAATCTTCAAAAACAGAGCAAACATTTTTATCTTAATGAAATGTCCACACGATTTGTTTTGATCACTCATGTGTAAGTCACGTCAAGTGTGATAATTATAGTTAGTGAGGTTTCCATGTCTAGATTTGTTGATATTTTAAATCCTACGCCCTTTGGTTTCTTCGATTCTGATAACGACTTTCAGTCAGAAGCTGATTCTATTGTCACGTTTGTTAAAAGAAAGCTGGGTGATGATATCTTAAGTGTAGAACTTACCAAGAGACAGATTTGGGCATGCCTAGAAGAATCTGCTCTAGAATACAGTTCAATCATAAATCAGTATCAAGCTAAATCACAGTTAGCCAATCTTCTTGGAGGGCCAACTGGTTCGCTTGACGGATCAGAGCAGAAGTTCCCTAGAGAGAATTTGGAATTCATGCTTAGAAGAGCAGAACCTTATTCTATGGAAGCAGGAATGGGTGGTTCTTATAATATGCTTTCTGGTTCCATTGCGCTAGAGAAGGGAAAGCAGGATTATGATCTGTATTCTGATCTAAAGGATTCAGCAGGTACTGCACTTTTTGACAACGAGAAAAATAACCCAAAAACTAAGATGAAGGTTATGGAGGTTTTTCACTTCAGTCCACAGGCAGCTTATAGATTTTTTGATACAACATCTGCTATAAACTACTTAAACAACGAGTTTAGCTTCGAATCATTTACTCCAGAGACAGTATTTTATGTTCTTCCGGTTTTCGAAGATGTGCTTAGAGGCGGAATGCTAGATATGTCTTCAAGAGTAAGAAGGAGCAATTATTCTTACAAGATAACAGGCACAAAGATCAGAATTTTTCCAACGCCTACAAACTCTGAACCGCAAAACCTATTCATCAGAGTTCATTTTTCTCCCGACCCTTTAAATCCTTCTTTTTCTGATGCATCTATTGAGGGAATTAGTAATCTTTCTAACATACCTTATGGGAGACTACAATACAATAGAATTAATTCTATTGGTAGGCAGTGGATCAGACAATATGCACTTGCACTCTCTAGAGAGCTCTTAGGATTGATAAGATCCAAGTTTACTTCTGTTCCAATACCAGGAGCAGATCTTCAGCTTAACGGATCAGATCTGATATCCCAAGGAAGAGAAGATAAAGAAAACTTGAAAACAAAGTTAGGCGATATGCTTGAAGAGTTGACTTATGATAAGATGCTAGAGTCAGAAGCTTCTGCAGCAGAAAATCTACAAAGAATTCTTAGACAAATTCCTATGCCTAACGGCAAAGCTATTTCGATGGGATAATATAGATGGCAAGACTTTTCATAACTCCTAGGGAAATAGATCTTATATCTGATCTTACTAAAGAGGTAATAAAGGATGTCTCGGGACAAAAAGTCTATTATTATAGGGTCCGAGAGGAACTAAGCAACGTTCACGATGTCTATGAAGAGTCTCCTGATAAGATATTTGACCCACCCGTAGAAATAGAAGCGAGGGTTGAATATCTTCCAGAAGAAATAAGAACGAATCGTTTTGGTAACGAGGAATTCTACACGATCAATGTCTTTTTTCATGAAAGAGATCTGCTTGACAGAGATATCGATGTTCGATCTGGAGACTATTTTAGTTATGGTGACGTGTTTTTCGAAATAACTAGTGCTGTTGTCGAATCAAATGCGTTCGGCCAGATTGAACACGCAATCGGTGTAAAGGTGACAGGAAAGCAAGCACGAATAGGCCAGATTGACAAAACTCCTCATGGCCCCACTAGCGAACAATACACAGACGAAGGATCAGTCCAAGAAACATTTGTTCAACAGAGAGGGTTTGAGGAAAATAGGTTAGGAAAAACAGAAGATAAGCGACAACTTCAAGAAGACGGAATTCTTGACGCTCCAATATCTGGACCGAAAGAAGTTTCTAAAAAGTCATCTGATGACGAAGATGCTATAAAGTCTTCATTTTACGGAGATGAGTAATGTCTACAAGGTATTATAAAAACAAGAACGATTCATATTCACAAAATGCTGGGTATGAAGGGTCAAATATACCAGATGATTTTGATATTCCTTCTTGCACAATCGAAGATGTTGATAGAGCTCTTTTTGATCTGTTTGATAAACAAATGCCATTTACATACGAGCATAAACAGGGGACAAAAAGAGCACCGGTAATTTTCGCATCAGGAGAGAGATTTGCCGTTCTGAGGAGAAAAGAACCTTTAAGAGACAAGGCAGGTGCCCTTATCCTTCCCCTGATATCAATAATGAGGACAGGAATTTCTCAATCACCGACCATGGGCGCAGGGACAGCTCAGAACGTCCCTATGGTTATTAGGAAAAAGCTTTCAAAAAAAGATCCTACATACCAGCGTTTATTAAACAAAATGGGACTTAAGAATTCTGATGATTTACCTTCTTCGAATTCTTTTCAAGACAGAGAAAACAATCCTAACCAACATGCAGCTCCAGGAAAGAATGCATCAAGACGAGACACAGGTTTTCCAGATACAGAAAAATCTCTAGACCCGGGTCTTGGAAAGAACATCTACGAAATAATTGAGATGCCCCCTCCCAAATATTTTACTGCTTCATATGAAGTTACGCTATGGGCGCAGTATACGCTGCAAATGAATGACATGATAACAGCAATGATGTCACTGTATCAATCATACTCACAAAGGACTTTTCAGCTAGAGACGCCTAAAGGATATTGGTTTGTTGGATACGCTTCAGATGATCTAAGTCCCGGAAACAATTTCGATGAGTTCACGGATAATGAGCGCTTAATCCGTTACTCTTTTACAATGACAGTTCCGGGTTACATTGTGAATCCAAAGTTTCCAGGGAGTCAAAGTGCTCTAAGACGATACTATTCCTCTCCGGAGATAAAATTTGAGGGAATCATATCTGATAACAAGGAATTTAATCCTAACATCCCGGCCGGCATTTCTTCAAATAATCCGAATGACTATATTCTAGAAGATTTAAGGTCTGTTGATGAGCCTCTCCCGGGACAAAGTATAACTGGACAAAAGTTTGCAGCTTCAGATTCTCGTAGTATATTTAATGGAAGACGAGGCGCGCAAAACCCTGATTTGGAAACTAATGCCTTAGTCGGTGGCGCTTACTCCGATGACAACAGGACAAGGATTGTTGAATACGAACAGGATCCACTCACAGGAAAGAATATCACCAAACAGGTTCACGTCAAAACGAGAACAAACAGAAAAGGTGAGACTGTCTTAAGAGTAGTTCTTGATTAGATTTTTGATACGAACATGATAATTAAAAAATGCATAGAAAGCTCTAGGAGATACGATGGCTGAGCAAACATTTAGATCACCCGGTTTTTTTGAACAGGAGATAGATCTCTCGTCGAGACAAATAACGCCTGTCGGAACCCCTGCAGGTGTAATTGGCACTGCAGAATTCGGTCCTGCATTTGTCCCCGTAACTGTAGGATCGTTCGCAGATTTCGAATCTAGATTTGGAACACTACACCCAGATAGATTTGGTCCGTATGCTGTAAGAGAATTTTTAAAGCATCGAACATCATTGACTTATATGAGAGTCCTAGGCGCCGGCGCCAATGAGTCTATCGCAGACATTGGAAATACAGAACAATATGGCTACGTGAAAAATGCAGGATTCAGAATCTCAGGATCAGAAGTAACTGCCAACAATTCTTCTAAGGGTGATGTTTTCTTTTTAACAGCTGAGCATGAACCTGTCACACATGAAGCAGCTGCATATTCAGTCTTTACAGACAATCAAAGTACTGGAGACGCCGATGTTCAACTCGTTCGAGGCGTGATTTTTACGACAACAGATGCAACAATCCAATTACTTGATCATGATCAACAGTACACGACAACAGATGCCAAAGTAGCTGGAGCTGAAGTAGGTAAAATCGGAAGTCAGCTTTCTGAGACCAAATATTTTAAAATGGTGGTAAGTGCTTCTGGAGCATCATTTTCTAACGACGATGGAAATCCAGGGATTAGAATTCTCACAGCTTCACTTGATCCAAAAGACGGTCATTACATCAGCAGAGTTTTGAACACAGATCCTCTTAAGTTTCAGGAAACAAAACATTTGCTTTATCTTGACTATGCAGTCGAACATGAACTTGCTCCTATTAAAGCGTCCGCCGGCGTTGATACAGTTGGATTAGCATCGGGTTCTTTGTCAACCTTAGCCAGTGGATTTAACGCTCAGCACGTTTACGGAAGATATGATACGAGATACACAACACCGAAAACTTCTAATTTCATATCACAGCCTTACGGAAAGAAGGAATACGATCTCTTTCACTTCGAGACCATTACAGACGGAGCGTATGCTAACGATAAATTTAAGATATCGATAGCGAATTTGAGAGCGTCTACAGATCCAAACAATCCATTTGGAACTTTTGAAGTCCAGCTTCGAGCTTTTGATGACAAGGATACATCCACACAGATAATTGAGAGGTATTCTGAATGTGACCTCAATCCAAGAAGCGAAAGATATGTCGCCAAAGTTATTGGTGACAAAAAAGTAAGATACGATTTTGATCAAGAAGATCCTGCTGAACGTCGTCTTGTTATTTCAGGAAAATATCCGAACATCTCTTCAAGAATAAGAATTCAGATGAATTCACAAGTTGAAAGTGGTGAGGTTCCTAGAGACGCACTTCCTTTTGGATTTAAGGGGATTCCTGTCATAAAGACAACAGATTCACTCACAGATTCACTCACAGCTCTTACCGGTACATACGGAAAGCCGATAGGAAACGCCGGGACGGATCGTCTGCACACCTCCGCAGGAGCGGCGGATCTCGCTAACGCAATTGTACCTCCTCTTCCACACAGATTTAAAGTCACTCGAGGTGAAGGAAATGCCTCAGCGACTTGGCCAGGGCAACCCGGCACAAATGAGAGAGTGGACGGAAGATTCTACTGGGGTGTTAACGTTCATAGAATACCCACATCTGATGCTGTTACCAACCCAGTGTTAAATTCCAACGTGGGTAACACAGTAAATGAACTGGTAAGATCTTACACGAAATTTCAAGGAATCGAAAAGCTTGACAGCTTAGTGACAGGATCGGGTGCAGATGAGTTCAATTCTAATAAGTTTACACTTGCAAGAGTAGCTTTTTACAATGCAACTTCGAACAACACGCTCAGCGATTTGGACACAGCATTCACAGGTTCTTCGAGCGAACACATGCTTGAAGCTGCTTACATCCGAAACGGAGCGCCTGATAGAAATACATACACAGTTTCGGATGGCACAGTTAGCAACAGATTTACGCTAGCTTCTTTGATTCACAAGAATGCAGTCCTGTTCAATAGATTCACAACATACGCTAAGTTTACTAATGTTTTCCACGGGGGCTTCGATGGTCTTAACATCCTTGACAAGGACCTCTATCTTCTCCGTGACAGAGCATTTTCTTCGGATACAGGAGGTCTATCTCAGGAATCAACAGGACCGACTGGGATGCCTTTAGTGGGAAATAAAAATCAAGGTGGTTTCGGAAGAAAGAGCAATTCTAATGCCACTCTTCGAAGTGCTGTTGATATCATGACTGATCCAATGTCCTCAAATATCAACATACTTGCAATCCCAGGTGTTAGAGAGACTTTCGTAACAGACCATGCACTGGAAAAAGTCAGAGATTATTCAAAAGCCATTTATCTCTTAGATTCATTGAAGTACGACGAAGCCGGAAATAGACTTTACGATGACAGTACAGCGAAGGTTGATGTTAGAGAAACTTCTGAACAGTTTGAAAGTAGAGCAATTGACAATAATTACGGTGCAACGTACTTCCCGGATGTACACATAGAAGATCCAGTTAACAACAGAGTTGTTAAAGTTCCGTCGTCTGTGGCAGCTATGGGAACTCTTGCTTTCAACGATAAAGTATCATTTCCTTGGTATGCACCGGCAGGTTTCAACAGAGGAGGAATGGACTTTGTCTCTAATGTTGAGTCTAGATTGACGTCTGCAGACAGAGACACTTTGTATGACGCAAGAATCAATCCGATAGCCGTTTTCCCGAACAATGGTTTCGTGATTTTCGGCCAGAAGACGCTCCAGTTTGCAAAATCTGCTCTAGATAGAGTGAACGTAAGACGTCTCATGTTGGAGATCAAGCGTCAGGTGTCAAGTGCGGCTGATAGATTCTTGTTTGAGCCTAATAACGCAGCAACTCGCTCAAGATTTGTGAATCAAGTAACACCTCTTCTTGCGTTAATTCAGTTACAGGCAGGAATAGAGCAATTTAAAGTTATTTGCGATAGCACGAATAACACAGCACAAGATGCAGAACAAAATAGAATGAATGGTAGAATCGTTGTTGTTCCAACGAGAGCGGTAGAATTTATTTCAATCGACTTTGTCATAACAAACAGCGGCGTAACCTTCGAGTAAAGAATAAGTAAGAATATGAAGCAATTCCAGGAGAAAGCTCAATGACACAACTAACATTCAAGAGTCCGGGCGTAAGCACTAGGGAAATAGACTTAAGTGGCCCGACTGCAATTCAACCTACCGGTGTTCCAGCTGGTGTTATAGGAACAGCAGTTCGAGGTCCTGCTTTCGTGCCTATTACGGTCGCGACGTTTCAGGATTTCATTTCAAAATTCGGAAACTCAGACGGAGAAAAGTTTGGTCCTCTTGCTATGCGTGAGTGGTTGAATAACGCAAATGCAGGAACATATGTTAGACTTCTTGGTGTTGGAGACGCAAAGAAAAGAACTTCGTCAGGAGATAATTCTGGTAAAGTTACGAATGCTGGGTTCGTCGTAGGGTCTGAGCAAGTCCAGGGTAATGGAAACGTCGGAGCAAATCCTTACGCAACCTCCGGAGGTTCCTTGGGTAGAACTTACTTTTTAGGTGCTTTCCACTCTGAGTCAAACGGAAGTAACTTTCTTCAAGATGCAGGAATTCAGACTGACGACGCTCATCCTCTTATAAGAGGAGTTATAATGACGCCCAGCGGCGTTCTTGCGACCCTCGGGTCAATTGTAGCGGGCACCAAAAACATTCCAAATGCAACAACTCCAGGTGGATCAACGTTTGGTGACGTTGAAACAGCATCTTCTAAACAAGAATTTTCTTTAATGTTGAACGGTCATGTAGAATCAGACACATCTACAAACGTGATAACAGCATCGTTTGATCCACAGGCACCGAATTATTTCGCAAAGGTTTTTAATACAGATGCTACACGTATCGAAGAGATGGGGCATTACCTTTATAGCTCATACGATATTTATCAGACACAATGTGTCATAACGGCATCAGGTGTAACAGGACATGACGACACACTCGTCGCCGGATACACTGGGTCAGTTGAAGCAGCATTTCTCTTATCAGGATCAGCTAATAGAAACAGTGGATCATCTACTACATCAACACAAGTAGGAGTTCCTAGCTTTGAAAACTTTGAGGATCGATTTAGAACTGCATACTCACCTTTTGTGATATCACAAAAATTTGGTGGTGTTAACAAGAACATCTTTAAGATACACGCCTTAGACGACGGCAGAGCCGGATCAGATGCTTTTAAGATTACAATTGAAAACATCCAAGCATCTACTAACGAAAATAATCCTTACGGCACCTTCGACCTCGCAGTTAGGTATTTCGCTGATAGCGATTCAGAGCCAGTTGTTCTAGAAAGATTTGCCGGACTTGATCTCAATCCATCAAGTGATAATTTCGTTGCAAGAAGAATCGGTGATACACATACATACTACGATTTTGACAAATCCGCCGGAAGTCAAAAGTTGGTCATTGATGGATCTTATCCAAATGTATCAAATTACATAAGGATTGAGCTTTCAAGTGATCTGAGGGACAATGCTCTTAACGATACAGCACTTCCTGTAGGTTTTAGAGGGCTTAATCACCTAGTCACTTCAGGCTCAGCGTCTGGAGGATCCAACTCAATTCTTTCAGGAACTGATTGGAATACCCGAGGGGGTTCTTACACTGCCGGACCTCAGACGGTTGACGTTCGAAGAATCGTTCAGCCTCCTGTCCCATTTAGAGAGACAGTTGCGAAGGGATCTTCACCCAAGAAAGTTGCGGATGCTAAACTTACATGGGGTGTACAGTTCGAACAGAAAGATTCATTAACAGAGCCCAACAAACATCAGAAACTTAACGAATCAATCAGAAGTTTTGTTCGTTACATGCCTGACTTCCACACAGATTGGCAGTCACCAGTTGTTGGAGGAAACGAAGGAACACCCGACGTCGGAGGGTCAATCCTTGACGCTGATAGATTCAATAATAACATTTTTACTCTTGAAAGAGTCCAGGTCATAACAGGATCTGGCGATCGCCCAGACGACAAACAGTGGGCTGTCGCAGCATACAGGCGAAACGGTGTTCTTGGATCTATGACAGATATTGATGGAACTGCATCAACAAAAACAAGATTTTTGAATCCCTCTACAGACTTTGCACATCTTCCGACTAGAAGGTACCTTAAGTTTACGTTCCCCCTTCAGGGAGGCTTCGATGGCGTCAATATCTTTGACGAAGACAAGGCAAAGTTCAATGATGCAGCTTTGAGAAGAGAAATGGATGACGCGGCAAATCAGGGCGGTGTATCCGGTCCTACAGTTGCTGGATACAGAAAAGCAATCCGAGTCATGGAAGAGAAGTCCGATGTGGACATCCAGCTTTTGGCAATCCCCGGTGTTAGACATGAATCTGTTACAGATTTTGCGATTGAATCAGTAGAAAGAAGATTCGATGCGTTGTATATCATGGACATTGAGGAAAGAGATACGCTGAACAATGCAGTAACTGGATCTGATTCGATCATTAATGTTAGGAACACAGTTGATCGTCATGCATCTAGAAACTTCGATACTTCTTTTGCAGCTGCTTACTTCCCAGATGTTGTGATTCAAGACAGGGCAACATTAACGAATGTACAATGTCCCCCATCTGTTGCAGTTCTTGGAGCATTTGCTTTCAACGACTCAGTAGCACATCCCTGGTACGCACCGGCTGGTTTTAATCGTGGTTCACTTTCAACAGTGATTGAAGAACAGGTTAAACTCAACAGATCTAACTTGGACAATTTATACGATTCTGACATCAACCCAATTACTTCTTTCCCGTCAACTCCGGGCGTAGTTATCTGGGGACAAAAGACAATGTTGGCAGGACAAAGCGCGCTGGATAGAGTTAACGTGAGAAGACTCTTGATTGACGTTAGACGTCAAGTTAAAAATATTGCTAATAGTCTTCTCTTCGAGCCGAACAGAGAATCAACATTAGCTAAGTTCAGCAATGCTGTGACTCCGATATTGGGAAGAATACAGCAACAACAAGGTTTGGATAGATTTAGAGTACAGATCGATACAACAACTACAACACAGGCAGACGTTGAAAACAATACAATTAGAGGAAAGATTTACTTGCAACCAACCAGATCTGTTGAGTTCATCTCTCTCGACTTTGTTGTAACGAATGCAGGTGCTGAAATCTAAAAACACATTAAGTGAATATTTATTAAAAGAAACGCTCTCAAGGAGACAATAAAAAATGGCAGAGACACTATCAGTTACCGACATGCTCCCAAATAAGTTTGAACCCAAACGAAAGTTCAGATGGGTTTTTGCTATAGAGGGAATCGATTCATTCTTGATGAAGACAGCAGCGCGTCCTTCTATTACAACAGAGGAGACAGAAGTTCCTTTCATCAATCACACACGATACGTCGCAGGAAAGACAAAGTTTGAAACTCTGTCAGTTACATTGCATGACCCGATCGCTCCATCTGGTGCACAACAGGTTATGGAGTGGGTAAGAACTCATTTCGAATCAGTTTCAGGTCGAGCAGGATATGCAGATTTCTACAAGAGAGATTGTCAACTCAAGCTTCTCGATCCAGTAGGTACCGTTGTTGAGCTCTGGGATATCAAGGGAGCTTTCTTAACAGCTGCTTCATTCGGTGACTTGGATTACGGCGCATCCGATCCAACTGAAATCTCTCTCACAATTCGTTTCGATAACTGCGTACTTCAGTACTAATCTTTTTAATTTATTTGATAAATTGAGAGTTGGAAGATCCCGCCTACAAAGGCGGGATTTTTTTTTGTTTAAAAACATGTCAATCTTATCGTAAAGACGCTCACAATTTAATTCTGTGACATTACTGAAAATGTTTTGTACAATTCATCATAAGAGAAAAAAATATGTCTTAGAAAGCAAAATAAACAGCTTGCCCAGCTGTTGTGATTTTAAGAATGTGTATATATTATTCTATGACGAGAATAAAATTTTTACGTATTGAATTTTAGAAATAAATTTAACATCATAATGAACGTGAGGTAAAACGTGTCGAACGAACAAAGACAAGGAAACGAAGTATTCGGTGCAAACCAAGCACAACAGGCTGGTTTTCAAATTCGGAATGTAATGAAGGATGATTTTGGATATGAAGTTCCAGTTGAAGCTGTTCCTCTTCCATCCAATGGAGTGATCTATGACCAAGAGACTGGTCTACACGGTAAAGAGACTTTAGAGATAAAGTCGATGACTGCTAAAGAAGAAGATATTTTAACATCTAGAGCATTGATCAAAAAAGGAACAGTTATAACTGAACTGATTAAGTCTTGTCTGATTGACAAAACTGTCGACGTAGATGCAATGATAAGCGGCGACAGAAATGCAGTAATGACGGCTTTAAGAATTACCGGCTATGGTTCTGACTACACTGTTCAAGTTGATTGTCCGGATTGCGGCGCTGGAAACAAGCAAACATTTATGTTGACTGACCTTCCTATTAAGAGACTAGAAATAAGTCCTATTACAGAGGGAGCCAACCTTTTTGAATTTACACTCCCAGTTACAAAAAAGAAAGTTCATTTCAAGTTCCTTACAGGAAGAGACGAACAGGAAATGAGCACTATTTCAGAAAGACAAAAGAAGCAAGGACTCAAGACAGATAATCTTGTGACGTCTAGACTTAATTTCTCTGTAGTCTCAGTCGACGGTGTAACTGACAAATCAAAGATTGGAACTTTTATTAGGAATATGCCCGCTAGAGATTCTCTTGCACTTAGAAAATATATCGATTCTAACGAACCTGGGATTGAGATGAAATCATGGATGCAGTGTGAATCTTGTGATGAGCATACGGAGGTTAATTTGCCCTTAGGGGCTTCGTTTTTTTGGCCTGACACCGAATGATAAGGAGATTTTTCTCGACCAGATATGGACTTTAATGTATTATATCGGTTTTACTTATCATGATGCTTACAACTTACCTGTCTGGAAGCGTCAATGGTTCTTGGAAAGAACCATGAAGGAGTTCAAAGATTCGAAGGGAGAAGCTCCTACCAAAGCAACACATGCAAATTCTCCTGAACAACGAGCCTTAATGGGCCTAAGGCCAGATGCACCTGCCCGCCTAAGAAGATTTACGTAAAATACCCACCTGATTAAAGTTGCTCTACAGGATAATTACAAGTAGTAACTTATTTCTATTAAAGTGTGGATGAATGGCAGATTTAGGCAATCAACTCAAAGTTCAACTACAGATCAATGAAGCACTAAAAGAGCGCCAAAAACTCTTAGAAAACAACTCAAAACTTTTGGGAAAGCAGGCCGATCTAGCATCTTCGATGTGTAGCTCTCTTGACTGCAATGGACTCAAAAATTTAGAAAAGTCAGCCGGATCATTTAAAAATGCACTTACAGATGCTGCTAATCAGGCCAGAGATGGTTTGGATCGCCTTAACGAAAAGTCAGAAGAAACATCAGAAGTTCTTGAAAAAGTCTACAAAAAAGCTTCAAAACTTGCTGTTATTACTTCTGCTTTAAAAGGTTTTAATAGAGGTTTTAAATTAGGTACTAATATAATCAAGGGATTTGGGAAAGCAATCTTCGGTGTAGTAAAATCCTTGTTCAAGCTAGGTAAAGCAATCATAATGGTTCCGTTCCAAATATTGAGTGGAATGATAAGCATGGCGAACAAGCAAGGGATTTCACCTTTTCGAAAGGAGCTTGAGAACTTAAGAAAAGAGTTGGGAGACTTTACTGAGGGCCCTGCAGCAGCAACTAAAGACGCTGTTTACAGCATAAGAAAAAGCTTTAATGATTCTAAATCAAGTGCGGTTAGTTTTGGAAGAGTGTTCGGTTACGGACCGGAGGGAATGGCGAAAGCTCTTGCTGATACTTTAGAAATAGCGAAATCCATGGGTCCCTATTTCGAAACGTTCATAGTCGATATCGGAAAAGGCATAGGAGACTTCACCAAATACCAGAAAGGGTTGGGGTTATCTGCAGAGACAGCTGCTAAGTTTGCTGTAAAGATGAGCGCCGCCGGCGAAGATGTCAACAAGAATTTGCACCAGATAGGCAATATGTCGATTCAGCTAGGTAAACAGTTTAATTTATCTTCGAAAGGCATCGGAAGAGATATCACTCAAATGTCTTTGAGCATGGAACACTTCGGAGGTATGAGTGTAGCACAGTTAGGTGCCCTTTCTGCAACGATGAGAAGAACGGGCATTGAGATGAAAACCTTGCAGGGCATTGTTGATCATTTTGATAACTTTGAAAATGCTGCAAGATCTGCAGCAATGCTCCGAAGACAGTTCGGCATGATGATTGATTCTCGAAAGATGATGACGATGAATGCCGCCGAGCGTCAAGAATATCTTCGAGAGCAGTTTAAAAAGACTGGAAAGTCTTTTGAAGGAATGAGCAGGATCGAACAAAAAGCATTTGCTGCTAATCTCAAGATGAGTGTTCAAGAAGCTGCTGTGATGTTCGGCAAGGGGAATCGACAAAAGAAACTAACAGACGCACAAAAAGCTGCCAACAAAGCTCAGGCAAACCAGATAGAACAGACGAAAGTTCTTAAAGAACTCTCTAAAAATATTGAAAAACAATTTAGTGAAGGAACTAAATATGAATCTTTCTGGGCAGCATTTACAGGGGGAATAGAAAAGGGTGTAAGAAGAACCTCAGAATTTAGAACTCTCATGATAAACCTTAAAGCCTCATTAAGAACAGTTGAGCTCGCTGGAATTCGAATTGGTAGAGCATTTGTCAAATCCTTCCCGGGTGTAAAGGGAATGCTTAAGTCAATGTCTGACTTCTTTGCTCCTGGACGTATAACATCCAACATGAACAGAGTGACTAGAGCGTTTCAAGTGTTTTTTGATTCAATTAAAAATCCACGAGGAGTTAGCCGAGCTCTTGACAACCTTTTTAAAGAAATTAAGAGCATATTCTCTAACTTTTTCGGAGGTGGTGATAAGGGTTTTACGAAGTTCGCTGATGTTTTCATCACGATCGTGGGCAACATCAAGCTGCGTCTCATGTCAAAAGCCGCAGAGAGCGCAGCATCTTTTATTGACTCTTTCACGAATGGGTTGGAGAGTCTCATGTCGGGAGGCGGTATTTCTGGATCCGTGTCAGGAGTGGCAGACTCAATCGGAAGTGGATTTAGCGATAGATTTGGTGAGAGTTTTGCAAATCTAAGCGATACAATCAGGACAAAACTTCTCCCTGCGCTAGAGCGAGCTGGTCCCGTCGTCGTAGACGCTCTAATCATGATAAGTGACAAAATAAAAGATTATTTGTCAAAGAAAGAAGTTGCAGACAAGATTTTTAAGGGCATGTCTAAGACTCTTAAATTCCTCTGGGGCATGAAGTTGAAGTTTCTTGGCTATCTTTGGGAGAACGAAAAGGGGCTTTTATTTACGCTCGCTGCCACTACACTGGGTCCTGCGATCGCAGGAGGAATCTTGTCAGGTCTGGGCAGCATGCTAGTAACAAAATTAGGAACTCTTCTATCAGGAGGCACCACCGCCGCCGCTGCCTCCGGAGGAATCACCAAGTCAATTACGGGATGGTTTACTAAATCATTTAGCAAAATCAAAAGTATGCCTAAAGGAAATCTAATTAAGGGAGGAGGTGCCGCCGCGGTAGCGATAGCTGTTATGCAAGGTTTTTCAAATGCCTGGGAAAGAGCTAGCGAAGACGACGCAACATGGCAAAACATATCAGCTGCTTTTGGTGCCAAAGCCATTGAATCACTTACATTTGGTTTGCTTGATTCCGACGCGATTGAAGACTGGGCTACTGGCTCACAACGTGTGGCCAAGAAGCTTTCTGAAGAGCTTTCTGCTGCGACAAAGACTGCGTTAGAAGGACAAATGAAAGAGCTGCAACCTCATTTTGCTTCTACACGAAAACTTATAGAAGAGAACATCTCGAAGTTTGAAGATCTGACAGGAAGATTTACTCGATTAAAAAATGATGTAGGTAAGAATCTTAGTTCTGCAGATAAAGATATTTTGGACAGAATGAAAAAAGCATCAGGTAGGGCGACTGATCTGTCTAGACAACAAAAAGAGCAACAAAAAGTTGCTGAAAAAACCGCTGAACAAGCCAAAGCTATCACCTTGCAAACACTTGAGGCCATCAAGAAAGGCAAAGGGACAGTTTACGACTCAGATGCTGTACTCGGTGGCGGAAAAGATTTTACCAACAGACAGCTTTTCGACACAGCACACTTTTTGAAAGGATACATGCGATCTCGAGGGGTTGAGCTTTCAGAAAGCCAGATAGCTTTCGAAAACGGTGTGATGACCATCGACGATGATATCTATCAGAAGCAAGGCAAGATGCTCGAAGAAGGACTTAAAGCATTTGAGGCCAAGAAGATCAAAGAAGCACAGGTAGATTTCAGAGAAATCGAAAATGCATATGCTGATGTCTCTGTCACTGAGATGCAGCAGCTTTTCAAGTCCATTTCAAAAGATTCACCTAATTCACCTGAGTTATCGGCTCTCACTGAAGCGATATCACAAAAAACAACCCTAGACACCATGAAGCAGATTCTGGAGAAGCATTCTGTGTCTGTAGGTAAAGAAGGCGTTCACGCAGCTTTCGAGGAATTCATGAAGACAAAAGGGGAGAGTGATAGGAAAGATTTTGAGCAGCTTGTCAGCAACGCGAAGAAACAAGCATTAAGTAGTCTCGATAGTGTCCGAGAAGCGGACGCTCAAGCGCAGAAGTTAGGTCAACTCGAAGCTGCTCAAGACACAATTAAAAGAATTAAAGCACTTGAAAAGATCCCAGAAGAACTTGCGACGGCACAGGAAGCATTTGCCAAGATTAAAGTGGAAGACATTGAGTCTAAGATAACAGGTGTCTTTACAAAAGTTGGCAAGATGTCTGGTGTTATTACAAAAGCGATAACTGACGCGGGCCTGGAAACAAAAAAAGAAATAATAAGCCCAACTGTTATGTCGAATTTTTCATCTATTAAGGAAGCAAGAGAAGCGATTGATGCTGTTATCGGCAAAAAGACAGTAACTAAAGATTTAGTAGAAACGAGAAAATCTAATATAATAAAAGCATTCGAAGCTGTTGGCGAAATTCACAAAGAATTAGCAAAAGTCGAGTTCGGATCATTAGATTCCGGTATGCACACAAAGCTGACTGACGTTAAACTGTCTGCTTTAGAGATTGTAGGTGAAAAAGGTCTCTATAATCAGTACAAAGTGGATGGATTAACAAAGAAGATAAAAGGTACAAAAGAAGCTGTTACTGCAATTAATGAACTTGCACAAGAACTTAACAAAGTTCCTGAGCTTGTAGCGGTTCTTAACATCGGTGAGGGATTTACACAAGGAAAAGATATAAAAGTTGAGATTCAAAAACATAACGTCGCTCTCAACGTTCAGGTCAACATAGATGCTAAGAAGTTCGTTCAAGAAATAGTTGAAGTGGAAATTGACAAAAAAGGTGAATTAGGAAAACAAAGGATAGCGACCACAGCACTTGTCGCTGCGGCCAAAGAGTGAAATATAAATGGAAATTAAAGAAGCAATAGAGCAGCTTAGAAAAGAAAAAAACGACCCTAATAAACCAGCATTTTTGATCTACGCAATGCTCAAGACTGCACATCCAACTGTTGTTGAGATGATAGAATATCAAGCAGCTAAAGTGATGATAGCTGGTGAAATGATGAAAAACACAATTGTCGAGGCTTCAAAGACTGAAGAGGGCAGAGATCGTCTTAACAAAGGAATGGCAGAGCTTCTTGCAAAATACAAGTCTCCTTCGTTTAACGACATGAATGAAGAGGAAAAAGATGGCTAGACAGACTCTCGGAGAACTTCTCGGAAAACAGAAAGAATCAGAGTCTCAGGTGGCTGCTAGCCTCCTTGTACCAAGAGAGCAACCTGGCGGCCTAGGTGTCCCGTTTCTTCCGCAAGAAGATATTATCCCTAGAGTCATCCTAGGTGTGTATGCACAAGGATTAATGACAGAAAATCAATTACATACCAGCATGTATGTGGTTCCTCACCCTCCGGGATTAGAGACCGGAATCTTGTCCACTGAAGGAAATGATGTATATACTGTTCCGGAGAGATTTCCAGGTGATGAAGAAAACGATCCGATTGAAAATTTCAAAGCAACATCTACAGGATTTTTTCAAACATCACAAGGTAAAGCAACCACGTTTGATGCTTTCACAAAAAACTCGAGAGGTGAATTACCTGAAGGGGTACGGACAGGCCACGATCTACTTTCGAAAGAAGGAGTTAACTCAATACCTCCCGCAAAACCGTCTGATAGGAAAGGCTACAAGGACGATACACATTACGGTCAGGTGGACGCAACCAAAAGACCTATAGCAGCTGCTCTTCATGACACACTGGTTGCTTTGAACAAGTACACACCCACTCAGGAATCACCATTTTTAGATTACAGTGAAAAGGGAGACAGCGCGTTTGTCAAAGGGTTGTACTCGATTCAGCGAGATCTAGGAGCTTTTGATAAAGACGCTGAATCTCTTTCTATAGCAGAGCTTAGAAAAGTCGGAGGTGAGCTTCTCTTCAAAGCTCAATCAATAAGCGCAGCAGATTCTAGAACTTTGATGAACAATTTCACTGACGACGGAGGCTATGGATTTACGACAGACTTAATGGTTCTTATTCCTCACTTAACTCAAATAGGCGGTGGGACAGTCGACGTTAGTAATCTAAAAGCTAGAGTTAGAAAGGGATCAGAGATTTTAGCGACAGGTCAGGACGATTTGATCGCTGTTCAAAGCTTTGAGACAACATTTGGGTTTGGACAACCTAGTGCTAGCGGATCTGATACGTTAATAAGTCCGATGAATGGAACGTCAAACGGAACTATGAACTCACCCGTAGAGCCTTTCGACGGTGTGTTTCCTGCCGGAATGGCACTTCCGGTTGTGTATTCAATAATTGTTGTCGGTTTGTTCGGACAATGGATACTACCCTCTGTAATATCCGGTTTAAAGGATACAGAGGGGCCTTCTGTCAAGGATCCAACAAAACCGTGGACGATGTCATTAGGAAGAAATTACGAAGTCGATGACAGCTTTACGAATGGTATTCTGGAGCTTTTAGGTCTACCTAGGACGAACGGAGGAAGCTTTTTTGGTGCGATGATGGCCGGCCTGATGCTTTTTTACGGATTGGAAGAGCCAGTCAGTCCCTTTTCGATAGTCGGACCGGATTTTATTAATACAGCTTTGAACTTAATATATTCTCCTGGTTACTATTTGGTGATGGTCAAAGGAATCCTTCGGGATATGGCTACCATATTGAACACAATTTCAAACTTAGGAAATTTGTTTGACTCTGGGATATTTGGAGCAATCACGAGTCTTTTTACGTCTTTTGAAGTAATCTTGAAGTCCTATACATTCAGATTTTTCATGGTCATGACTCGAGTAGGCGATCAGGCAATCAAATACATGCTTCGACCCGGTCTAGACGGCCATGGAGGAAAAGCAATAACATACGATAAGCAGAAAGAAATAGCGATTCTAGATCCATCTCTGCATAGAACAGCTCTTTCCAGATTTCATAAAAGCCCGGGCGAAGTCAAGTCTCCTCTTTCTTTAACACTGCAACACGGAGCATTTCTTCCAAGCACAACTAATGATTTGATACCAGGCGTTGAACCTCTGATAGCGTCTGATTTTGGAGAAAAAGCACTCGAAAAATCGTATGGTTTGTACACACAAGTAGACGCAATCAATAGACTTGGCGCTGAAGTCGTAGACGCAATTGAAAGTAAAATAGATTCCGAGTATGTCCCGTTTTCAATTCAAGACCTCAGGACTAATGAGATATTTTCTTTACCAGCATTTATAACATCTATATCCGACGATTTTTCTGTTCAACATGCAACTTCCCACGGATATGGTAGAACTGATCCCGTCTATGCACACTCAAAGACAACACGGTCGATAAATTTGGTATTCAATCTTGTGTCGATGAATGAGGAAGATCACAGTTACATGTATCACATTCTCAATAAGCTGGTAGCAATGTGTTACCCACAGAGAGACGGAGGAATCCCTAGAAAACAGGGAGCCGGTCCCGGTGCACAGTATTTCATACAGCCTTTTTCACAAACTCCCATTGCGTCACCGATAATAAGACTCAGGCTTGGCGACTTGATCAAGACAAATAAATCAAGTCTTGCTCTAGAGAAACTGTTCGGTGGAACTGAAATTTTACAACTAAAGGGTGATATCAAAGCGGAAGAAATTCAAGTCAAGACTGAGGAACTTTCGAAAAGTTATGCGGAGTCTCGAAAAAAGATAGTCGAAAAACGACGAGAAAAGCTTGCACAATGGAACTCTGGGAATCCAGAAGTCAAAGGGAAGGTTTTTATTCCACAGGGAACTCAAATGTATGTTAAAAGTAAAGATGAACAGTGGTATTCTTTTGAGACACTAGTGGGTTTTGAAACGAAAGTGACAAAAGCGTTTGCGACAAAAGGACCAAGAAAAACATACACATTACAGTCAGGAGAAACATCAGTTCAAGATACCATATTCGAAGTGGAAATACCGAAAGACAAGAAAGAGGTATCTGCAATTGGAGGAAAAGCACTTGCTAGTGCTGCAAAAGAAGCAGAGAGTTCTGGAGGTCTGGCTGCTATTTTCGGTGGAGGAGATAGTTCAATTAAAGGGTATATATTACCTTCTTCTTGTACACCAATTTGGTTTGATGATTATCTAGACCCAAAGGGTGAAGCAGTCACAGGTGTAAAAGCTGTAGAAGACATAGAACAATTTTTAAATACTGAAACGAACCCGGTAGCTCGATCATTCTTGCAATCATCTCCCGGTAAAGGTCTTGCTTGTGTTATAACTACACTTTCACTCTCTTACGAAGGCGCACTGTGGGGAACTGGAAATGGGGATGATCTTACTGCACCAATGAGGGTACAAATAAACATGTCAGTTGCTCCTATACACGATGCTCCTTTAGGATTAAACTCAAGGGGTGACATTTTTGCTCCATCACATCCAGTCGGTTTTTACAGTCCTGGAACAGGTCCTAACTCGACTACGTCCATGGGGGATTCAGCTAGAAAAACAAAATTGTTGGATGCTTATCAAAAAGCAAAGAAAAATGCAGTTATCTATACAGATAAAGAGCTTTCTGACCCATCCAAAAGTGATGCTTTGATTTAAAGGAATAGTGACACATGATTTCTAGATACGACGGAGATCTACCTATTAGGCAGGGAAAAATTCGTAGAACAGCACGAGCTGTCGACAGAATAAGACAAGCTCAAAGATCGGGAACCATCCCAACGCGTGAAAGAGTATTAAAGCAGGGTGAACGTCTAGATCAGATTGCTGGAGAAGAATTTGGCAACTCGACACTGTGGTGGATAATCGCAGCAACGTCAAACATTGGATGGGCACTTCAAGTACCTCCGGGAACAATTTTGAGAATTCCGTCAAACGTTAATGCCGTCTTGGATCTGGTATAATGACAGCCTTTAGAAGAAAAACACGTCTTTATAAGGCGTTGAATGAACTGGCAAAACTTGAAGGGAATTCTGACTTCATAGCAGAAAATGCTTCTTCTTCTGATGCAAAAAAAAAGATTCCAGGTGAGTTTGGCACTCCAGGTTTTAATATTCTAAGTGATTTTTGTAGAGTCGGTGAAAATATTCAATCAGTTGAGTATCTTACTATTAGAGCTGACGAAGAAGCTGAAGGTATACCTGTCGTGGTTATCCCCGACAACTCCACATCAAAAGCAGGACAATACGACATGGTGGCGTCAATTTTATCGCCCCAAATCACCGGGATGCTCGGTTTAGGATCGTCTAAAAATGGAGGAGCTCTCTGGACTGTAAGTGATGATTTAACAGTAGCAAATGACACAGCCGAAAAAGACGAAACTCCCCTTCATGTAGTCCTGATATCAAGTCCAGATATCAATCCGGGATCTGTTAATACAGAAGTGTGTACAGTCGCAATGAACAGCTTGCCTAGTTTGGAACTTTCTAAGGCAATTCCTTATTTAAATATAGAATTTTTGTCAAGTGAAACCACGAAGGAAGCTCTAGCTGAAGGAGCTGGAAAAATAAGAGGAATTACAACGAGCAGATATCTTTTAGGTGAAGACTTAGAAAGCTCAACTACATACAAAGATTTTATAGAAGCACCCTTTTACGTGCCTGTGGTAGAAGAGAAAGAAAGTAAAAGAGTAACTTATTCTGCAATGGACATTTTCACCTCACCACAGACTATGGCACCTGTTGATGTCATTGGACCTAATAAACAACTGAGAGACCCGTTCAGACCTTTTATGTCAGTTGAGAATTTTTCAGTGACGGTTGCCTCGCCCCAGTACGGATTGGACTCTTTAGGCTGTAGTGTTACAGCAAATCTTAGTTTAATATTGCACGATAGAAAGCGGTTAAAAGACATAGCACCTCTCGTAACCCCCGGTGGATTTGCCAAAGGAGACGTCTTAAAGATAACATACGGATACGCACATCCAGATGGCAACACACTGGACCAAGCATCATCGGCACAAAAAAGCAGCATGCTATATGGACACATTATTGATGCGATGCGAGTCACAGAACTCTTTACTGTTTCTAGTGCAGACTTTAGTTTGCAAGAGTCAGGAGAGATGAAGATAGACATAGCAGCTTTTTCTATAGGAGTTGATCAAGCATTTAGTTCGATTGATGTTACGGAATCGTATGGAGAAACTATAACTTTTGCAAAAGTTCAAAAGGAGCTCAATGCTATTCAAGATATGATCGCACTGCTGACTAAGAAAGAAAAATTTTCTAAAATTAGTACTCCAACTCTTCTCACTTCGCAGGGCTCTTTGTCAGGAAAGCAGATTAACTTGAAAACATATAAAGAGCTTATTAGCTTCAAGAAAAAACTAGCAAAAAAAGCTAATCAAGCATCTGAGAAAGACGCTCTAGCAAAGATAAATAATATATTCGACGACATCTTTGACAGAAGTAAAGGATCGTTAACACAGGCAGCAAATGCTAGATCAAGTCTCCTTAAAAAGATTTTTAAGTTTTTAGAAACTTCTCCTGACCCTTTTATAGTACCGCATCCCAAAGGTTTCAAGTCACTAGGCAAAACAAACGTAGGATACAGTGCAGATAATCTTGCAAAAATGCAAGACCTCACTGTGGGGAAGATATCTCCTAGTTACATTTCTTTAGGAAAGCTCTTGACTGTCTTGGTGGGAACCTCGATAAAAAAGGAATACCAAGGAACTGTCGATGAGATACAGATGATTTTTTACGGTTTCAATGACTGCGCTGCTGGCGTTCAAGATATGAACATTGCCTCAATGCCCTTAGAATTAAAAACTGTAAAGAAAGTCTTGGAAGACGAATATACTAAAAGGACATCCATGAGCTTGACTACTCTAATGGCAGTAGTGAATGAAAATTTTATTAAGGATGATAATACAAAAGCATACGGACTTACAAAACTACCAGGAGATATTCTGAAGGATGATGCATTAAAGATAATTTATAATCCAGAAAGTTCAAGTGAATACCCAGATGCCGTGTTCAAAAAACCAGAACTAAGTGTTACTTCTAGGATGTTTCCAGGCACAAGTAATGGAATTTCAGAAGACATGACTATTTTGCGTATTGAGTTTTTTGATAAAAGATCATCGAATGGATCAGTTTTCAAAAGGCTTTTAGAAGCCAGCTCTGATAGGGGAATAATGTATACACTTAAAAGAGATACTGGTGGCAAGCCATTTTGTATGCAACATGAGAAGTCCTCTAAGGTTTATGAAAAAGTTTTGGATCCTTATTTAGAGGCACTCAAAATTCCAGACGGACTGGATCTTAAAGATAAGACTAAAGCTAGCGCAGAGGGTATTGCCAAATATGGTAAGTTGGTAAATCTCAATCGAAAAAATGTAAGATCCGTAATGCTTGAAGGGTATCAGACAATTGTGTACGGAGGTGGCGCTACGGGTATAATCTCAGCGAATGTATCTTCTAGAAAAGATCCGAATGCAATTGAGCTGGCTATTGCAAGATCCAACACGAGAAAAAGATCATTAGAGGAAGAAGGATCTCCAGGTCAAGATGAGTTTACTGCTGAAGTTTATCCCGTAGAGTGTAGTCTTCAAACCATCGGTTGCCCTTATTTTAATTTTGGGCAAGAGTATTTTATTGATTTTGGATCAGGCACAACCATAGATAATCTCTACACAGTTGTTGATATTACACACTCAATCAATAACGGAGAGTTTACGACGAATTTGAAACTAATTCAGCAAGAGGGTTATCCAACCCTAATAACAGAACGTCAATCACTAAACAAAACAATAGAAAAGCTAATGATAAGTAAATTTACTAAGTAAGTTGTAATTACTGATCATGACCATTAGAATACACGTATGGACGTATTATATGCTGTTACAGAGTCTGAGATGTATCACGTTGGCGAGATTGATATAGAATCTTCTCGTCCTTTTGTAATTTCCTTAGATGAAAGACTTAGCGATTTACCAGATATCGTAAAAATATTAGGAAGACAGCACAAAGAGGAATTCAACTCATACAAAAAAATACAAGATTTTCTAAATCTGTCCAACAAAGAAACACTAGCCACAATTCCAACTGACAAGCGGAATGAATACATCAGAAATACATTTGTGAGTTTGAAAAATGCTCTCTCTGATTTGGTTGATATTTCTTATATAGAAACATACGTCCAGTCTAAACAGTTTCTTAGACAATTAAATAGACCTACTGTAGACATAGAGAAAATAAAGAGTCTTGGAGAATTAATACAGCACGATCATATTTTTGAAAAAGTAAAAGATTTTGGATCCTCAACAGAGAAAACACAATATAGTATGTCAGGAACTGTAACAGGAAGGCTTACAGTTACGACCGGTCCGAACATCCTAACACTTCCTTCTTCTGTTAGGGGATGCATAAAGTCAAAGTACGAAGGAGGAAAAATACTGCAAATTGATTTAATATCTGCAGAGCCTTACATGGCACTTCTGATGACAGGACAAATCCCACCAGACGACATATATCAACATATTGCTGAAGTTATCTTAGACAAAAAGGTTACAAGAAGTCAGGCAAAGTTAATAACTTTATCAGCACTCTACGGACAGTCTTCTAGAAATTTAGAGAAGTCCTTACCAAAAGAAATAAATGCACGAAGCGTGATAGAAAATACCAAGAGGTACTTTAAGACCAGTGTTATAAAAGAAAAACTTAAAACGGACATGAAGAACAGAAGATTTAGAAATGTCTTAGGAAGACCAATTAAGCTAGATTCAGAAAGAGAGGACCTTCTCATAAGCTATTTCTTGCAAAGTTCTGTTGCTGAGTGTTCGATTGTTGCTTTTGACAATTTCTTTAATGGGACTTCATTAAATGTATGCCCCTATTATGTGATTCATGATGCATTAATTTTTGATGCAGATCACGAGGCATCGAACTATCTCCTAAATTTAGGAAAAATTCCTGTCAATGCTGGAACTTGGTTGTTTAAAGCTAAAGTAACGCAGGTCAGTGATATTTAGTAGTACTATGAGTGACAATTATAGAAGATTGATATCAAATACAATACGTGACTTGATTTTAGAGCGCGGAGAAATTTTAACTACCGGAGCATTTGGATCTGGTGGGAGATCAAAAGCTTTTGTAGCGAATGCCAAGGCTCGAGCCGAATCAGATCCCAAAGGTTTGATGAAAGATTTAGGTATAACAAGCCCAGCAGCTGGCTCCGATCTTCAAAAAGTTCAAAAAATCCTGAATGCTGCAATCCACGGAAACAGCGCAATGAGTCAGGCATATATGGGTACTCGAAACGTAAAAGACAAACCCAAGGGTAAAGATGAAGGCTTAGATGCATTAGCAGTTGTTTTATCAAAATTAGACAGAAAGAATGGCGTAAGATTTTTAGCACATACTCTTAGGGCAGCAAGTAATGCTGGGTATTTAGACTTAGAAAAATCTGTCCAGTTCGCTGTGGGTGAATCTAACTCAATAATAATTTATTCTGTTGAACAATAGTCCGAACGTTCTTATTATTTCTCTACAACACTGGAGAAAAAATGGACACAGAAAAACTCTTAGATAACTTTCAAAAATACGCAGGCCTTCTTAAGAAGTACTACCCGGAAGAAGGGACAGATAAATTTCTTGAGGAATTTGGTGTAAGGCTCACCACAGCTCCTAGAGGAATGACAGAAGAAGAGGGTGGAGTTCCTGGAGAGCTTATAAATTTTCTTCTTAAGACGACCCTCATTGCTAGCGATCATTCAAAGACAATTGAAACCAGAATGGGAGAGAATTCTGTTGATAGAAAGAGTGTAACTAGAGTCTGTTTGGTTCACGAACTTGGAAAA
>Ga0181585_10000955_pt1 | contig 25067 bp, 20 predicted proteins | sample 071ome_29_FD_132469 | JGI IMG/M metagenome (GOLD analysis project Ga0181585, IMG submission 132469) | Coastal salt marsh microbial communities from the Groves Creek Marsh, Skidaway Island, Georgia - 071407BT metaG (megahit assembly) | ecosystem: Environmental > Aquatic > Marine > Intertidal...
CTGTCACGAATACCCCAAAACCCAAGCCGAACCCATAGTGGTGCACTCGCCCATTCCTCAGTATTTTTATCAATCACACCGATCTCTCCTGTCAGAAGCTCTATTTCGATCTCAAACACAGCGGCGAGAGATTTCAGAGTTTCAAGACTGGCGGAGTGGCCCGATTCAATTCGCTGAATTGTTCTCAGACTCACGCCCGCAAGAATTGCCAGTTGCTCTTGCGAGTAATGGTGCTGCTTACGCAACTTCTTGATCACTTTAGATTACCTCTGATTCTCAGCCACCGGCATTGGAGCAAATCGATGAGAATGCGACCACGTCAAAGAGGCGACAACAAGGCGTCACTTGGGCGAAAACCTGCCATTTTCGGCCCTTGGCTGCGCCGAAACCGCCACCCGAGGTTTCCAGCCGGCAACAAGGGTACCGTGAGACTGTTGGACGCACCATCCAATCGCCAGCGCTAGCAGGGCCGTCTAGACACGCTCGATAATAATCGCCGGCGCCATCCCGCCTGCCGCACACATGGTGATCAGCGCATAACGCCCGTCCTGTCGCTCGAGTTCATCGAGCGCCGTGCCCACCAGAATTGAACCGGTGGCACCAATGGGGTGACCTAGCGCCATGGCCCCGCCGTTGATGTTGACCTTTTCACGGTTGAGATCAAGTTTGCGAATGAACCGCTCCGCCACAACAGAGAAGGCTTCGTTGATTTCCCACACGTCGATATCGTCCTTGGTGAGCCCGGCTTTCATCAGCACTTTCTCTGCCGCCGGTACCGGCGCATTCAACATCAGCGTGGGGCAATCTCCCATGTTGGCCGTGGCCACAATTCGCGCCCGGGGCGTCATGCCGCTTTTTTCCATATAGGCCTCGGAGGCGAGCAGCAGAGCCGCGGCGCCGTCGACCACGCCTGAGGAATTACCGGCGTGATGGATGTGGTTGAATTCGGTGATCTCGGGGTACTTCTGCTGGATCAACGCGCCATAGGTGGTGCCCGCCTCGTCTACCGGCACGTCTCGCACCACACTGAAGACAGTTTTCAGCTCGGCCAATCCCGCTTTGGTGGTTTCGGGCCGAGGAAACTCCTCGTGATCCAGAGCGACCGTGCCATCGGGGTTTTTTACCGTGATTAGGGATTTATCAAAACGGCCCTCAGCAATCGCCCGCGCAGCGCGCGCCTGACTCACCAACGCGAGGTCATCCACCGCGTCGCGATCGATGCCTTCAAGCGTGGCTATTGCATCAGCACACACACCCTGCTGCGACTGCGGATGCATAGCGCGCAGCTCGAGGTTGCCCGAATCAATCATAGGGGGCTTGGAAGGGTCAGCAATCTGACCGTGGTAGCTCATCATCTCCGTGCCTCCCGCGATCACGAGATCTTCCATACCCGACATGATTTGCGCAGCGGCAAGATTCACCGTGGTGATGCCTGAGCCGCAGAAGCGATCCAGAGTCACGCCTGAGGAGCGCACGTCGTACCCCGCATTCAGGGCCGCCATACGCCCAAGGTCGCCACCCTGCTTGCCCGTTTGTGATGAAGTGCCCCAGATGATGTCGTCGACTTCAGCAGTGTTCAGGTGATTGCGCTCGGCCATGGCAGCCAGCACGGTGGAACCCAAATAAGAAGGATGCAAATGCGCGAGCGCGCCCTTTCCGACTTTACCGATCCCGCGGGGGGTGCGGCACGCATCAACAATATAGGCATTTCCCATAGCTTTTCTCCTGGACTCAATAGCGCTGGCACCGACTGCGCCCGTTATGGCTGGCAGTGACTACCGAGGCTTCAAAAGGGACCCTGCACGCTACGTGGCCCGCCGAAAAGGGTCAAGTCTCTGCCGCCAGCTCACGCAGCGTGGTTTTCAAAACTTTGCCAATGTGACTGCGTGGCAGCTCATCGAGCTGCTTGAGCGACGAGATGCGCTGGGTTTTGCCCAATTCGGCGTTGGCGCGGGCACAGACTGCAGGGAGATTCAGCGCCTCATCGCCAGCCGCGACCACAAAGCCCAAGGGCGTCTCGCCCCACTCTTTTGAGGGGATGCCAATCACGGCGGCATCCACCACCTCAGGCTGCTTGAGCAGCGCATCCTCGAGATCCCGCGGATAAATATTGAAGCCCCCCGAAATAATCATGTCTTTTGAGCGCCCCAGAAGGGTGACGAAGCCCTCTTCGTCGACGCGGCCGATGTCACCCATGCGCTGCCAGCGCTCGCCGTTATCGTCGTACCAGCTGGCCTCTTCGGTTTTCTCGGGCTGGTTTTGATAGCCCGACATCATAGTGCTGGAGCGCCCTACCAATTCACCAATCTCGCCCGCGGGCAACCGATTCAATTGCTCATCGATCGTAATGACTTCGCTGCCACCCCATGGGATACCCACCGTGTGGAGCTTGTCGGGGTGGGTATCAGCGCGGAGCAGGCACACCACCCCGCCCTCGGTCATGGAGTAAATCTCGATCAGAGCACCGGGCATGCGGCGCACGACCTCCGCTTTGAGCTCGGCCGAGAAGGGTGCGCTGGTGCAGTATTTAAGCGCGAGGCTCGACAAGTCGTAGTCATCATAGTGGGGGAAATCCATCAACCGTTGATATTGGACGGGCACCAGAATCGTATGGGTCGCACGGTGTTGCTGGGCTAATTCAAGCCAGCGCCCGCAGTCGAACTTGCGCATAACCACCGCGGTGCCGCCGTAGGCCATGGTGGCCACAAAAATCCCTAGCGTGGTGTTGGAGTACATCGGCGTCGAGAGCAAGGTCACCTGCCCGGGCAAACCCAGCCCACTCTCTTCTCCCACCGCCATCTGGTACCAGCGCATCTGTCGGCTATGCACGATTCCCTTCGGGGTGCCGGTGGTGCCACTCGAATAAATAATGTTGTAGGGGTCGTTGGGACCGGTCTCAACCTCACGAGGTATCGCACCTTCGGCGGCCATCCAGTCAAACAGGAAGGGCGCGCCATCCGATTCATCAGGTGCATCCATCATCACGTGCTTGAGAGGGGGCAAAGTCACACCGCTGTCCCTAAGCTCTGCGCGCTTGGTGTGATCAATAAACAAGTGCCCGGCACCGCTGTCAGTCATCATGGCGGCGAGCTGCTGGGGAGTCGCCGAGGTGGTGAGTGGCGCAGCACAGCCGCCCGCAACAATGGCACCCAGATAGGCCAGCGCGTAGCGAATGGTCGTGGTCCCGAGAATGGATACCGCCTGCCCCTTCTCTAGGCCCTCGGCTTGCAGCTGCGCCGCGATGCAATTAACGAGCGCAGCGGTCTCCGCCCAGGTGAGCCGCTCCTCGCCATCATCCAGCGCGATACGCTCTGGTTGATTCACGGCATGGGCATTAATGAGCCAACTCAACTGACCAAAAGGCTGTTTCAAATACGCGATGGTGTCGTGATGTTGAGCGGAGATAGCTGACGTCATGAAATCCTCAGAAAAAAATCGGTTTCAACCGGGGCATGTCACACAAACCGTCACCACTGCTCAGAGTATAGGCTGGAAGCGCTCGCAACCGGCTAGCGGCTGTATCAGTCGTTTTGCAGGCTGGTATAAACCCGGTTAACGAACCCCAAGGACGCGCTCACGGGACCAAACTCATCCTCGAAATCTGCGACAGGTGCGGCCGCCTCAACCGCTTCAAGCGACATGCCCTGAGCGACCATATCGGCCACCCGGTTCCGCACTGTTTTCAGCATGTCGACATAGCGCGACAGCGTTGCCGCATCCGCCAACGGACCGTGACCGGGAATAACTACCGTCTCCTCATTGATCAGTGCAAGCACCGATTCACAGAAAGCAATCATGCCGCCTATGTCACCGCCGCCATCGACGTCCACAAAGGGATAGCCCGTATTATTAAAAACGTCACCGAGGTGAACCGCATTGTGGCGAGGAAAGAACACCGCCGTATCACCATTGGTGTGAGCGTCAGAGAAATGCCGCAATGCGATGCTCTCGTCGTTAAAGTGGATGTGCATGCTGCCGTCGTAGGTCACCACGGGTAGGGCGTCTTTGGGATAAGGCGGTTGCGCATACTTGGCCATGATCATATTCACGACAGCACCATTCTCCATTAAGGCTCTCGCATTGTCGTGAGAGACAATCATTGCGCCCTCGGGGCCTAGAGCCAAATTGCCCTCCGCATGATCGAAGTGGCCATGGGTATTGATCACAAAATCGACCCCGTCGCCGCCCAATGCGGCAATAGCCCCTTTGATTTTGTCCATCATCTGCGGGAATTGGTCGTCTACCACCAGCACGCCATCTTCACCGATAGAAACCGCGATATTACCGCCAAGCCCGAATAGCACGTAGAGGCCGTCGGCTACCTTTTCTGTAACGATCTCGGCGCTCTCAAAGTCCCAGCCAAAGCCGGCTAACAGCTGCTCCTGATCGAGCGCATCACCGTGCTCGTGACCCACGGCAGATACATGTGTACCCAGTAATGGCAAACAGACCAGCGCGCGAAAAAGAAGCTTGTTTATCGTCATCGTGATTCCATCCAGTTACAGCTAGAGCGTCGACTCTCCGAGAGAGCGACGGCGTTGTCAACGGTATTCAAGGGCCGGTCTTATGGGCCCACCCTGTGCCAGGTCCACCCGGGCTTCCAGCGACGCCACAGATAAGCGGTTCTGACCGACTGTTAAGCGCTACTCTTTTCTATGGCTGTCAGCCCGCGCGAAATCAGTAACGCTGCCATAGGAAGAAAAACCGCACCCACCAATGCTAGGGATTTACCGACCGCCTGAGAATCCTGAAAGACAAAATCGCTGACCAAAGCCACACTCGCGGGCCCCAGCGCGAGCCCGATCAAATTGGTGCTGAGCACGTAACACCCCGCCAGCAGCCCCCGCAGTTCATTGGGCGATGCGTTCTGCAAGCCTGTGGCAAACAACGCTAATGGAAATGACACCCAGTAGCTGGCGATCGTGACCAAAATCAGCGCCCAGGTCAGAGAGGTTGCCAACCCAGCCGCTACCAGCGTGGGAATTAAAAGTAGCGTACTGAAAAGCGCAGTGAGCAACGGTGCACGCCCCCCGTATCCTCGTCGAACCAGATAACGCGACATCACGGGGCCACTTAGCACCCCTGCAGACCCTGCGAGCAAGGCGATCGCGCCGTAATAGCGCCCGGCCTGAACAATCTCCAACCCATGCACGCGAATCAGCAGGCTCGGCACCCAAGCCTGTAGCGCGTATAGCACCAAGACAACAAAGGGCGCACCCAGCAGATAAGCACCAAATAAACCCCAACGGGGCAAAATAAAATCCCTCGCGGCCCGCCAACTCATAATCTCATTGCCGCCAGTTATTCGCTCTCTCCGCACAGGCTCCGTTAGTAACGGCAACAGAAAAGCCATGCACAGACCCGGTGCAGCCACGAGCATAAAGGTCAGCTGCCACGGGGCGAGGGATCCCACAAGAGGGAGTGAAACTGCACCAAAGCCGCTGGTCCATGCGATGACCTCGGCACCGAGGATCAATGATAGGCCCCCACCTAAATACGGCCCCATCAAGAAGAGACTGACGGGTAGCGCGCGCCTTTCCTCAGGGAAATAGTCCGCTAACAGTGACCAGGAAGCGGGCGTAACACTCGCCTCACCGGCGCCCACGCCAACCCGCGCGAGGCCCAGCTGCCAGAAATTACGTGCCAAGCCGCAGCTGACACAGCTCACCGTCCAAGCCAGGATCCCAATGACCAGCACCCGTATGCGGTTAGCGCGGTCGACTATCCTGCCGATAGGGATGCTCAGTAATACGTATGGCATTACGAACGCTAAACCCTGAAGAAAACTCACCTGCGAATCTGAGAGTGATAAATCAGTGCGGATGGGGTCGACTAGTAAGTTAATAATCTGCCGATCTATAAAGGAAAAGGTATAAGTGGCGGTCAGTAGCAGTAGCCCCCACCAAGCCGCTCTCTCACTCACTGCTTTTTCGGTGTGCTGCATGCAAAGTGGTCGCTTTTATTCACCAGTGGCCGGGGCGATTTGTTTTGGATCTACCGAGCAAATATTAGGTGATAAAGGGGAGCCAGTCGCTACCCCTTAGATCTGACGTCTGCAGCAAATATCAACCTGCCGCCAGTTTTGGCTGACGATTGGCGCGGTAAAGGCCCCAATGCTTTTCCGGTTCAAGCGGATGATCTGACCCTTTCCAGTTTTCATCGAATGCCTCAAACACATAAACCAAAATACGCTGCTCTTCGGCCCACCGTTGCAGTTCCTCCAAGTACCGCTTTTGATAAAACTCACCAACGTTTTCGGGCGGAATGCCGCGACCGTTGGATGCGGTTGCCCACCCCGCTTCGGTGATGATCACCTGTTTGTGAGGGTGGCGTTGGCAGACTGCTGCGTAGTTTTCTTTGGTGTAAGCCAATGCCTGGTCAATAGTTTTGTACTCCCACACGGGATAGGTATGGATGGAAATCAGATCAACTTGCCCGGCCAATGCGTCCAGCTTTCCCAGCCAGGGCACGTAGTTTTCACAAAAGGTGACGGGCTGTTTGATGTTTTTCTGCAGATAAGCCACATACTCGGTAACGGATTCAGGGGAGACCAGGTGATCTGTCCAGTCCACCGTCGCCTCGTTGCCCGCTGACACAACATCGACGATCTCGGGGTATTGGTTTGCCAGCACAATGGCGCGTTCGATTTCGAGCTGATTTTTGCGCTTGTTTTCTCTGAGGTCGCCGGCGGGATACTCGCCGCCCCAGGGGCAATTTGGGTTGCTGACCTCAGCAGTAATGTAAGCGCCCAACATGACTTTGAAGGAAAGCCCGAGTTCAGCAATGATTGCCAAAACACGTTCGGTGTGGGTATCACAGGCGTACAGTCGTAAAGCATCCCACTGGCCCTGCAGAATCTTCAAATCGCTGGCGATTTCTTCTTTGCTGGGAAACACACCGGCATCAGGGCTTTGACCATCTCTAAACCCCGAGTAACAAATGGCGCGCTTGTAGTCGATCGACGAGCATTGCCTCATAAGGCGGTAGCGTACTTGAACCGTTCGTTCTTGTCCCACAAACCCCAATGTGCACCGACGTCACCCTCGCCTGCCTCACCGGCTACCTTCCACGCTTCGTCAAAGGAGGCAAAGTAAAACATCTCGATATTTTCGCTGGCGGCCCACTCCATGGCCTTGAGGAAATAGAGATAAGCTCCCTGAGGCGACGATTCCGCACCGTAAAAGCTGCCGCCCGCACTGGGCCACCCGGTTTCGGAAATAATAATGCGCCTGCCCTCGGCCACTTTTTGTAATCGGCGAAACATGTCCTGCATATACAGAATGGCGTAGGGGTGGGCGCATCCCTCCCAGAACGGATAGCAGTTGCTCAGCAGCACATCGCAGGCCGCCGTCACGGCCGGACGATCCTCAAACTCATAGTAGGCGTCAACATATCCCATGGGCACATCAGCCGGTAGCCGCTCTCGCGCTTCCACCATGAAATCAAGCAACTCCGCCTCGGTCAGATCTCCCCGGTAAAGCACTTCGTTCCCTACAGCTGCGACATCAACCAGACCCTCGTGAGCAAGGTCAATCAGGTTATCCATTTCTTGGCGATTCTTTTCAGGGTCGGTACCCAACCAGGCGCCCACCAGCGTCTTTAAGCCCTGATCCTTGGCCACTCGGGGAATCAGTTCATTGCCTGCGGTAACGGAAAAAGACCGGATCCAGTGAAAGTGAGGCGCGAGGATCGCCATTCGGCGCTCGATCTGCTCGACAGACAGCGGGTCACCGGGTTTTTGTTCTTCGGTGTAGGCACTGAATGCAATGCCATGCATTTTGGCTTCAAGAAGTGCACTCAAGCGTGCGTCAAGATCACCACCATCAGTTGAGTGGGCGCTCTCTGCCAGCAAATAGTGTCGTTTACCTTCACGTCTTGACATTGCTCTCCCCGGTGCCGCTGCCATGTGCAAGTAATTGGAGCCTAATGGTATTAAGCCCCAGAAAGTTGCGCAGGTGAGATGCGACGAGGCGCACTTTTATCTGGACGAGAGGGTGAATCGGCACCTGCCTTGTCCGGACAACAGGGGCCGCTGGTACCGGTTTTTATGTCTGCCCTGTGGTCGGCGCAAGGCGCCTCATCTGATAGTTAATCGCCTTGGATCACAGGCGGCGCCGTTACAAAAGGTTTGATGCCAAAGTGGGGATAAATTTCCTCAGGAAAGTAGATGACCCCGTTTGATGAGACCAGTCTAATCTCGCGAATGGCGTCGAGCTGCTCAGTTGGATCACCCGCAACCAAAAAGAAGTCCGCGTACTTTCCTTTTTCGATCGACCCCAAGTCCTCGCTTTGATCCAGATATTGCGCCATATCCCAAGAAGCCCGCTTCAAAACTTCGGCAGGAGACATACCCAGCTGCTCAAAAAGCTCCAGCTCTCTATGATAGAAAAATGAACCGCCCAAATCCGTGCCGGGTACCAGTAATCCGCCTTTGCGGTGTATTTCTGAGAGCACTGCCATAATAAATTGGAAGGCCGCGATGTAGTCCGCTCGCTCTTGCTCAGACTCGGTACCGAACATTTCCTGCTTGAGGGATCGCTGCTCATTGGTCGGCAGGTGATCGATAATAGCCCTTGCCATTGGAGCGACTTCACCATCTATCGCTGTCAGACCATGTTCATGTATGGCAATTGTGGGGTCGTGAACAACACCGAGCGCAATAACATTGTCCAACGTCTGCTGCACTGCAGTATCTTGCAGTGACAGATTCTGGAAACGTTTCATCGCAGTAAAGCGGAACAGCGTTCGGGTGTCTTCCTCAGGCGCCAGCACCCAACCCAGCATCAGTTGGTTGGCATGGGTGATCTCGTTGAAACCCACCGCAATCATGGCGTCGGCTGTTGAAAAAGCCGGAACATGGCCTGCAACCCGCATACCCAGCTTGTGGGCCTCATTAACCAGCGTTTCAGCCCACTCAGGTTTCATTGAGTTGTACAGTTTGACCTGATGAAAATCCCGTGAGCCACACCAACGAACCATATCTAACGCCTCCTCGAGTGTGGCAACAGTCTCGCCCGAAGAAGCTGAAAAAGGGCTCTCACCCTCGATAAAGCAAGAGCGTGTGATCCGCGGCCCCGCAATAAGCCCGGAGTTAATACGCGCCATGAGATCTTCCAACACCGCATTTTCATTACCCATGTCGCGAACCGAGGTTACCCCCGCCGCAATATTGAGCAGCGCATTGTCCTGACCAAGATGGCCATGCATCTCGTACATACCGGGAACCAGGGCTCCACCCTCTCCATCAATGACCACCTCATCGGCCAATACCGGGCTTCCTGCTGGCTGCACACTGGCGATCCTCTCGCCGTAAATCACCACATCTTTCGCCGTGGTCAACGCAAGCATGTCGGGGTCAAAAATACGAACGTTGCGAATGCGGAGGGGACGGTCAAATTGATGTGCGACCTCTGCCTGAATATTAACGAAGCGATCTGTCGAGAGCTCCTCCGAGAGCAATCTCAGCTGTTGCTCGATCGCTTCAAAACCCGCTCGCACAATTGCTGAGCGTGGGCTGGCCGTACCAAAATAGTTGCCGCTCTTATCGAAAAAAACGAGGCGCGGATCTGTATCCAAGCCAAGGATCTGATATGCCGTCACCTCCGCTGCCAGCCCCTCGCTCTCCACTGTTTTCGTCCAGCGCTTAACAATGGAGGCCTCGCCGCTGGGATAGACCGCTGTGGTTCCATCGGAATCCCGCAGTAGCGCACTCACCAGCAAGGCGTTAGCGTAGCTGCTGCCATTCTGATTAATGTAAAAGCCGGGATCCTCGTCATAGGCGGCATCGCCCGGGCCACTTGCATCGCGCCAGCGGGCAACGTTGTCGTCGGCTTGAAAATATTCCTCGACCGGGCTACCAAAAGTGGTGGTTCCCGTAATCTTCCAGTTAATGGGAAAACCCCGCTCGTCGAGACTCAATGACTCAGTAAAGGTAGGGCCACGGCCATTTTGTTTGTAGTCGAAATCAATAGTGAGTTGATCCTCCTGTCGCTCGACAATGAGGTGGCCTGTGTCCTCACCCGCCACCAACACGCGGTACGTCACTTGCTCGGCTGATAATGGAGCGGCCAGCAACAGCCACAACATCACTGTCATGACTTGTCGCTTTTTTTGCTTGTTACCTAACGTCACCGTCATTTGTATTTTCTCTCCCGCTACAGAACGGCTAGAGATAGCCGTCCTAAACCATTGGTCAGATGGACCACCCAGTGCTTGCGCAGTCCATCGGGCTCCCAAACAACCAGCCTGTTGTTGGAGATGGCTACCCGCGCTCCCGAGATCACGTTGCCCACGCTTCCACCAGATGGAGCAAGATTAACACCCTGCAAAGCAAAACAATGGCCCGGGCCGTCGCCGTCCAAAGCGCCTCCATGCACTCCCCCGCGGCACGCGTTATCAAGACAACAGTCAGCGCCCCACAGAGACAACCGTTAGCCCCGCGCGTGGCTTGAGCGCACCCGCCGTCTGCAAGGGCCCTCGTCATACAGCACTCTATTGGTAACCCGGCTTGGCGCCGGTGTTCTCCGACCCAAGAGGCAGTCGCGTTGCTAATTGCGCTGACCCCCCCTTGGAATCAGGTTAATGTGAGTGATCCGAAGGTAGTGAGGCCATGATCATGAGCGACCGAATTATTCAGAATGCCTACTACGTATCCGACCTAGACCTCGCGATTACGCGCTTCCATAATCTGTGGGGCCTGGGACCGTTCTTCGTTCGCCGGCACATTGGCCTCGAAAACGTAATTTACAGAGGCGCGCCGGCGGAGCTGGATATATCTGCGGCGTACACCCAAGCCGGGGACATCATGATTGAGCTCGTCACCCAGCATAACAATGCGCCATCCGTCTTTAGGGATCGATTTTCCGCGGACGGAAATGGCTTCCATCACGTTGCACTGGATTTTGGTGACCACGACGCACAGGTCGAATCGTTCAATAGTCGCGGTTTTGAATCGGTGACCAGCTTTAAAACCAGTGAGGGGCGAGGCGCGACTTATCTTGATACCTTCGACTTGCTCGGACACGCCACCGAGATCTACCGGGTGAACGACAGCCTGAGAGCACTCTACGCCAAGGTCAGGGATGCTGCCTCAACCTGGAATGGCAAAGACTTGAGTATCGAACTCTAGTCAGCATCGAGTGGAACTTGCCTCGACGGCGCCGGGGCCCTGTCCAACTCATGCCCCGCAAACACATTTTTCTTGACCAAATAAGGGGGTAAGCGAGTAAGGTCGCTATGGCGGCATGCTGACAATCAGCGCGCCCCCAGCAGAGGAGCCAGATCTTTGGAACACGCCTGCCAGTGCCCCTGCGGCACCAACCAATTCTCAGCTCGGGGTGAACCCATCGTGCGCTTTTTTTGCCACTGCACCATCTGCCAGAAAAAATACGATGCGCCTTTTGCCGATGTTACTTTATTCAAGTTGCTTGACGTCACACCGCCCACGCAAGCAACCACCTATGGAAAGTACAAGCGTTTCGCCGCAATTGACCGTGGACTCTGCGACGCCTGCCACAAACCGGTAATGGCAAAAATGGGTGCGGGGGACAAAGGATTTGCGTTTATCTCCACTCAGAACTTCGTGAACCCTGAAAGCTTGCCTGACAGCGCGCTGCATGTGTTTTACGGCACGCGAAAGGCAGACATCGACGACGAGCTACCAAAGTACAACTCGTGGCTGAGCAGCCAGTGGGCTTTTCTGAAATTGTTGAGGGCGGCAGGTTGAGCGGGAGCCCTCGACAGATCCCTACAGATGCACCGTCACAGTAGGTACCCGGGACGCCCGCAGTAGATCGTTGGTCTTACTCCCAAAAAACAAACTCTTGAGCGGGCTCCTGCTGTAAGCCCCCATCACCAGCATATCGATTTCTCTCTCGGCAATCGCCCGCGTAATGTTCTGTTCGGGGTCACCCGGTAAATAGGCTGTTTCTGTCCTGAACCCTTTTTCTGCCAATGTGGCTTCAGCCCACTCTAGATGTTTTGCGGCGTCGTTATTTTGCTTGCCTGACATGACAACGTGCACGGGCAAATCGGCGAGCGCAGGGTTATCCGCAATCAAACTGATACACCTGCGGGTCATGCGCTTGCCGTCATAGGCAACCAACAGGCTTCGTGGCTCAGAAAACGCATTCGCAACCGTAAGGATGGGCCGCCGAATTTTGCGACTGATACTTTCTACGTGACGGCCCAGATCACGCTCTGTGTGCGCCGCCGACTTGCCGCGGCGACCCAACACATACAGCGCCACATCTTGCTGTTGTTCGTCGAGGGTCTCCAGTAGCTGCCCATAGCGTTGGCGAACATCCACCGCAATACGCTCACGCTGTTCACAGCGCTTTTTCAAGTCATTGAGGAACAACCTGCCTCTCTCGCGCGTTTCGCGCGTACGCTCACCTTCTTCTTCTGCGAGTCGATTTAGCAAATTCTCCTGAGCATCAAACCCAATCGCCCCACTACGATCGTCGCTACTGGCCGTCTCTTGATGCCGATCAATAATGTGCAATAACTCAAGAGGCAATGAAAACTTTTGCGCCGCCCAGGCGCTGTAATCAGCAACATAGTTGGCGTAGGGCGACTGGTCGACGCAGGCGAGTATCTTCTTGGGCAATTTCACAGAGCGGCCCTATTGAGGCAGGAGCAAATCTTCTGCTCCTTCTTTGTCGTGCATTCCAAAACGATCCACCATGGTGGCGCTGGCCTCATTCAGCCCGATAACCTCGACGTCCGCGCCCTCGCGTCGAAATTTCAGCACTACCTTGTCCAACGCGCTGACTGCAGTGATATCCCAGAAATGGGCGCGGCTCACATCAATACGGACGGTATCGATCACCTCTTTAAAATCAAACGACTGGGAGAATCGGTCGGCACTGGCGAAAAATACCTGCCCCAGAACGGTGTAGACCCGAACACGACCCTCGTCTTCTGATTGGGACCGAATCACCAAAATGCGACCCACCTTGTGCGCAAAAAAGAATCCCGACAGCAGCACGCCAGACAAGACACCTTGTGCCAGATCATGTGTTGAAACCGTTACCGCCACCGTCACAATCATCACCAGGCTAGAGCTCGGCGGGTGCGTGCGCAGGTTCCGGACTGAATCCCAGTTAAAGGTACCTATGGAAACCATGATCATCACTGCCACCAGCGCCGCCATGGGTATTTGGGCTACCCAGTCGCTGAGGAACAACAGCAGCAATAGTAAAAATATGCCGGCGCTGAGGGTAGAGAGCCGACCGCGACCGCCCGACTTTACGTTGATCACCGACTGCCCAATCATTGCACAACCTGCCATCCCACCGAGAAAGCCGCTGGCAATATTGGCAACACCCTGCCCCACACACTCGCGGCTTTTGTTGCTGTTGGTATCCGTTAAGTCGTCCACGATGGTGGCCGTCATCAGCGATTCAAGGAGCCCCACGACCATCAGGGTCAGCGCATAGGGAAAGATGATCTCAAGGGTGGTCAGGTTCAGCGGGATATCCGGGACCAGAAACACCGGTAATGTGGAGGGCAGGTCACCCATGTCCCCCACCGTACGCACGTCGATACCAAAATAAATCGATACGGCTGTGAGCAGGACTATCGCCACAAGGGGTGAAGGCACCGCACGCGTGATAAAGGGCAAGCCATAGATAATCCCGAGTCCTGCAGCCGCCATACCGTAAACCGCATAGGGGACGTCGATCAGTTCAGGTAACTGCGCCATAAAAATCAGGATTGCCAGCGCATTCACAAAACCCGTCACCACCGAGCGCGAGACAAAGCGCATAAGCTCTCCCAGTCGGACCCAACCCGCGATAATTTGCAGGACACCAGTAAGTACCGTGGCAGCAAAGAGATATTGGAGGCCATGCTCTTTAACCAGGGTCACCATCAATAGCGCCATGGCCCCGGTGGCGGCGGAGATCATGCCCGGGCGCCCACCGGCAAAGGCAATGACCACCGCTATGCAGAAGGAGGCGTAAAGGCCCACCCGTGGGTCGACACCCGCAATGATGGAAAACGCGATGGCCTCAGGGATGAGCGCCAATGCCACCACCAAACCTGCCAGCAGATCGCTGCGGCTATTAGAGAACCACTCCTGACGAAGTTTATTCATGAGAGACCAGTAAACGGATGCGCCGGATTGCCATGCCGATACGGCCTAAATGGCGGAACGGATTGTTATCCGCACTGACGAGCCGCCCTCGAATCCCGCGTGCTCGCCCACCTTGGCAATAAATAGACGCCTCTCAATATTCATTCGGTGCTTTTAGATAAGGAAATGTCGGCATGAAGCAATCAAGTTCGCTGCACGCACTGTAAAAAGCCGACGCTCATGAACGAACAGCTGGGCACCGAGTCCAGCGCTGATCATAGGAAAGAATATGCCCGCCACCACAAGCAAAGACTTTGGCTTTGGTACCCAGATCCGGAAGTCACCGTTTTTTGATGCCACAGTGAAGTGGGGGGCCACCGATTTCTCGGTCTATAACCATATGTACATCCCGCGGTCATTCGGTGATCCCGAGCAAAACTTCTGGAATCTGGTCAATGACGCCATCCTCTGCGACGTCGCCGTGGAGCGACAGGTCGAAATCACGGGCCCGGACGCAGCTCAGTTCGTGCAGTTACTCACGCCCCGCAATCTGTCGCAGTGCGCGGTGGGTCAGTGCATGTACGTGCTCATCACCAATGATGCGGGCGGCATCTTGAACGATCCGGTACTGCTGCGCCTTGGGGAGAACCGTTTTTGGTTGTCCTTAGCTGACAGCGATGTGCTGATGTGGGCGCAGGGCGTTGCCACCCACGCGGGCCTCGACGTCACGATTGGCGAGCCCGACGTCTCCCCACTGCAGCTTCAAGGGCCCAAGAGCGGAGACATCATGGAGGCGCTGTTTGGCGAGTCGATTCGTGACCTCAAGTACTACTGGCTCGATCACTTCGAGCTCGACGGTATACCCCTAGTGATCTCCCGCACAGGCTGGTCCAGCGAGCTGGGCTACGAGCTGTATCTACTGGATGGCAGCCAAGGCGAGGCGCTTTGGGAGAAGCTGATGGCAGTAGGTGAGCCAATGGGATTGAAGCCGGGTCATACATCATCGATTCGGCGGATTGAGGGCGGCATGCTCTCCTACCACGCCGACATGGATGCCCAGACCAACCCCTTTGAGCTCGGTTTGGACAGACTGGTTGATCTTGAGATGCCCGCAAACTTCATTGGTAAAGCCGCACTGAAACAGGCGCAGCAACAAGGGATTACCCGGCAGCAGATTGGCCTCGAGATTGACGGTGGGCCGCTCCCAGGCCCCAACACGCAATTCTGGCCCGTTGAGGTCAACGGCGGGGTGATCGGCAAGGTAACCTCTGCGGTGTATTCGCCGCGCCTGAAAAAGAATATTGCGCTGGCCATGGTGGCGAGTGCCCATAGCGCTGTTGGCACCCCCTGCGACATCCAACTGCCCAACGAGACGCGGAGCGGAGCGGTCGTCCCCAAACCGTTTTACGATCCCAAAAAACAGATCACCGCGGGCTCAACGACCACTGCAGCCTGAACACTCTTCCAGCGGGTCAGCAACCCGCAGAGCACGGCCGGTCGGGCCCCAAATATGAGCGCTCAAGGCGCGGCCCGATGAGGCCGAGCGCAATGCCCATTAGTCCAAGTCAGCAACCCGCTTCCTGAGCAGATTCTTTCGGATCTTGCCGGTCGTGGTTTTGGGTAACTCCTCGAAAACGATGCGCTTAGGTCGCTTGAAGCCCGCGAGCTGACCGCACGCATGCTCGATCAAGTCTGTCTCAGTGAGCGCGCTGCCCTCAACCAGCTCAACAAAAGCGCAGGGCACCTCCCCCCATTTTTCATCGGGCATTGCCACCACGGCAGCACACAGCACATCTGGATGACTGTAGATCGCGTTCTCGACTTCGATTGACGAGATGTTCTCTCCACCAGAAATAATAATGTCCTTGGAGCGATCGCGGATTTCGATGTAGCCATCGGGGTGCTGCACCGCAAGGTCCCCCGACCAGAACCAACCGTTGGCGAAAGCCTCGGCGGTGGCCTCAGGCTGTTTGAAATAGCCCTTCATGACGATATTGCCGCGAAAAGCAACCTCACCCTGGGTTTCGCCGTCCCAAGGAACAGGTGCAGTCGTGGCCGGATCCAATACCAAAACGTCTTCCTGCAGTTCATACGCCACGCCCTGGCGTGCCTTGAGCTTGGCTTGCTCCTCGGCACTCAAGGACGACCAGGTCGCTTTGTTGGCGCAAACCACAGCGGGGCCGTAGACCTCAGTCAGACCATAAACATGCGTAATCGAGATACCCATTTGCTCCATCGCCAGTATCGTCTGAGGCGGGGGCGGCGCTGCCGCGGTCATCATCCGCACGGTCTGGCTGAAATCTGCACGCTCTGCCCCGTCGGCATTGACGATCATGGACATAATGATGGGTGCGCCACACAAATGCGTGACCCCATGATTGGCGAGCGCCTGATAGATACCTGCCGCGGTAGGGCTGCGCAAAAATACATGGGTGCCAGCCAGCAACGTTACCGTCCACGGGAAACACCAACCATTGCAATGGAACAGCGGCAAGGTCCATAGATACACCGGGTGATGGGGCATCTCCCAGGTCACCACGTTGTTTACTGCATTCGTCCAAGCGCCCCTGTGCGAATAGACCACGCCTTTTGGCTGACCAGTCGTGCCTGACGTGTAGTTGAGCGCCAGCGCGTCCCATTCATCATCGGGTGGCGTATAGGGGAATTCAGGTGTCCCCTCCGCGAGGAGCGCATCGTAGGTGAGCGCACCCACGCACTCCCCTCCGGGTCCCTCCGGGTCTTCGATGTCAATTACCAAGAGATTCAGACCCGACAGCGACACGGCTTCCCGAGCAAGTTCGGAAAATTCGGTATCGGCAAGAAGCACCTTGGCTTCTCCGTGAGAGAGGATATAACCCAGCGTGGCTGCATCGAGCCGCACATTGTTGGCGTTAAGCACCGCCCCCAGCATCGGCACGGCTAAGGCGCACTCCAAGGCTTCGGGGATGTTCGGTGCGATGAGCGAAACAGTGTCGCCCTTGCCGATACCGCGCTGAGACAAAGCCGAGGCGAGGCGTTTACAGCGATCAGCGACCTCCGCCCAGTTACGGCGGATACGGCCATGAATCTGTGCCGGACTCTCTGGATAGACGCGCTCGGTGCGCTTCAGCGCCGACATTGGCGTCAACGCTGAGAAATTGGCGGCTGTTTTCTCGAGCTCGATCCCTTGGTACAGACTCAATTCGGTGCACCCTCATTTATTCCAAGCGATCGCGTGCTCTGGCGACCTGAATTGAGGAAGAGTGTAACGCGTGGCGAATCAGGCAGAAAATGCCTTGGCGCAGGCGGGACGCGCCATCAGGCGATCAGCATAAGCACTGAGATTGGGAAACTCCTCGTCAGTCACAATCCCCAAGCGCTTGGACATAATACAGGCGTGCCCCAGCATCGTATCGGCAGCGGAAAACTCACCGATCAGGTAATCACGTCCCGCCATGGCCTCCTCTACCGGCCCCCACGCTTTCGCTAACAACCGTTGCGCCTGCCCCCTGACCGTCTCGTCTTGGCGTTCCGGCGGCAACAGAATTGTGTGCACAACGATAGTATTCACGGGCGGCATTACCATCCCCTCGCAGTAGTGAAACCATTGCAGATACTCGGGGAAGCGGGGGTCGTCGGGCGCGGGCTTCAGCCCGCCGTTTTTATGGCGCTCGAGAATGTATTCGGCAATCGCTCCCGACTCATAAATTGAGACATCACCATCTTCTAGTACCGGGATCCGCCCCAAGGGGTGGCGCGCCCGATGCTCATCCGATTTGAGATCTTTGGGATGAAAATCCATACGATTGAGCTCGTAGTCCAAGCCAAGCTCTTCGAGTAGCCACAGCGTGCGGCTGGCCCGGCTATTGGGCGCGAAATGAAGTTTCAACATAGGGGCTGACCTCTAAAATGGAGTACGAAAAAACATGACGGTAACATCACCGCAGCAATATTGGCATAGAAAATGCCAATAGTTAATGTCGATCATGCGTCCGCCGAAGATGGCGAGACCGAAAAAGGCAACCGCTCAGACGACTGCTCGTTGTCCTCCAACAAACGCACACCCAGACCAATGAGCCTCACCGGCTGCGATCGCCGTTCCCAACCCTCTAACAACAGCTGCTGATAGTCAGCTTCAATGGCCTTGGTGCCCACCCTTTCCACCGTCGTCGTGGTGAAGTCAGTGAATTTCAGCTTCACGAAGGCCTTGGTGATACCGTCCCACGCTTTTGCGGATTCGATTCGCTCCATCAAATGACTGTAGAGTTGCTCGATGATGGGAGCCCATTCTCCCGGGCCACTCACATCCTCGGAAAACGTGCGCTCGACGCTGATCGACTTGCGCACGCGGGCCGGTTGCACGGGGCGATCATCGCGCCCTCTGGCGCGCTCGTGGAGCACAACCCCAAACTTGCCAAAACGATGCCGCAGGTCAAATAAACTCCACTCCTGGATATCTGCGCAAGTTCTGAGTCCATAGCGATGCATTTTTTCTGCGGTGACCGATCCCACACCGGGGATTTTTTTTACCGGCAGTGCGGCGACAAATGCGTCGACCTCCTCGGGGGGCACAACGGTCAATCCATCAGGTTTTTGCCAATCCGAGGCGACCTTGGCGATAAACTTATTCACCGACACACCTGCCGACACCGTTATCTGCAACTCCTCACGAATGCGTTTACGTATGGCTCTCGCGATGCGCGTTGCGGTGAGGTCTTCATCAGACACCTCGCTCACGTCCAGATAGGCCTCATCGAGAGAGAGCGGCTCGATAATTTCCGTGAAGTCGGACAATATCGCGCGCATGACTCTCGATGCCTCGCGGTACTTACTCATTTGCGGCGGCACAACAGTCAGCTGCGGGCACAGGCGCATGGCTTGTGCAGTGGGCATGGCCGAGCGTACGCCAAAGGCGCGGGCCTCATAATTACAGGTGGTCAGGACCCCTCTGCGCTCGGCGCTGCCGCCCACTGCCATGGGAATGCCCAGTAAAGCCGGGTCATCGCGCATTTCTATGGCGGCATAAAAGCAATCGGCGTCGATATGAATGATCTTGCGCTGCATGGGTGCAGGGTACACCCACAGGGGTCGGGCAGAAAAAGCGCAAGCAGACGGCGTCAACTGACCCGAATGAGGAGGACCGCTCCCCGCCATGCCTGTGCCCATCCTAAACCCGGCTGTGTCTCACTCGATGCCAGAGTCGGAGACTCCCGAGGTGACCTGCGCGCTTCCGACAGACCCTTCACATTGCGGTCAAAAGGGCGATAATCCGCAGAGACACCTAAACGAGGGTCGCAACATGAAACCAGGCATCATTTTTGGCGTGGTATTGGTGATCATCATTGGCGCAATCATCGCTTCGCATCAGATGACCGAAAGCGGCAACAAGCACTTTGATCAAGCTGGGGAGAACTGGAAGCAGAATTAATGGACAGACGCCAAGATCCAATGTTGAGAGCACTGGCGCTTGTTGTAGGTCAGGCGTCTTGATCCGTTTGTAGCTTTTCAAAATGTGCTTCGAGGATGTCACTGCCCAGTGTCGACCCGTCGTTGTTGCCTAGCTTGATAGCGGGCCAAGCGCCCGTGGCAAATAGGAACAGCACGGTCGCGCCGTCTGGCCCAGCCACCAGAGGACCATAACCCCGATTGGCAAGCCCGATACGAATGTCCCCGGCCTGGTGCCAGGTTGCACCCACTCTCTGGGAACCCTCCAGAATAATTTCCGTGTAATCACAGTCGTGAGTATGGGCTTCAATGGTGCAACCCGGGGGATAAAAAACCTTGAACACTGTGGGCGACTCCGGACGGGTCGGGTCACCCACTCGGTACATCGATGAAACGACACCGGTGGGAAGCTCAATCTTGTCGAGATCCTCCCAGTTGAGGGCGTAGTGCCCTTTTCGTTCGAGGGCCTCTTTGATTTCCCGATCCGTTGCCTGCGCCATTTTGTCACCTACCGTCCTGCTCGGGCGAAGAGGCAGAGCTGCTGCAGGGCTACCGTCGCCGCCGCCAGGGCCGTAATGTCACCGACGTCATATTGGGGCGCAACCTCCACCACATCCATGCCCACCACATTGACGCCTTTAAGTCCCTGCAATATCTGCATCGCCTGATGAGTCGACAACCCGCCGACAACAGGGGTCCCCGTGCCCGGAGCAAAACTGGGGTCAAGGCAGTCGATATCAAAAGTCAGATAACACGCACGGTTACCTACAATACCCTTGACCCGCTCGGCCAGAACAGCGGGCCCAAGATCATGAACCGCAGGCGCGTCAAAAATATGAAACCCGTGGTCACTGTCGTTATGGGTGCGCAGGCCTATTTGCACTGAATGTGCTGGCGAAATGAATCCCTCACGAGCTGCATGGTAAAACATGGTGCCGTGATTGATGCTCTGGCTGTCCTCTGCCCAGGTATCCGAATGGGCATCAAAATGGATTAACGACAGGCCCCCATATTTTTCAGCGTGCGCCCGCAACAGCGGGTAGGACACAAAGTGATCTCCCCCGAGAGCGAGCAGCGCCGTATCGGTCGCGAGAATCTCCTTGGCGCACCGGTAAATTTCCTCCGGCACACCCGCGGGATTCCCGGCATCAAAGTCACAATCACCGTAATCAACAACGGCCAGCTCATCGAAGGGGGAGAAACCCCAGCCCACGGCCTTTCGCTCCCAGGCCAAACTCGCGGAGGCTTCTCGCACAGCACGCGGTCCAAACCGACTGCCGGGACGATTGGTGGTCGCCAAATCGAAGGGCACGCCCACCACGGCCACATCGGCCTGCGACAAATCGCGGGAATACCGACGGCGCATAAAACTGATAACGCCGCCATAGGTGGGTTCTTCAACCACACCATATAGGCTGTCGCGCGTTATGGCCTGATCGGTAGCTGATTGCATAGCGGCACTGACCTCTTCTGCTACATCACGTAACGGGCCTAACATACCCTAAAAAGCACACGCCGGTGCCAGCCGCCATTGATGAGTGCAGTGAGTCCTCAGGAACCGGCCACCATGACCGGTCGTTTACCATCTTTTCCGTAGAGATTGACCTGCAAGCTGGAAATCGCGTGCACCAAAATAATGGGCTCAATTTTCTGCTTACCCGTCCAATGGATTTTGGGGAATCGTTCCAGAATGCGCTCGTACGCCATCTTGAGCTGCAATTGCGCAACGCGATTGCCGAGACAACGGTGCACGCCGTGCCCAAATGCCAAATGCTTGTCGACGTTGTCGCGCATCATGTCGAAATTATCGGGGTCGGGGAATACAGAGGGGTCTCGATTCGCAGCGCCGTACCACATAATGACTTTTTCATCCTTGGCAATACGCTGCCCGGCAATTTCGGTATCTTCCATTGCGGTGCGGCGCATATGCATTACGGGTGACACCATTCTCAACGCCTCGTGGGACATGCGCTCAATCAACGACGGGTCATCCAGCACCATCTGCCGCTGCTGAGGAAATTGAGTCAGCAGCCGAATAGTGCCCGAGAGGGAATTACGGGTGGTGTCGTTACCCGCGAAGATGATTAACAGCCAAGAACCATCCAGGTAGCTCTGCGAAAGAGGCTTATCGCCGAGGGTCGCGTTAGCGATCGTCGTCAGTAAGTCCTCCCGGGGATTCCGAATTCGGTCAGCCATGACCCGCTCCCCATAGCTGAACATGTCATGGAGAATTTTTTCGAATCGAAAAGGAAAAGACGGCTCGGCCAACAGCATTCGAAACGGATGCGTAATGAACTGCGGCGCGAGCTCGAGATAATGCATCCACTTGATAATGTCGGCGCGATCTTTTTCATCGACGCCGAGCATTTCACACAAGGTGAACATGGGTAATTCAATGGAGAAAAGCTTTGCAAAGTCCACAACGGGACCCTGACGCTCCATGTTATCGAGCAGGTCGTCTATTTTTTGACCCACCTTTTCTTTTAACGTCTCGATATAGGCAGGAAAGAAAAATGCTGCCTGTTGCATGCGCAAGTCTCGGTGGAGATCGGCATCGAGATTGATCAGAGAGTTGTAAGCGGCGTACATCAGCCGTTCCGCTTTGCCCTTGTCGTTACGCAACACACTCATGTTGATGCTGCCGCGCTGAGAAGAAAAAATCTGCGGGTTGAGCTCAACATGCTTCACGTCGTCATAACGCACCACCGACCAAAAACCTGACGAGGGCTTTTTTATCTGCGACCACATCACCGGCGCTTCCTCACGCATGCGGCGGTAAAAATCGAAAGGTTGGCCCCGCGTCCAGCTGTTGGTGACGCCTAATTTGAAGTCAGGTAGCCGCGGGTATATCTCATCGAACACCGGGTCTCGAGCACCTGAGTCGAGCAGGATGTCGTCGCTGACAGCAGGATGATGTTGCATCGGTTGCGCGCTATTCATCGTGTTTCCGATATGACTGGGGCGAGTGCTAACAGTCCCCTGAGTGAAGGGGCCATGTTAGGGATATTCGGTAAAAAGTACAGGTCAGATCAGGTCCGCAATGTGGACTGTGAACCGGTGACTTCGGCGTGAATCGATTGAGCCACTTGCAACGTATAATTGGACGCGTTGCCATTGAGGAACCCTTGTGCGAAACCTGATGTTTGCCATTGTGTGGCTGTCTGTGACCTTTACGGCGCAGGCGGAATACTCCCGCACCTATTTGGACAGCTACCCATTAGAAACCGCCCGCGTAGGAGAACTAAGTATCGCCTACCGCATTGTGGGGCCTGACGCCGACAAACCCAAAGCGGTGGTCATTATGGGGCTCGGCGGCTCCAACGTGGCGTGGGGAGATGCGCTGATTTCAGGCCTCAGCAACGGCGGGTACGAGATACTCATACTCGACAATCGGGATACGGGCGCCTCAACCCGCTTCGACGAATGGGGGCAACCCGTACTGTGGTGGGAGCTACTTAAATACCGCTTGGGATTTTCGGTAAACGCGCCCTACACCCTCAACGACATGGCGGCAGACATCGCAGGCCTCATGGAGGTAATTGGGTACCAAGATGCTCACATCATTGGTGCTTCCATGGGCGGGATGATTGCCCAGATTGTCGCAGCCAAATATCCCGAAAAAACACGTAGCTTGGTTTCTATCATGTCGACTACCAATGCGCCTCATCTTCCAGCGCCGACAAAAGAGGCAGAAATGAACCTCCGCGACCTTGCAACTGGAGAGGCCCAGGAAGAGCGCGAGCGGTCGATACGTGAACGTGGCTTTTACCCGGAATCAATGCAACGTCACCTCATGGCGATTTTTAAAACGGGGGATCGGTCCGCCGAAGTCGCAACAATTGCGGTACCCACATTGGTGCTGCACGGCGCAGATGATGGGCTGGTGCCTCCGGAGCACGGCCGACATACAGCATCGCTTATTCAAGGCTCACGTTTTGTGCTCATTGATGGCATGGCACACAACATGCCCGACGACGTCATTCCCCTGTTGGTCTCGGAGATGACAAGACACATGAATCAGGCTGAGGGGTTGCTACCCGTCGCTCTGCGCTGAGGTCTGAGACCCTCGGAACAGCGACGATGCCGCTGACACCCCAAGGCTATTCGCCCACAGTAAAGCCATGGCCCAGCGTCGCTGGAAGCCGCAATTTCGAGGGAAATCTCTTGTCAGAGGCGGAAAAAGAGGACGGCGCAGCCGGTGCGCCGCCCTTGGGGCTTTTCAGAAACTCAAGCGCACCCGCACACCGATATTTCTGCCGGGGAGGGGCACCTGATCCTTCACAAAAGACGTATGGTTACGCGCAACCTCATCGGTGAGATTACGAGCGAACGCTGTCAAGGTCAGACGTGTGGCATCGTTGAAACCATAAGACCAAGAAGCATCTGCATTTACCAGCGTAAATCCATCAGTCGTTGACTCACCCGGTGCAACGCTGGTCTGACGTTTCACATCCTTTACCAGTAACCGGGCGGAAAAATCATCCAACGTATAGCGCGCGGTGAACATGTTTCTCGCCGGGACGATCCGTGGCACATCACCGCCATTGGTAAATTCCGCATCCACCTCGTCACGGCCAAGGGTCAATTCCAACTCACCGCGGGGTAGTTCAATGCGAGTGCCGATCTCGATCTCATAACCGGTAAATTCAGCGTCCTGCTGGCTGTACTCCGAGAGTATCAAGCCACCATGATCGACATGGTCATCGTCGTGTTCATCATGGTGATCGTCCTCGTGCTCCGCTTCCATGTGGGCCTCATGTTCTTCCTCAAGCTCATCACGTAGGTAGATGTAATCGTCGACCCGGTTGTAATAGATCGACGCCGAACCAAAAAAATTGTGCGCGTCAAAGTTAAAGGCGAGATCGATATTGTTTGAGCGCTCTGTATCCAACGTAATATCACCCACCTCATAACGGCTGCTGGCCAAATGCTCGCCATTCATAAATAACTCAACGGCCGAGGGCGTCTTGCTGACACTCGCGAGGCCCAATGACAGTGAGGCGTGTTCATTGAGATCCCGACGTATCGTTGCCGCCGCGCTGAACACTTCATCGCTGAAGGAGGCTGGCTCATAGACCATCTCGCCTTCATGGTGCTTATCGTGATCATCGCCGTGCTCGTCCTCATGCTCGCCTTCATGTTCACCCTCAGGCGCTTCCTCATGATGCGTCTCGGCGACAAACCCATCGCGATCTACATGATCAAATCGCACACCCAAATCCAGCGCAGCGAACCCGAGGTCATCTGAAGTGAAAAAGCCGAGCGTTGTCTCCGTAGAATCCACGGGGGCCATGAAGGCCTCCTCACCGATGATCGAAATTTCCTCTTCGGCGTAGTTCAGCACCACCCTGCGGATCCGCTCTCCGGCACTCAGATCCAGCGAGACTGAGACCTCCGTCGCCTCATTGCTGAAGACTGTGGGGCCCTCAGCATGGCCCTCCTCATCATGGCCCTCCTCTTCGTAATCTTCCTCGTGATGACCATGCTCGCCTTCGGCATGCTGCTCGGTAAGTTCGTAATCGGTGCTCTTCACCGCAAAGTCGATTGCATTCAAAAAGGGGATAAC
>Ga0181585_10000962_pt1 | contig 24959 bp, 20 predicted proteins | sample 071ome_29_FD_132469 | JGI IMG/M metagenome (GOLD analysis project Ga0181585, IMG submission 132469) | Coastal salt marsh microbial communities from the Groves Creek Marsh, Skidaway Island, Georgia - 071407BT metaG (megahit assembly) | ecosystem: Environmental > Aquatic > Marine > Intertidal...
AGAGATGGATATACATAGAGAGCATTGCAGACTAGAGGAGAAACCGATGGAACTGAGTGCCCTACTTGTCTTGTCACTTATGTTGGTGTGGGGATGTGCAATGGACCCTAACGCACAGAGTAGTGAGTGGTCGTTCAGCGAAGATGCACTGCTGGTTGATGTGCGTACGGCAGAAGAATTCGACAGTGGCCATATAGAAGGGGCTAAGCACATACCCTATGAAGAAATAGGCGTTCGCATTGGAGAGTTAACCGATGATAAGAGCCGTGAGATCGTGCTCTACTGTCGCAGCGGTCGTCGTTCAGGAGTCGCGCAGAAGACGCTTGTAGATATGGGCTTTGAGAACGCGATTAACGCAGGTGGGTACGAGGAACTGCGCGCGCGCCTGGAACGTCCTTGAGTCCAGCAGACCGCCTACAAACAGCTCGCCTCTGTTTGCGGCATGTCGCGGCCGATATTGGTGCCGCAGATATCTACTACAGCGACTCGGTCGAGGTCTGGGACGGCTGCGTTCTGGAGTACGCGCTAACGCGCAGCCAGTGGCTAAGCCGGCGTTACGACCAAACCAACACTTCGTCATCATCCGGTGAATAGCCAATGAAAACGGCCAGCACCACCCGCGCTTGGTCTCCGGCAATGGCCGGCACCTCGTGGATTAAGCGCGTGTTAAAAAAGTAAAGATCTCCCGGTTCCAACGAGACCTGACATCGCCCTAGCCCCCGCTGGTCGGCGTATTCGGTAAAGGTATCCTCTTCTATATAGGGCTGTATTTCAGGCGTCCAAATGCACTGGTGTAACATGCCCTGTGCGCCCGGGCCGCTGGCGTCTGCATTTTGCAGGCACAGCACTCCGGCGAACTGGTGTTGAAAACGATATACCGAGTAGTCGGTGCGTCCTTCGCGCAGGACGACGTGGTCTATGTGTGGCTTGTAGCGCTGGCCCTCGTAGTGGATCCGAAATATGGCAGGTCCGTAGCGGCGTCCGTCGGGTTCGTAGGCGGTCTTCACCTCTTTGCCCGGGCATAACGAGGTCAACGCCTGATAGAGGCACTGCACCGGATCGTCGTATCCCTTGAAGAGAAAGTCAAAGAGAAAGTGCGTCGTCTGCGCGTGCTGCAAAAATCGCTCTTTATCGCTGCCGCGATTGCCCAAGCTCGTGCCGATATCAATGCGCGGGCGTCCGTCGTCCGCGGAGCGCGGTTCGGCCCGATCGCGCATCAGTCCCATATCGATAAAGCGACGCACCAGTCCGCGGCAGTGGTCTGGGTTATAGGCCTGGCGGAGTACGAAAGCCGGACACTCCGCCTGTGCGAGCGATCCAATCGGATTTTCGTAGCGCTGAGTAATGGTATCTATATCGGGTTCAACGGCGGTCCACGGGGTGCTGTTTTCGCTGGGCATCGCTCGGAAATCCTTTCGACCGATCATCGGGTATAGAGCGCGAAGGAAGCGCCTCGCCTAATATAGATCGGCGCGATCTGCTTGCAAGGTGCCAGGGGGGCAATTCCCATCCGGCGCCTCGTACATGCGTCGCCGGATGGGATTGGAGTTGTATCGTAGGAGATGTCCTGCCCTAGGGGTTAATCGAAAAAGCCTTTATCCGCTTCGGATAGATATTTCTTGGCCTCTTCAACCCGGAAATCAACGCCAATGCCCGGACGTTCGAGCACGGCTACGTGGCTATCTACGACGATGGGATCAGGCAGGCCCTCGACGATATCGTACCACCATTCCGGATTGCCCGTTGGATATTCAAAGGCGATGTAGTTGGTGGGCATAGTTGCTCCGACCTGCACTAGTGCGGCTAGCCCCAATAGTCCGTCGAGCGTGCCGTGCGGAGCCATGAGAATTCCGTGTAGGTCGGCGTACTCAGCGATCCACTTTAGTTCGGCGATGCCGCCGACGTCGCATGGGTCGGGACCGACGATGTCGAGGCAGCGTCCTTCGATCAGCTCGACAAAGTTCTGTCGCAGGTAGAGCTGTTCTCCGGTGTGTATACGCGTCGAAGTACTTTGCGTTACCTCGCGGTAGTTGTCGGCTAATACGTAGGGGACGTAATCGCCGGTGAGCATATCTTCTAGCCAGGCTACATTCATGCCCTCAACGGCCTTGGCCAAGCGAATGGCGTCTGGCACGACAAAGCCGGGGCCGCAGTCGAGCGCTAGCTCAACGTCATCGCCACAGACTTCTAGCATCGCCTCAATGCAGGCCATGATGTGCTTGAATCCTTTGGGAGTCAGCATGCCGCGGTTGGGATGTTGGGGTTGATCGGTGGGCTCGCCGTAGAAGAAGTCCGGAATTTGCGCGGGCATTGGACTGTGGAATGCGATCCCTTGCTTGATGATGCTAAATTTCTCTGGCCGATCTTTCATCTTGGCCATGCTTTCGGCGAAGTGCTGCGGTTCGTGGCCGTCCATGTGAAAGCGAATATTGCCGTTGTAGCAGCGCACCCTGTCGCGGACCTTGCCACCGAGCAGCTTGTATACGGGCAGGCCAGCGGCTTTGCCGGCGATATCCCACAGGGCCATTTCGATGGCGCTAACGGCGCTGCCCCAAGGCTTGAAGCTGGCCAGACGGCGGATGCGTTGCATAACGCGTTCGACGTCGGTGGGATCCTGTCCGAGTATGCGACTCTCGTAAAAGAGAACGTGCGATTTTATGTAGTCTGCTTTACTTGCTTCGATCTGGCTATATCCGGAAATACCTTCATCGGTGCTGATGCGCAAGATGGGATGGTTGCCCAGTATTGCACACTGGAGTCCAGTAATCTTCATCGGAGGCCTTTCTTGTGTGGGGTGGCAACGCGCGGATGGAGTCGACTGTTTTTCATGATAGATACACCGTTAAAGCGTCGCTGATTTGGATGGAGAGCCCGCAGATTGGATCGCAGTATTGGTGGTCCTCAAACGCCTAGCTGCTTTTTAATCAGTTCCTGCACGAGCTGGGGGTTGGCTTTGCCACGCGTAGCCTTCATAACCTGTCCCATGAGAAAGCCAATGGTTTTGAGATTGCCTTCGCGAATCTTTTCGGATGCATCGGGATTGTCTGCTATCACCTGAGCTACGGCACCGTCTAGTTCGCCGCTGTCTGAAATCTGCGCTAGTCCCTTTGCTTCGACAAGTTCGGCAGGAGTGCCGCCATTTTCCCATATTTCGTTAAATACTTCGCGCGCTGCGTTCTGGTTGATGGTTCCTCTCTCCACTAAGAGGATCAGCTCTGCTAGCGCGGAGGCTGGCACCTTAATATCTTGACTGTCTCCATCGTCCCTGTTGAGACGGCGGAACACTTCGCCCGTAACCCAGTTTGCCACCTGCTTGGGATCTGCGCCATCCCCGCGTGCAGCCTCTTCATAATAGCTGGCGATATGCTGGTCTTCTATGAGAACGGCAACGTCCTGTTCGCCCAGGCCATATTCGCTGATAAAGCGCGCGCCTTTGACTTCAGGGAGCTCTGGTAGTTCGCCGTGCGCCGCGTCGATCCACTCGTTGCTTAGTCGGATGTCGAGGAGGTCGGGCTCGGGAAAGTAGCGATAATCTTCCGAGGTTTCTTTAGAACGCTGTTCGCGCGTGGCCCCGGCGTTCTCATCCCACCCCATTGTGACCTGTCTGACCTGTCCGCCTTCTTCAATGACCTGCTCTTGGCGCTTAACTTCGTACTCGATCGCATTGCGCACGGCGCGAAAGGAATTGAGGTTTTTGACTTCGACTTTTGTGCCGTATTCTGTCGCACCTTGGGGGCGAATAGAGATATTGGCCTCGCATCGCATGGCGCCTTTTTCCATGTCGCCCGTAGAGGCCCCTAGGTAGCGCACGACCTGACGAATCTTGGTCAGGTACGCGTAGGCTTCCTCGGCCGAGCGAATGGAAGAATCGGTGACAATTTCCATCAGGGGAACGCCTGCTCTGTTGTAGTCAACCAGACTAGAGCGTCCCTCGTGCTGTAGTTTACCCGTGTCTTCTTCCAGGTGCACGCGCACGACGCCGATGCGTTTGACGCCTTCTTCGGTTGCAACATCGACATAGCCATCCGTGCACAGGGGAAGTTCATACTGGGAGACCTGATATCCCTTGGGTAGATCGGGATAGACGTAATTTTTCCGAGCGAATACGTTGTGCGGTTGCACGGTGCAATGCAGCGCCATACCGGTCATAGCTGTCAGCTGCATAGCCCGTTCGTTAATTACGGGCAGGGCCCCGGGCTGGGCCGTGCAGACCGGACATACGTGCGCGTTGGCCTCGACTTGAAAATGGTCGGCCGGACAGCGGCAGAACATTTTAGATTGCGTGTGTAGCTCGACGTGCACTTCCATGCCGATAACAGTTTCGTAAGACACGATCCGAAGTCTCCTTGGCGTAGCGCTGGGCGTGATGGGATAGAAAAAATGCGTCTTATGGGTGAATTTGGCCAGTCTATATTCCGTGCTCAGGCGAAAAGAACGTGCTCCTTCAGAAAGCTATCTACGTCGCGGTAGAATCGTTCAATCGTTTCGCCCCGACGCCAACCATGTCCTTCGCCCTCGTATAGATGATACGCGTGTGGCACGCCACGCCTGCGCAAATTGGCCACGATTTCCTCGGCCTGTGCCGGCGGCACTACGCGGTCTTCACTGCCCTGAAAAAGGGCGATTGGATCGCGTATGTTATCGGCCGCAAATAGGGGTGAACGCTCTCGGTATAGGGGAGCGGATTGCGGCAGCGGTCCCAGGAGTGAATCCAGATAGTGCGCCTCGAATTTGTGCGTATCAGCCGCTAGAGAGAAGAGGTTGGAAATTCCGTATAGGCAAAGTCCTGCGCGAAACGAACTCGGGTAGGCCGTGAGCGTGCGGAGTACGGTGTAGCCGCCAGCGCTGCCGCCGCACAGCACCATTCGATCGGGGTCTGCTAGGTCGGCGTCGCACAGATACCGTGCCGCACTCAGCGCATCGTCTACGTCGGCTGCGCCCCAGTTTCCGCGAAGCGCTTCCATATAGGCGCGTCCGTGTCCCGTGCTGCCGCGGTAGTTGAGATCGAGAAATGCCCATCCGCGCGTGGCAAAGTACTGGGCGCGTGCTTCAAAGCCCATTTCGACTGAAGATGTAGGCCCTCCATGCACGTTGACGACGAGCGGCGGCTTGCCTGTGCCGACAAATTGTTCGCTCGTCGGAGGATAGTAGAGTCCGTATACGGTATCGCCATCGGCGCCAGACCACGACACGGCCTGGGGCTGCGATAGCTGGTCCGGCGAGAGCGATTCGCTGCCGGATCGTACGTGCACGCGTGCCCGGTTGGCTCTGCTGCTAACGATGCGTGCGGATACTGCGGGAGAGGAAGCAATACAGGCGAGGTGATTGCCACGAGGTGCTGGAGTAATCTGCTCTACGTGGTCGTATTGAGCTAAACTCTCGACGGGTTCGACCGCGCCTCCGTCTGGCCCGAGTGCATAGGCGCGTCGTCCCCCTCGCTCGCTGCGCACAAAATAGAGCGTGCCGTCAGGGGCAAAGCCGAAAGCACGCAGTCCCTGTATCCAAGCAGGCGTAGCGATATCGCAGCGTTCCTCTGTCAAACGGAGCTCGGTATCCGCGTCTAGGTTGCGGCACCACAGCTGGCTCCAGCCCGCGCGATCGGAAGCGTAGACCAGCGAGTGACCATCGGGAGAAAAGCAGGGCTGAGAGATCGACTCGTCGCAGCCGCCAGCTACGATGCGCTGACTGCGGATATAGGGCGTTCCATCGCCTCGGTAGCCTATCGTAGCCAGTACGAGTCGGGTGCCGTCCCAGGGCATTTGGGGATGGTCCCATTCAATCCAAGCCAACAGGCGTCCCTTGGGATGCCAGCATGGTTGCATATAGAAATCGGCACCCTGCGCGAGGATCTGCGGCCACGTTTGGCCCTCGGCGTCGACCAGAGCCAGTCGATCAACGCCCTCAGCGCTGTGGACATAGGCGATATGGCGCCCGCTGGGTGAGGGCGTTGGTGAAGCGGCATGGCCGAAAGCGGGTGTGATTACTCGATGCATACCCGCGGACAGTGGCTGTTTATAGAGCCGTCCATCGCTGGCGACAAAGTAGGCGTTGCCGTTGTCTACAGAAAAGTCGCCGCCGCCGTAGCCGACCTCGGCTCGCACGGACAGCGTAGTCGTCAGATCGCGCGGCGCGTCGTCGCCCCGCTGGCTGACAAGCACGCCGCGTGCACCTCGGCCCTCTAACCAGACCAGCGTTTTCCCATCGCTGTCCCAACGGACATCGCGCAGGCGCTTAGCCTGTGCCAATTCGACCGGGTCGAGCGGGCTGGTCCACAGGCCGTGGGGAAGGGATTGCCGATCAGACATGCTCCATCAGTTCGATTTTGACGTTGTCGGGGCCGTTGATGAAAATGATGCGCATGCCGTTTTCCAATTCGACTGGGCCCATCCAAACGGAAATGCCATGGCGTTCAATATCGGCCAGGGTTGCATCGAAATCATCGCTGGTCAGCGCAAAGTGGTCTAGGCCCTGATAGCGTCCCAGTTCCATATCGGAAAATTCGCGGTCGGTTACGGTGATCTGAACCGATCCTATATACACCTGAACCCAGGTTGCTCCTCCTCGTTCAAAGGGGGCATCTGCGGTGGCTTGAAAGAACTGCTTGTACCAGGCAACGGTTTCTTCGACGTTTTTCGTCTCGTGGTGGACGTGATTGAACGTGTACTTAGGCATGATATCCTCAGCTATGAGATGGTTTTTGGCGAAAGCGAGCGTAGGCGTCAGACGTCAATAAGTCGCTCAGGACGACGCGTTGGCCGTCCAATGCGTCCGAAACATTGGCGCCTAGCACGGCGGCGTGACTGTTGATACTCGACGAGAATGTGTTGAGCAGGGGAACGCTACTCTGTTCCTTAACGGCTTGCACAAACGAACGGCTTATTTCTAGCGTGTTGTTGTTGCGCGGTCCGAGTGAGAGTGGGTGGCGCAGCGCTTCCTGATCTACCGCGCCTTCGGGGGGATAGGGTCCATCGTAGTAGTAGGCGACGGGGCCGTCTTTCTCCAGTTTGAGATGGCCGCGGTCCCAAATGATGTCTTGATAGGCATCGCCCCAGAACGTTTTGCGCAGGCGCGACATCATCAGATTGGCAATTACGCCGCTTGAAAAGCCGTAGGTTACTGAGTAGGCATAGGGATTGTCACCGCCGTCTTCGATATCCTCTGCGTCGCGATGAATATAGCGTGCCTCTACCCAGTCAATGTCGCCGGCCCAGTAGCGCATGAGGTCCGTCTGGTGAATGCCAGCCTCGACAATGGTGCCGCCCGACCAGGAGCGATTAGCGGCCCAAACCCTGTTCTGAGGTCCGCCAACGGCTTCAGTGCGCGTGTGCTTGACCGAGTGGGACTCGAGCGTGCCGTTGACGACGTCCGTGATCATCACTAAGCGTTTGTCGGCAAGGAACTCACGTATGCCGGTGTGCCAGCTATCGTGACGTTGATTAAACCCCACCGTTGCTATGATTCCGGATCGCTCTATCACGCGCTCCATCTCGAGCGCTTCGTCGAGAAATAGGCTGACGGGTTTTTCCACAAAGAGGTGGACGCCTCGCTCGGCTGCCTGCAGGATTTCTCCTTCGTGCAGCGAAGGTGGGATGGCAAAGTAGATGGCGTCTAGCCTGCTGCCGGTAAAAAAATCCGAAAAGTTTGTATAGGTTTTTATGTCGCCCATGTGGAAGCCATCGACGTAGCCCGCGATCTTTTTTTCAGCGAGGTTGTCCGCAGTTGGATCGCAGAGGGCAACAATCTCAGCATCTTCGACTTTCCAAAGCGAGTTTAGGTGCTGCAAGCCGCGCTGGCCAAGGCCAACGATCCCAATTTTTACTGCGCTCATGATATATCTCCTATGGCAATGATTTGCTGAAGTTTTGCAAAAAAAGAGCCTTTGTCAAGAGGGGTTTGCCGGGGGTGAAATATCTTTGTACTATTACGGCAGGAGCACAGTCACAGCATGGAAAAACACAGCATAGATCCAGAATGGGACAACGTATTTCGATACGTTGAGCAAGAAGAGACCTCGGTATTAGACGTGCTGGTCCACGTCCCAATTTTTAGCCTGTTGACGTCGCGTGAACTGCAGCGCATTGCACAGGCCATGCATCTGCGCACATATGCAAAAGGGGAGTGCGTTATTCGCAGCGGTGCATCCCAATCGGGCTTCTACGTAATCTTTAGAGGTTCAGTAGACGTAGTCGGCCGGACGGGCAGTGTAGTGGGCACGCTGCACTCCCCAGAGCTTATTGGCGAATTTGCTCTGCTCGACGACAGTCCGCGCTCTTCTTCCCTAGTTGCGGCAGAGCCGAGTCAACTCATCGGCTTCTTCAAGCCAGACCTAATGGACATCCTGGTCACTAATCCAGAGCTAGGCTGCAAGATCCTGCTGCGCATGTCGGAGGAAATGGCGTGCAATTTGCAGCGCGACTATGCGAAGTTGTGCTCAGCCGGATTTCCCTTTAATCCATCCGATAATGGGATGGCAATGGACCCGATGGCCCAGTGAACGAAAAAAAGAAGCGTTCCGGAATGAAAAAGGGGAAGAAAAAAGCCCCAAGCGGTAAGGCATCTCTACTCACGCGCCTGTTTGGCGGTCGGCAGAAAAAACGGCCCAAGCCGCCCTTAAAAGAGAAGGCCAAGCCGCTTACGCCCCTGCAGCGCTCTATCGCCGAAATACAGCAAATGACAAAGATCGGTCAGCGCGATCCGGAGCGTTTGGCGCAGCTATTGATTACGATGCTGGGCAAGGAACGCGCAAAGGAAGAGGCCGATCGGCAGGAGTTTGAGCAGCAGGTATGGGATATTGTGCATCGAGAAGATGAAAAGAAAGCGGACGCATCCGATGATGGAGATGCGCCCGCTACTAAGCCTACCTAATTAATCTGGTGGATGCGCTTAGGCCAGCGTGTCGCAGATGCCTTTCAAATAGTGCAAGCTACCTGCGGCAATCGTGCGTGGATCAGGCGAAAAGTCAAATACTTCCACAGATACATAGCGCTGGTAGTCTAGCTCGCTGAGCGTTTTGAGCACAGAGGTGAAATCCGTATCACCGAATCCCGGTCCACGTTTGTTCGCGTCGTTAACGTGCACGTGATATAGGTGCTTACCAGAGTCGCGTAGCAGCTGCGAGACTTCAATCTCTTCCGTTGATCCGGAACACACGTCGACCATTGTTTGAAAGTTGGGATGATCAATTTCGGCGACCATGCTACGCGCTTCTTCACAGGTAGAAATAATATTGGTCTGGTCCTTACTCAGTGATTCTATGCAGAGGTAGACCCCGTGTGCCTCTGCCAAATCCAGGCTGGCTTCAAAGGCGTCTCGCATGCGCTGCCAGCATTCGTTGCGATTCCATCCCTCTTGAACGTTGCGCTGCATGGGAGAACCAATAATCATCACCTGGCCGCCCAAGTCACCGCAAAACTGTACTAAACTCCTAAAATAGCTTTTTGTGCGTTCGTAAATCGCTTGGTCGGGATGGGTAATATACAGCCCTTCTGGGCTGGCTAGCAGCCAGTGAAGGCCTACAATTTCAACGCCGCTGCGTTCGGCTGCAGCGCGAATCTCGCTGCGCCGCTGGGTGGATATATCCTCGACGCTAGGAGCGATCGTGAAGGGAGCTATCTCCACGCCGTCATATCCCAAGTCAGCGGCATAGGAGAAGACGTCTTCTACTTTCCAATCTTCAAAATACTCATTGCAGGTGGCAAATTTCACGTAGAGGCCTCCGTTTCTATGGAATGTAAAAAGCCGTTTTGCACAGCGCTGCAGCGCGCGTGCTGTTCCAAAGATAGGGGCTGTAGAAATACGTTCAAGTATTCCTTGAAGCCCACCTGTGTAATTGGGGAAACGGCAACGTAGAAACGGGGTTACGCACAGGGATCTCGTAGGCCCTTTACGTGCTCCCCATGTTGACCGGCACGCTCGTTGCACTGTCGCTCCTAAAGGAGCGCAATTATGTGGTGGGTAATCGTCTGTATTGGAGCAGGTGTGGGAATGGCGAAAGCGAACAGTGTGCAGCCCGAAGAGAGGGCTATGCGGCAGAGGCTAGAAGATCAGCGAAGCGAGCATACCTATCGGATGCGTTGGCGAGTGCGCGGTTGGAACGGCTGGCAAACCTATGGGCGCATCGAATGGGAGAGCGAGAATCAGCGCGCCTTTTTTTTGCACGAGCGCGATGCAGGAGAGCGCTGGGCTGATTTCTATACTCTGCACTATACCCGTCGCGCAAAATGGGGTGAAATCGCCTTGGGGGATGTCCGACCAAAGGCGGGAGGGGGCATGCTGTGGGGGCGGGGACGACACGGAATGCCGACGGGGCGGTGGTCGCTGAGGGAGAGCCGGGATCTGGGATATCGATCTACGGGTGAGAACGGGATCGTGCGCGGTGTGGCATGGCGCCATCAGGTCGCCGGATGGAAGTGGATGATTGCAGGGGGACGAGCCCACTTTGACGCTCGACTCGGACCGGAAGGAGACGTTGTTTCGCTGCCAAAGAGTGGGTTGCACAGGACGCTGACCGAACGAAATGGGCGTCGTTTGCTCTACGCAGATGCCGGTGGAGGCAGCGTTGAACGACAGAGTGCTGTGGGGAAACTTGGCATGTCCTTTCAGTATGCGCAGTTCTCACGTCGGCTCGATCTGCGCAGGAGGGGACGCACGCCGTGGGACTTTACCGGTGTGAGCCAAGCGCTGTGGTCTATGCACGGTTCGCGGACGGGACGCTTTGGCGTTTGGTCAATGGAGCTGGGTCGCGACGCCCGGGGCCATTGGGCGGGCATCGCACAGGGCGTGTTGCGTTACAGCGCGCGCTCGTTTCGCCTTTTGATGCGCTTGTACGAGCCGGGATTCTACGCCCCGTTCTCTTCGGTGCCTAGTGCCGTAGACGGTTTGAATGAACTCGGAGTTGCGCTGGTTGCAGAGAGTCGACAGGGCTCCGCTCACGTGGATGTATATCATCGCCCCGCCCGCTCATACTACGTGCCATTTCCTTCTACTCATATTTCCTGGGGGGGAGAGCACCGGTGGGGCACGTCGTCTCGACAGCTGCTGTTGGCGCTTCGTGGAACGCATCGGTCGCGCTGGAAAAACGAACGCATTGCAGTCGAGATGCGCACTCGAATGCGACTGGCCTGGACGCAGCGGGCCTGGACCGTGCAAACGCAGTGGCTGCACTGGAATCAAGCGCGCTCTTTGGATGAGTGGGGTCGCGCGGCTTCACTGCGCTGGCGCACCCTAGGTCGGCGCGTGCGGTCTGTTGTCCAGCTGAGCACATTTTGGACGGACTCATATCGGAGTCGGATGTATGAGTATGAGTACGATCTACCGGGAACGGTTAGCTTTAGGCCGCTGTACGGTAAGGGCGCGCGCGCCTATCTACTGGCTGGTATGCGATGGAAGGGCGTCGAATGGTCGTTCCGCTACCGGCTGCAGCGGGATCGACAGTGGCGACACCATATCGGCGGTTTCATCGAGTGGGCTGCGGATTGACAAGGCACTGTCCACTCGATAGTTTGGTCGCCTCCGGGTCAATTCTACCCTTTCGCTAGTCATATAGATGAGCACTCAAGACGAACGCCATTCGGATTTAGAAGATCGCCTGCGCCGACTCAACGAAATAGGCATAGCGCTCTCTTCTGTTCAGAATGATCTCACGGCACTATTAGAACGCATCCTATTACAGGCTCGTCATTTTACGGGCGCAGAAGCCGGCACGCTCTATCTGGTCAAAGGCGATGTGCTAACCTTTGAAATTGCTCAGAACGACAAGCTGAATATCGTCCTGGGAGGCAGCCATGGAACCGTTGATATCCCCCCTGTTCCGGTCAATCGAGACAGCGTTTCGGGGTATGTAGCAACTACGGGGACGACGCTCAATATACCGGACGTATACGCCGACAGTGAGCGCAATTTCGAAGGTCCCAAGAGCTATGACCGCATGACGGGCTATAGCACGAAGTCCATGCTCGTCGTGCCCATGCGCGACCACGAAGATCAAATCACAGGCGTGTTACAGTTGCTCAATGCGCTCGACCGTGACGGCCGGACCCATCCTTTCTCGAGAGAGGATGAATCGCTGATCGAATCGCTGGCCTCGCAGGCTGCCGTAGCGATAAACAACGTGCGTCTCATCGGAGATACGGAAGCTCTCTTTGACGCTTTTGTGCGGGTAATGGCCACGGCTATTGACGAGCGCTCTCCCTACACGGGCGGTCACATCCGTCGCGTTGCAGAGATGACTATGGTTGTTGCTCAGGCCGTAAATGACTGTGCGCAAGGTCCCTTTGCCGATGTCCATTTCAACAGGGACGAAATGGAAGAACTGCGCATAGCGGCCTGGATGCACGATATCGGGAAAATTACGACGCCCGAGTGGATTGTCGACAAGCCAACTAAGCTAACGACGATCTATGATCGAATAGAGACCCTTCGCCTTCGATTCGCTCTTATGGAACAGCAGGTCGAGCGCCTGAGAGCATGCGGTCAGATCGATGCAGAAGAAGCGCAGGAACAACTGGAAAAATTGGCCAGCGACCTAGCGTTTCTCGAAAGGGCCAACCTGCCCGGCGAATATATGAAAGACGCCGACGTGGAGCGCCTGCGCCGTATCGCACTGCAAACGTATGAACTCCGGGGGCAGGTGCACCCCTGTATTACCGAAGAAGAGCTAACGAATCTCGTTATTCGCAAAGGAAGTCTGACCGAAGCAGAGCGAAAAAAGATAAACGATCACGCGTCTATGAGCATGAAGATGCTCGAGCAGATTCCCTTCACGCGAAAACTGCGCCGCGTACCCGAGATTGCGGGAGCGCATCATGAAAAACTCGACGGCAGCGGCTATCCCAACGGCCTGAAGGCGGAGTCTATCGATCTCCAATCTCGCATTTTGGCCCTCGTGGATATCTTTGAGTCGCTGAGCGCAGATGATCGGCCCTATCGGGCTGAGCCGATGCCGCGCGAGAGGGTCCTGAAGATCCTCAAAGAGATGGTCGACGACTACCATATTGACCGCGATGTGTTCGATCTATTTCTGCGTGAAGAGCTCGCTGCAAAACTGGATGAACTCAAAGAGCAGATGGCTCACGAGCGCTAAGGAGTACCCCCTTCTCTATCCGCTGCGCAGGCGTATACGAGTAAGATAAAGGGACTGCGTCTATTGTCCCTTTGCCCGTTTCGAGTATCTATATCTATATGAACACAACTCGCTTTGTATTTTCCCTTCTCTTGTTTGCCGCTCATGTAGAGGCTGCCATTGTACGCACGGTAGAAGTTGGTGCGGCGTTGCAGAGGGGTGGTGCGACCAAGGGACGCATCAATGCACTGGCCGTCTTCGCGCATTTTAGCGATGAAAATGATGTCGCGGGACGCGCCGTGCCCTCGTTTGCTCTCGACCTATTTGATGAAAATGTGCCGGGCAGCGTGACTCATTTCTATCGCGAAATGTCGCGCGGTCAGTTCTACTTAAACGGGAGCGTGCAGCCCAACTGGTACAGCACGCGATCTCCCTCTAGTGCCTATGTCCAACCCGCCGGTAGCTTCACCGATATGGCACGCGAAATTATCCAAGCCGTGGATGATGATATCGATCTCGGACGCTACGACAACGATGGTCCAGACGGCCTGCCAAACTCAGGCGATGACGATGGCTACGTCGATTTTCTCTTTATCGTCGTGCGCAGCACGCCTCCCGGATTCATTATCGCAGAGGCAACCGGTATTGCCCGGCTAGGACTGGCCAGTGATTACCGGAGCAACGATGTGTCGCTCTCGGGAGGAAACATACGTATTCGCTCTGATAGCTCTGATCGAGGCCCGGGTGGTTCGGTTCAGCAGGGACGTAATTTCAACGAAGCCGTCGGCAGTATGGCCCACGAGTTTGGCCACTATCTGGGACTGCCCGACCTCTACGATACCAGTGCGTTACAGGAGTCGATAGATCCCGAAGAAGAGTCGGCAGGTATAGGGTACTGGGGTATCATGGGGCATGGAAACCGCGGTTGGAACGAGCGCGGTGGCCCCAATCCTTTCTCTGCGTGGTCACTGGCACAGCTGGGATGGTTGGGGGTCGAAAACGACCAGCTGACTATCGTGGAAGGCGACCTCGAGGATGTTTTACTGGACGATGTGAACGGAGGCGGCAGCGTTTATATGCTGCGTGAGTCGGTGGGCCGGCGCTATTATCTCGTTGAGTTTCGCAGTCGTCGTTCCAGTTATTACGAGCGCAACTTGCCTGCAGAAGGTCTACTCATATGGCGTATAAATCCATTGGTTTCCGGCAACGAAAACGAGCAGACTCCGCTTGTAGAACTCGTTTGTGCGGATGGTCAGTACGCCGACGCTGGTTTCCCTCTGGGGCAGGTGGGAGATCCGTTTCGCGGACGCGATAATTTAGATTTTTGGTCTGCAAATGAGGCCTATCGCGAAGAGTTCGGCGGGAACTTGGGGGATGCCGGCGACGTGTGGGATGGGGTTCAGTACACCGATTTTTGGGCCGCGTCGAATCCGGCTGCCGCGCCCGGCATTGCCGTGACGAATATACGCCCTGTGGGAGATCAGATGGTAGCCAGCATGCGCGTGGCTGATGATCGTCGAGCCGGTCCCGTAACGCTGAATCAAACGTGGAGTAATCGGGTTGAGATCGTAGGTGATCTGCTGGTAATGCCCGGCGTGCGCTTGGAAGTGGCAAGCGGTACGCGCATTGAGATTGGACGAGATGCACTCGCGATGGGAGACGATCCAGAGCGCGTAGAGTTTGTCGTGCAGGGACAGTTAGTCTGTAATGCGACGGGCCGCGATAGCGTTCTCTTTACCTCCGCTGCATCGCAGCCTCTGCCCGGAGATTGGTCGGGCATCGTTATGGGCGCGTCGGCGCGTGGATTCATGCGGCGCACGCGGATTGAATACGCGCAAACTGGTTTACGCGCAGCGGGATTAGCGCTGCAGGCTGCAGAGAGCGCGCGCGGTGTGCAGGTGCTCACTTTGGATGAAGTGGACATACACAACGCCAGCGCAGACGGCATTCGCTTACGCGATATAGAGGAGTCGCTGCGCTTTACCGGAGTGGGGATTCGTCACGCTGGAGGCGTCGGTCTGTCTATTTCGGGATCGGGTTTAGTGCGTATTAGTGGAGCTGTCCTAGAGCATAATGCAGGTGGCGGTTTGCAGAGAGAAGGTGGTTTTCTCGAATTGACGCAAAGCGTATTTGTCGACAATGGACTGGGCGTAGAGGAAGGCGCCAATGTGCGCTTGGGACGAGAGGTTTTCGGCGAGGTGAAAAATAACCGCCTGTCGGGCGGAGTGGGCCTAGACTGCTATCAGTGTAGAGAGGTTGTTATAAGCGAGAACGTATTTGAGAACTCTGACCTAGGCCTGCGCCTAGTGAGCTCCCGCCCGCGCATATTCTCCAACCGCTTTACGGGGGGGCAGTTGGCCATGCATATCTCCGGAAGCGCCGTGCCGATTCGCCTCGATCTCAATATTGTGCAGGATAGCCAAGAGCTCTTGGTTAGTGACGCTAGTGTGGAAGTGGTTGCGATTAATAACTGGTGGGGTAGTGACGACGAGACATTAATCGAACGGGGTATGCAGGGGCAGATTCGATGGAAGCCCTTTCTCAATTTTGACCCGAGAGCGCCCCTCGATTTCGCCCTGGGGCAAAACTATCCCAATCCATTTAACGCGAGCACGGTCATCGAATACCAAATCGGCATTAATGATCCGATTATCGGCGGCTACACCCGTGCCGTATTGGAGGTGCGCAACGTGGCGGGTCTGTTGGTGCGCCGTCTCGTTGACGAATTGGCCTCGCCGGGCTTTTATTCCGTGCGCTGGGACGGCCGCAATGAGGCCGGGCAGCCAGTGTCCAGTGGCGTATATTATTACATGCTTGATATTGGACCGATAACGCAGTACCGTAAGCTGCTCTTTCTCAAATAGTCTAACGCAGGGGAATAATCTTCTCATTTGATGCGGTGGATCGCTTCATTCCCGCTGGTCGCAGCGTGCGATTTTTCAGGTGGCCTCTCCTTAGAAGCGCAATATATAGTGCATCGTACGGCAGAGTGTACGCATGCTCAAATCGCTTTATGAAATAGAATCAACCTTACATAACTATTTTATTTTTCTAAAGATATGCGTATTGAAGTCGATTATTTAGTCATGGGCAGTGGTGTCGCTGGCCTTTTTTTTGCTATCCAAGCAGCAGAGCACGGTCGCGTTGCCGTAGTTACCAAGCGCGATCGGAGTGAGTCGAATACGCGGTATGCCCAAGGAGGAATTGCCGCGGTGATGGACCAAACTGACTCCGTTGCTCAGCACGCGCGCGATACGGAGTCAGCCGGTGCGGGCCTATGCCGCACATCGGTCGTCGAGTCTGTAATTGCCGAGGGACCGGCCGTTATCGCCCAACTCGTGGAACTGGGGGCGCGTTTTACCCGAGATACTTCGGGAGCGCTTTCCCTCGCACGTGAAGGGGGACACGATACAGCACGCGTCGTGCGCGCAGACGATATGACGGGCCGCGAAGTAGCGCGCGCACTTGTAGCTGCGGCAGAGGCTTTGCCCAACGTCAGCCTGCTCGACGAGCACATGGCCGTCGAGCTGATACTGGACGAACGCGGGCACTGCTGTGGAGCGTTTATCGCCAATGGAAAAACGGGTGCATTGGGCACCATATATGCTGACGCTACGCTGCTGGCGACGGGCGGGTGTGGTCAGGTATTTCAGCACACTACAAATCCACCCATTGCCAACGGCGACGGTGTGGCGATGGCCTGGCGTGCTGGAGCTGAAGTCGGCAACATGGAATTTGTGCAGTTCCATCCGACGATGTTTCACGATCCGGATGGCCCCGCCTTTTTAATAACAGAGGCGCTGCGCGGACATGGGGCCGAGGTCGTAGACGAACGAGGATATGCTTTTACCGATCCGCTGGCGACGCGCGATATCGTGTCGCGGGCGATTGCAAGACACATGCGAAACCGCGGTCAGGCGTGCGCTTACTTAGATGCTACAGGATGCGATGCAGCGGAAACGAAAAGTCGTTTCCCCAACATATACCAGCACTGTCTCGAGCGCGGAGTTGATATAACACAGCAGCATCTGCCCGTTGTGCCTGCCGCCCACTATAGCTGTGGAGGCGTGTGCACAGACGAGTTTGGTCAGACTTCTGTTCCCGGTCTCTATGCCGCTGGTGAAGTCGCTATGAGTGGCTTTCACGGCGCAAATCGTCTGGCCAGCAACTCGCTGTTGGAAGGGCTCGTTTTTGCCCGGCGTGCTCTGCTGCATATGGGCCGCCCAGACGGTGGCCGACGTAAGCCGTCGACAGTGCTGCACAGAGGCGCATCGGTTGATTCGACGCGTCTGATCGCCCTGCGCGAAAAGGTGCGAAGGCTTATGTGGGCGGAAGTTGGAATTGAGCGCAACGATGCGGGGTTGAAACGCGCATGTGCGCAGACTGCGGCGCTGCGCGAAGAAGTTGAGGCATTATACGAGTGCCACGGTGCAGATGGAGAACTAGTCCAACTGCGCAACTTGGTTACCGTGGCAGATATCATAGCGCGTTCGGCGCGCTGGCGACTGGAGAGTCGCGGTTGTCACTATAACACCGATCACGCCGAGTGTGACCAGGTCCACTGGCGCTGCGAGACTCTGCTGACAGGCAGCGGAGGATTAGCAAAAGGGTGCAGGTTATGAAAAAGTATGTACTGATATTGGCTTTGACGCTTTACGCCGCTCCAACGGAGGCGGGAGAAGCGCTCATTACTAGGGTGCGTGGCTCGGTGCTAACCATTGACGCCGGAGCAGAGGGTGGGCTTATAAAAGGCCTGTCAGTGGATATCGTGCGTCCTCCAGGTGAGGCGATAATACATCCTATCACGGGTGAAGACCTCGGAGCCCCTGAACTGGTTATTGGGCGAGGAGAAATCTCTAAGACGTCTAACCGCGCAGCCAATGTGCAGGTAGAACCCGGTCTATTGCTTTCGGTGCGTCCCGGAGACATTGCGCGCTTCACGACGCCGCAAGAAGAAATGCTCATGGACCAAGAGCGATCGGTCGTTACGCAGGAAAAAAACCAAGAGACCCATCAGGGATTTCGCAACGAAATATCGCGCTTGACGCGCAGTATCAAAAGCGTCCAAGGGCGGATTGGCGGTTTGGAACAGATGATGAAGCGCGTCGAGCGCGTCGAAGAGGGATTTCGCGTTCAACTGCGGGGCATCAACAGCGATATGAACGTGATGAAAGAAGATATCGCAGATTTAAAAGAAGCCGTTTCGCTGATGGGAGCGGTGCCGATAGCCGGCCTCGATGAGGAGGGTGTGCAGGAGCCTGTCGATCTGAGTTCAGAAGAAAGCGTTGGACAGATTCGCCAGATTGTGCAGGACGTGCTAGACGAATCGCAGATTGGCATGGCGCCGTTGGAAAGCGAAGACCTCGCTCTGCCCGACGAGACTTCTCTTGATACGGCGTCCGACGGGGACGAGAGTGAAGAGACGACGGAGGAAGAACCGTTCTATATGCAGACGTGGTTTTTTCTCCTGTTCGGCGTATTGGGTATTCTGCTCGTTGCAGCCTACTTCTACATGCGCTTTATGGGAGGCGGTGACGAAGACGAAGAGCTAGAAGAAGACGACCTGATTGACGACGACGATGACGATGACGATGACGACGACGACGATATTGATCTAGACGATCTCGACTTAGATGAAGAAGACGACATCGTCGTTGAAGAAACTTCATAAGGTGTTAACGCACTAGAGCTGAAGGTAATTATAATGTTTGCTAAATGCGTTATAGGATTGCTACTTGCCGCTTCGGCCTATTGGCCGATGTCGGCGGATGCACAGAGTACTCTATCGAACGAGATGGCCGATAAGGGGCTGATTATTCGAGTGATGGATCGCCTGTTGTTTATTGATATGGGCCGCCAAGACGGCGTGCAGGCTGGCGACATCTTTGATATCGTCGATTCCGAGGTCGTTACGCATCCACTGAGCGGCGACACTCTATCCGTCACGCCGCGTAGCGTCGGTGCGCTACAGGTGCGCCAGGTGTATCCGAAGATGGCCCTAGCCGAATTGATGCATATTCAGGCTGCGCGCGATCCTATGTTAATGCGGATTGCACCCATTGATAATCCGGAGCGCCTGCTGGAAGTGGAACAGTTTCGCAAGCGCAGCATGATGAGCGGTGGCCCGTCCCTAAAGTCGGCTCTGCTGCCCGGTGTGTATCAGTACAAAGCTGGCAGCACGTGGAAAGGGCTGGGTTTATTGGGGTTGGAACTGGCGGCACTGGGTGGAGGCATTGCGTATCGCATGAGCAGCGACGAGTGGTTTGACACATATAGTAAACTTTCTCCGGGGCTGTCGCCCGATCGCTACGACTACTACTTCGACGGGGCGAGCGATCGACGCGCAATGAGCAATCGCCTGTTTTGGCTTGCCGGTGCGCTCTACGCCTACAACCTGATCGATGTCCTGTGGATGGGGAACGATCGCGGAGGGAGCAGCTTCGCTCGAACGCTGTCGCTGGACCTTACAAGTCGTGGCGACGGAACGCCGTTACTGCAGCTAGTGCGTAGGTTTTGAGGGCATCATGGCAAAGCTGATACCGCTGTGGATAATGTGCTTCTTGCTTCTGGCCTGTGGTAATTTTGAACGGTCCAATCCCTTTGACCCGACCGTCGAGGGAAGTATAACCGATCTCAATGCGCTGCTGGTCGGCACGTGGAGCCGCGCCGATGTCGAAAGAAACCAAGTATATACCTTCAAAGAAGATGGTCGCGTTGAGCTTCGCGACTACAGTGCGCCTGATGGAGGGGCTATCGACCGTAACGGATCGTATCCCGAAACGCTCGTACTCAGCTTTTCAGGTACCTACGTGCTCGTTGGCGATCGATTGCGCATCAGCTTCACCTCTGTGCGGACCAACGATCCATCGGGTCAGGTCCCAAGCCTGCGCGACAAGGTTGTTCCAATTGCGATCTTAGGCGATGTGCTCACCATGAAAGAAGCAGACGGCAATCGGGAGTATATGCGCGGTATATAAGGTCTTTATACCCCCAATTCTCGTCCGTACTGGTCTTGCGTTTATCGAGCGCTCCGTTGGCACAACGGGGCGCTTTTTTTATATTTCTCACCGCTTTTCTGCCGCGTAATACACCTTAAAAAGGAAGCGCCTCTTGGGCATAGTTGTTATTGATTTTGGTGGACAGTACGCCCACCTGATCGCCAATCGCATTCGCCGTTTGCACGTGTATGCCGAAATTCGTTCTCCCTTAGTCGACGCCGGTGAACTCGCAGAGGCCGACGGGATTATTCTCTCTGGCGGGCCGGCTAGCGTCTACGATGAAAATGCGCCTGCCTTTAATGAAGAGATACTCCATACGGGTAAGCCCCTGCTCGGTTTGTGCTACGGGCATCAGCTGATCTGCCAGGGGTTTGGCGGTCGCGTCGAGCCGGGGAACGTGAGCGAGTTTGGGGCGGCTTATCTCGACGTGCAGAAACGGGAAGAGCTCTTTGACGGGTTGGCCGAGCGCGAACTCGTTTGGATGAGCCATCGCGACAGCGTGGCCCAGCTACCAGACGGCTTTTCCGTATACGGCGCCACGGAAGACTGCCCGGTTGCAGCAATGGGAGATCCCGTCCGCCGCTTATACGGCCTGCAGTTTCACCCCGAGGTGACGCACTCCGAGAACGGCATGCAGATGTTGGATAACTTTCTTACTCTGTGCGGTGCGGCGCGAGACTGGACGATGGACCAGTATATTGAGCAGGTCAAAGAGCGCGTGCAGAAGCAGACGGCCGGGCGCAAGGTCTTCCTATTGGTCAGCGGGGGTGTGGATTCGTCCGTGGCATTTCTACTGCTCAACCAGGCGCTGGGCGAGGATCGCGTATTGGGCCTGCACATAGACAACGGCTTTATGCGCAAAGGGGAGACGGCGCTAGTCGAGCGTCTGATGAAAGACTCTGGCTTTCACAACCTGCAGGTCGTTGACGCGAGCGCAGACTTTTTACGCGCGCTCGAAGGGGTTGCCGAGCCCGAAGAAAAGCGCCGTTTGATCGGAGAAGAATTCTTGCTCGTGCGCGATCGCGCGCTGGCCCGCCTCGAGCTCGATCCGGAGGAGTGGCTGCTCGGGCAGGGCACGCTCTACACGGACACCATAGAATCGGGCGGCACGGATAACGCCGCTGTTATCAAAACACATCACAATCGCGTGGGCGTTATTGAAGAACTCTTGGCCGAGGGCAAGGTGGTTGAACCGCTCGACCAGTTGTACAAGGACGAAGCGCGCGAATTGGGCGAAAAGCTGGGTCTGCCGCATCATCTCGTGTGGCGCCATCCCTTTCCGGGACCGGGCCTAGGCGTGCGTGCGCTGTGCAGCGACGGCGATGAACGAATTAGTAGCTTGGAAGCGGCGCAGTCTGAAGCGCAAGAGATGGCGGAAAAATGTGGCTTGGATCTGGAGATTTTACCCCTGCGCAGCGTCGGTGTGCAGGGAGACTCGCGGACGTATGCCCATCCCGCCGTAGTTTCGGGAGACAGCGATTGGGCAACGCTAGAAGAACTTTCGACCGAGCTTACCAACAGCTTTACTTCTATTAATCGCGTGATCTACCTATTGGGTCCTCAAGAGCGACCGACACAGGGAATAAAGAAGGGCTACTTAACGCGCGATCGGCTCGACCTGCTGCGTGAGGCCGATGTCATTGTAATGGACGCCCTTGAGCGCCACGACCTGCTGCGCGAGGTGACGCAGATGCCCACCGTGCTCGTGCCGCTGTCATCGGATGGCGTGCAGGAGAGCATCGTGCTACGTCCTATATCGACGGATGATTTTATGACGGCCCGCTTTAGCCAGCTGCCGCAGGCCTTTATCGACGAAGTCCGCGACGGCTTGCTGAGCTTAGATGGGATTGAAGCGGTCTTCTACGACATTACGCACAAGCCGCCCGGCACGGTTGAGTGGGAATGAATAGGCCCGCAATCTATTTCTCTCGATTATAGGGTAATCGTCTTCCAGTCCTCGGACCGGAAGACGATTTTTTTGACCCGTTTGCTCAGATGATATCGGCTGTCTTAGGATCGATACAGACGCCCTGGGGACGCGTGCCCATCGGGCGAGCCGGCAGCGCGTCGTATGACGTATAGGCGATATCGAGATAGGGCGTCTCTACGAGGCGATGGCCCTCGTAGCGCGAGTTCATCACCGCATCAATAATCCCCGTAGTCAGCAGCGTGCGTTCGGGTGGGTAGGGCGCCTTTCCGCTGGCGAAAAAGCGCTGGATGTTCTGACATAGATACGAAAAGTGGGCGAAGGGGCCTTCGTTCTGTAGAAAGAATTCTACGCCGTGCACCTGGCCGTCAACGCGCGCAGCGTAGGCAAACTCCTGCACATAGCCGCTGAGCATGAGAGTTGCTGCTTTGAGTCCGTCGGCATACTCGATAAGAAAGACGGCGGGGTCTTTAACGTGTTCTTCCATCGGTCCGTCCGGCTTGTTGACAATAGCACCGATGGCTGCATCGGCCAGCTCGCGCGACCACAGACCGTCTTGACCCGCTTGCCAGACGGCGTCGCCCTCCAAGCACTGTACCGATTTTACGCCCGTTTCCCCACCCACGCGGCGCTCAATCATGCACTGCATGGTCTCGAGCGCGTGGTAGCCATACGCTTCGATGCCGCCATAGCCAATGGAGAGCGCTTCCTCGACGTTGGTCTCTCTGTCATACTCCACAAAGGGATTGCGCCAGCACAGGGGAAGGCTCGAGCCGGCCATAAGAGGTATTTCTAATTCCTGGGCGCGATTCCACATCCACTGCGCGTCGGCAAAGTCGTAGGCGAAATGCTTGTCGTTAAAGACGGGCACGGAGCGACCGCTTTCGCCAAAGACGCCGGCAATTTGTTCGAAAAAGTAGCGGCGAGGATACATGTGGCGACCGCGTTCGTTCCATGGGTAGTCGCCGTGTTCGCCGACGAGGAGCACTGCGTCGACGTTGAGCTCATTGGCGCCGGCGTGCAGGGCGCGACGAATGCTGGGATAGATGGGCACGCCGTACTCTTCGGCGAGCCCTACGCCGATATCGTTTTCCAAGACGTGATCTAGGTAGATCGATACAATATCTATTTCTGGAGGTAGAAAGCCCTCGTCGGTCGACATGCCCTTTAAAAACTTGGTGACGATGACATCGGCATGTGCTTTGGGATGGTAGATCGTAATGATGGCGGCTACGCGCAGGCGCTCGGACATGAGAATGGCTCCGGTTTCAGTGGACGGGTCGGGCATAAAAAAGGGTGCGCCGGTCTCTCTGTCCAGCGCACCCTAAAAGCTTCTGCCGCACGGCGTGATTATTGAACGAGCGTATACTTTTTCTTGCCGCGTCGAATAATGAGATACTTGCCGTGCAGGCCGTCGCCGGTGCCTAGCGTGCGATCGAGTTCGGTGCAGCGGTCGCCGTTTATATAGATGGCTCCGTTTTGCACGTCCTGCCGGGCTTCGCGCTTGGAAGAGCATACTTTGGCTTCGACGAGGAGATCGACTAAGGGCAGGGATTCAGTTTCCATGCTGTGCGTGGGCACGTCGTGGAAGCCCTGTAGAATTTCGTTCTCTCCCAGGGCGCCAAACTCGCCGTAAAAGAGCGCGTGCGATATGCGCTCAGCCTGTTGGGCCGCCTCTTTGCTGTGGACAAGAGCGGTTACCTCATCGGCTAGGGTGCGCTGTGCCTCGCGCTTTTCTGGGGCATTCTGCACTGACTCCTCGAGCTGTCGTATCGCATCGTGTTCGAGGAACGTAAAGACCTTTAAATAGTCGATTACTTTCTGGTCTTCAGCGTTGATCCAGAACTGCCAAAACTCGTAGGGCGAGGTCTTAGCTGCGTCGAGCCAGACGGCGCCACCTTCACTCTTGCCAAATTTGGTCCCATCGGCCTTGGTGACCAGCGGGCCCGTTAGGCCGTAGGCCTTGTTGCCATTGCTGCGGCGGATCAGATCAATCCCCGCTGTGATATTGCCCCACTGGTCGGAGCCGCCGATCTGTAGCTGGCAGTCGTATGCCTCGTTGAGCTTGAGAAAGTCGTAGGCCTGTAAGACCATATAGCTAAACTCGGTGTAGGAAATACCCGACTGCAGGCGCGAATCTACGGAATCTTTGGCCAGCATATAGGAAATGGGAAAGTGCTTGCCGACGTCGCGCATGAAATCGATCATTTGTATGTCGCCGAGCCAGTCGTAGTTGTTGACTACCAGCGCCGGGTTACTGCCGTCGAAGTCTAGGAAACGCTCCAGTTCGCCGCGCACGTTGTCTGACCATTCGGCGACCGTATCGCCGGTATTCAGGCTGCGCTCTTCGCTCTTGCCCGAAGGATCACCAATCAGCCCGGTGCCGCCGCCGACTAGCGCAATGGCGCGATGGCCCGAGCGCTGCACGCGGCACAGCAGCATGATAGTGGCTAGGTTGCCGACCGTCATGCTGTCAGCCGTAGGATCAAATCCGCAGTAGGCGGTAATTGGCCCTTTGGCCAGTCGTTCGGCGAGTCCTTCCGAATCGGTGTTTTGGTAGATTTGACCGCGAAATTCAAGGTCTGTCAACAAATCCATGTATCGGTCCTTCCCAATAAAAAAAGCCCCTGATTTTTCAGGGGCTTTCGTCATTCAGCGGCACGTGTGCTCAGATCGACGCTCCCCGACAGATGTCGCGATAATAGCGGTAATCATAGTGCGCGTACGCAGAGGTGATTTCAAGTGTTTTCATGATTTCTTGTCCGCGCTGAAATATAGCGGAGTCTATAGAGGGCGTCAATTATATATGGGTAAGAGAGGGTATTACCGGCTTGAAGGGCATGCAAAGCGGATCTAATTCACCTTTGCGCAGATCTGTTTTAGTGGCTATGTTCTTACCTGAATTTGGGGCGATTAGCTCAGTTGGTCAGAGCACCTGCCTTACAAGCAGGGGGTCGCTGGTTCGAGCCCAGCA
>Ga0181585_10000963_pt1 | contig 24912 bp, 24 predicted proteins | sample 071ome_29_FD_132469 | JGI IMG/M metagenome (GOLD analysis project Ga0181585, IMG submission 132469) | Coastal salt marsh microbial communities from the Groves Creek Marsh, Skidaway Island, Georgia - 071407BT metaG (megahit assembly) | ecosystem: Environmental > Aquatic > Marine > Intertidal...
TTACGCCTTGCTCTTTCATCCAAATGCGATGAAGGAGAGCCGCAAGAAAGACCAAGGGGGTGCTAGGCAGGGCAGGAATCAAGCTGCCCAGGCAGCCGGCGATCATCATGATCAGGGCCATGACCAGGGCTATCCAGGATTCTAAAGTCATCTGATAGATGGGCTTTTGCGTTGTGAGTCACTCGTTTCTTTGGCCGCATCACGACACGCCTCAGCGGGGCGTGATCCTATCATAGTGATCTTACCGGGCGAGGCTTGGTGTATGCCTATGGTATGGGATCCCACCAAGGTTGGGGTGGCTTTCAGGCTCAGGAGCGGCCGCGCATGCGCATGGCAAAGTCCCTTCGGATTTTTTCTCGCATGCCTGAATCGTAATAATCCACCGGGTTGTAGTCATCGGTGATGATGACGCCGTTTTCGGGCACAATGGTCGCCTTGTTCTTCCAGGCGGTTTCGACAAATGGCCTGACCTTGGGGTGCACGCTAGCAAGGCTCATGGATTGGTGAACTTCCAGCGAATCCGACGGAGAGGCGACAAAAAACACATTGCCCCGCGTTCCGTCGTGAATAGCAACTGAACCAAACACTGTCGCCAGGGTTTTGCCCAGTGAGGCCATGAAAAAATCTTCACCTTGACCGAAATGACCAAAGGCATTGATGACCAGAATGGATTCATCCTTCATACAGCGACGCATGCTCTCAAAGCATTCCTGACTCATGAGGTGCGAAGGGGAACTGTCTCCCAGAAAAGCGTCTAGAATCACGACATCATAGGTCTTATCACAGGCATTGAGATAATGCCTTCCATCACCGAGGCTCAGGTTAAACTGGCTTGTATCCATGCCAAAAAACCTCTCTCCGACTTCTACCACGCCGGGGTTGATTTCGACCACATCCACCTCAGCTCCCTCTTGGGCCAGCTGCATGGGGACAACCCCCACCCCTAGACCGATACAAAGAATATCTTCAGGGTTGGCATGGTAAGCGTGGGCCAGACCGTGAAGCATGTAGGTGAAGACTGTCAGGCTCTGGTTGGCTTGAGGGTCATAAATGTTCTGAGTCAGGTAATCGTTGAGGTAATAGCGGACGTCGCCCGATGGGGAGTCCACGACTTGCATCAGTCCGAAATTGGAGTTTTTCTGAAAGAGACTTTTACCAATAGCTGGCAGGCGACGCTTTTCAGTGCCCATCGCCGCTAGAGCCATTCCCAAGCCTCCTATCATCAGGAAAGGGAAGATACCACTGCGCAGCGAGGATCGGTTCAAGACGAAAAAAATCGCTGATAGCAATAGTTCAATCACGACCATGAGCATCATAGTTGTGCTGTTGGGTGCCAAGGGGATCAACACATAGCTGATCAGCAAGGTGCCCACCACGCTTCCCAGTGTACTGATGGCAGATAAACGGCCTACCTGCACTCCCAGGTTATGGGCTTCCACATGGGTTACCCGAATGAGGAAAGGGACCGTCACAGCCAGCAATGTTAGGGGAACGAAAAACAGGAAAAGGGCCATCATGACTGATCCCAGAGCGAGTTTGAAACCCAGGAAAAAATAAGCCACCGGCTCAAGCACCAGGGTCGCGAGGGCTAGGTAGCAGGCAGCAACACTCATACAGGTATAGAGGCCTGACAAATTGGGTTTCCGATCGGCAAGCCAGCCTCCAAAGTAGTAGCCGCATGCCAGAGAGAGCAGGGTGGCTGCGATTTGCGCGGTCCACACGAAATGAGAGGTCCCAAAAAAAGGAGACAGCATCTTGGCGCCCAGTATTTCAATGACCAGGATGACACCGCCGTTGATGGCGGCGGTCAGATAGAGGAAGCGCCCCATGGCGGAAGATTGCCTTCCCGAGGCTGTCTGCGATGATGGAACACTCACGTTGTCGTTCTAAGGTCAACGGTTTGTAAAATCAAGCTACCCTTGCCAATGAGGCCTTAGCTGGTTGAGTAGGCAACCTTGTACCTGCCGGAATAAGCTTGAAGCAAGGAAGCCGAGTGGTGTTATTGGCTTGAATGCATTCCCGGCGCCTCATCGATCGATTCGGTCAGATGGTTCAGAGGCTGACAATTCATTTGGACAAGCGTTTGTCTATTGATGTGCAGTCGTTGCGGCTCTTTCGGTGCGCACTGGGCCTGACACTGGCCCTGCAGTTTGCTGGCTACCTCACCGAAGCGCAGGCTCTTCTCTCTGATGAAGGGGTTCTGCCGATCGAGAGCTGGAAGAAGCTCCCACATGCCAACTGGCCATGGGTGAGCTCATTGCTGGCACTCTCTGGATCCACTTTGTGGTCGGAGTGTTGCCTGATGCTAGGAATACTACTCGCCCTACTTTTAGCCATCGGTTACCGGGTGCGGTGGGTTTCGCTTTCATTGCTTGTCTTGCTTCATTCAGTGCAGGCGCGAAACCCTTGGGTATTGTACGCGGCGGACAAGCTCCTATTCCTGTTGCTCCTATGGTATAGCCTCCTGGTTGCCTCGCTGGGACGCCAAGGGGCTAGTGGATCTGTTATCCGTCATTTGGCTGGCTGGGGCCTTCGACTTCAGGTTTGTGTCATGTATCTCTTCTCCGTGCTCCGCAAGACGGGCCATACTTGGGAAGAGGGCACAGCGGTGCGCTACGTGCTGGAAATCGATCAATTCTCTCGCCCCGAGGCCAGCTGGTTACTCGATCTCCCGCCCAATTACCTGCAGATCATGACTTGGTCGACCCTGACCCTTGAGTGCCTGGCCCCCTTCATGCTGCTTTCAATCTCGATTCGATGGAGGTGCTTGGGCTTGTTCAGTCTTTGTATGCTTCAACTTGGCTTTTGGTTCACCATGGATCTTGGATGGTTTCCCTGGATATCCACCCTAGCCCTCATCCCCCACCTGCCTGCCAGGTTGACCGGCAAGCCCGATCGGGCCAGCTTCTTGGAACCCTTCAGATTCTCACACTGGGACAGGCTGGCAGGCTGGCTGCTGGTTGGCATGCTTGGATGGAACCTTGCTATGAATCACACCTACCCAGATACCCTCAAGTCAAGGTTGCCAGCTTGGATAGGGCAAAGCATAGCCCTGCTGAGGCTGGATCAATATTGGGGGATGTTTGCGCCAAATCCGATGGTCCATGATGGCTGGTTTGTGATGCTGGCCACTTATCCAGGAGGGCAACAACTTGACCTGTTGGACCCAGAGCGTCAGGATCCAGCCCTTAAGCCAGCCAATGTGCTGGCTACCTTTCCATCTGATCGCTGGAAGGATTTCCTGATGATGCTTTATGATTACCCGGACCAGGCCCACCTCTGGGAAGGCGTGGTGCAATGGTTTGTCTCAGCTCACCAAACGCCTGAATTTCAAGGTCAGCAGCCTGAATCCATTCGTGTGCTCTACATGATGGAGGAAACCCTTGAGGAGGGGGTGGCTCCGCCTGTGGAGGAGCAGCTTTGGCCTCGCCCTGCCTCCATGACTGAATGATCTAGGCATTGTTCCGGCAAGCCGCTAAGCTGCCTCGAGTTAGGGCCGATTAGTGACAGGCCCAAACCAGGTATCTCGAAAATGAATCAAGCAGTTTTCCATGGATGTATTCCCGCCCTGATGACGCCTTGCAATGCTTCGGGAGCCCCTGATCATGCCAGTCTCGTGGCCACAGCCGCGCAATTGATTGAGAAGGGCATGAGAGCGGTTGTTTACTGCGGCTCGATGGGGGACTGGCCCCTGTTGAGCCATCAGCAACGACAGGAAGGAGTCAGTCAGCTTACCCAGGCTGGCATTCCGGTTATCGTGGGTACAGGCGCTCAGAATACGGTCCAGGCCGTAGACCATGCCCGGCACGCTGTGGAAGCCGGGGCATCGGGGTTGATGATGATCCCTCGCCTCTTATCTCGAGGAACCAGTCCAGCCGCTCAGCGCCATCATTTCTCAGCTATTCTGGAGGCAGCTCCTGATCTTCCTGCGGTGATCTACAACAGTCCATATTATGGTTATGAGACCCGGTCTGACCTTTTTTTTCAGCTCCTGGAGGGGCATAATAATTTGATTGGATTCAAGGAATTTGGTGGAGCCTCCTCGCTCTCCTACGCTGCGGAGCATATCACCGGCCAAGGTCAGGGACTGAGTTTGCTAGTGGGTGTCGATACCCAGGTGGTGCATGGTTTCCTGCATTGCGGTGCGGTGGGAGCTATCACCGGCATTGGGAACGTGCTTCCTGAGCAGGTGCTGCAACTGGTAGGCCTATGCGAATTGGCTGTCAAAGGAGATGCCGTGGCTCGTCGGTATGCCCATGAGCTGGAGGAGGCGCTGCGGGTTCTCTCTTCCTTTGATGAAGGGCCTGACCTGGTGCTGTATTATAAGTATCTCATGCTGCTGGAGGGACATCAGTCATATGCCGATCATTTCAACCCGACGGACCGTCTGAGCCCGAGTCAACAAGCTCATGCCCGCTCTCATTGGGAGCTGTTCCGAGCTTGGTGGTCCAGCTGGGATGGTGCTGACTATTCCCGGGCTAAGGCCTGAAGCAAGCAATGACTGAGTGATTATGGCTACTAGGCCTCCTATCCATCCTGGGGTGCGGGTGATGGATTCTCACACCGAAGGCGAACCGACACGCGTCGTGATCGAAGGCGGGCCCGATCTTGGGGGGGGAACCATGAAGGAAAGAGCTAGCCGTTTCGAACAATATCACGATGATTTTCGCAGATGGTTGATGCTCGAACCACGTGGGTATGATTACTTGGTGGGAGCCTTGATTTGCCCACCCACTCAGAAGCACCAGGCTGCCGGAGTGCTTTTTTTCAATAATGTGGGGTTACTCGGTATGTGCGGCCATGGGACCATTGGGGTGGCTGTGACCCTGAGTCAGCTCGGTCGCATCGGACCGGGTTGGCATAGTCTGGATACCCCGGTGGGTGAAGTGAGGATCGAGTGCCTCAATGATCATCAGGTCGCCATCACCAACGTTCCCAGTTGGCGTTACCGGAAAGGGGTGGTTTTGGAAATCCCGGGCTATGGCCAGGTGATCGGTGACATTGCTTGGGGCGGCAATTGGTTTTTTCTCACCGAACAAAGCCCTTGTCCTATCGAACTACCTTTTTTGGCATCCCTGACCTCCTTTGCTCAGGACATTCGAGAGCAACTTGAAAAGCACGCCATCACCGGGGATTCAGGTGAACTCATTGATCATATCGAAATCACTGGACCCAGCGCTCGCCATACTCACGGAGCCAGGAATTTTGTGCTCTGTCCTGGGGGTGCCTATGATCGATCGCCCTGTGGGACTGGTACGAGTGCCAAGCTGGCGTGCTTGGCAGCGGAGGGTAAGCTTGAACCGGGGCAGTCTTGGTTCCAGGAAAGTGTGATTGGGAGTTGTTTTGAGGCAAGCTATCAGAGGCTTGATGGGCAGCGTATCTTACCCCGGATCATGGGTTCTGCCTATGTTTACAGTGAGGCAACCTTCACTACCCACCATGCGGATCCATTCCAAGGTGGTATTTACGGTTTAAACCATGCCTGAGTCTCGCAAACATGTCCTGATTCTGGGTGGTGGCGTCATAGGGGTTGCTTGTGCGCATTATTTGCTCGAGGAAGGTCTTGAAGTGACCGTAGTCGACCAAAAAACCATTGCAGGGGCCTGCTCTCATGGGAATTGTGGATACGTCTGCCCCAGTCATGTGCTGCCACTGACGGAACCGGCCGCCCTAAAAGTCGCCCTGCAATCCCTTTTTCGCCCCAGCTCTCCTTTTTACGTTAAGCCAACTCTCGATCCTGAAACCCTCAAGTGGTTTTGGCAGTTTGCTAAACGCTGTCGACATCGAGTCATGATGCGCTCTGGTAAGCACCTCAAGGCTATCCTTGATGCTTCCATGCTAGAATACCGTAAGCTGGTCGATCGAGATGGGCTCTCCTGCCAATGGCGGGATTCGGGCTTACTTTATGTCCTCAAGAGTCAGGCAGCCATGAAGGGGTTCGCAGCGACCGATCGGTGGCTCAGTCAGGAATTTGGCGTGTCGGCCAAGCGTATTGAGGGAAGTGAACTAGCCGATCTGGATCCTGCCCTAAGATCCGGTCTTGCCGGGGCTTTCTTGTACCAAAGCGATACGATGCTGCGGCCAGACCGACTGTGTCAGGCATGGCGCCAGCGCCTCGAGCAACGAGGCGTGCGTTTTGTCGAGCATTGCGAGGTTATCTCTACCCAGCAGGAACAAGGGGGTATCACCGCCGTGATCACTTCTCACGGACCGATGAAGGCCGATACCTACCTGCTGGCTACCGGTGCTCGAAGCGGGGCCCTGGGGAAAGCCTTCCATTGTTATCTGCCGATTCAACCAGGTAAGGGTTACTCGGTGACCATGTCCCGTCCTGCGCTCTGCCCGACCTACCCGATGCTCTTTCCTGAACATCGAGTGGGTGTGACTCCCTTTGAGGAAGGCTATCGACTGGGCTCGATGATGGAGTTTGTTGGTTTCAATGAACAGATCCCTCAAGGGCGTATCCGACAGCTCATGGAATCTGCCGAGCCTTACCTAAAGCAACCACATACCCCTGAGGTGATTGAAACCTGGTATGGTTGGCGTCCCATGACTTGGGACAGCCTGCCTGCTATTGGGCCTGCTCCCGGCCTTCACAATGCCTACGTGGCCACCGGGCACAACATGCTTGGATTGAGTATGGCTCCGGCGACAGGTCGGCTCATTGCTGACATGGTGGTAGGGCGCCGTCCCTTCCTGGAAGCGGTAGCCTTTGATCCTGCTCGGTTCGAGCAAGCCTAGCTCTTGTCCAAGGTCCTGAGGACGAAAGGCCTGGAGCTTTTTGCTTGTCGGCCTATCATCTCGATGCATGAAGGGAAGCTTCTATTTTTGCTTGCTCACCGTGGCTTTGAGCATGCCCTCCGGCAATGTGATTCAAACTCAAGCCGAACAGCCAAACGTCCTGATGATCCTCGTTGATGATCTCAAGCCCGCTTTGGGCTGCTATGGTGATAGCCTGGCCAAAACACCTCATATCGATTCTTTGGCAGCCTCAGGGTTACGTTTTTCCCTGGCATACTGCAATCAGGCAGTCTGCGCGCCTTCGCGCAACAATCTGTTGCTTGGCAGCCGTTCGACCTCACTGGGGATCTATGGATTGGGTCGGCACTTCCGAGACTTTTGGCAGGATGCCCAAACCATGCCACAGTTTTTCCGTTCTCATGGCTGGCAGGCCGAGTCATTTGGCAAGGTCCTGCACACTGGGCATGGCAATCGCGATGATGCCCTGTCGTGGAGCCGGCCTGCATACGCTGACAAGGTGGTGGAATACCTCCTGCCGCAGAGCACTCAAGGTGGGCAATTGACCCGGGAAGAGGCCTACTTCACCAACCAGCAGCTTGATCGCATTGGTTCCCTACCCAAGGGATATGCTTGGGAAGTGGCCGAGGTGGCCGATGAAGCTTATGCAGATGGCAGGATTGCCAGGCAAGTGGTCAGTCGATTGGAAGCTCATCAGCAAGGTGTTGATCAACCATTCTTTATCATGGCGGGTTTCATGCGCCCGCATCTGCCCTTCACCCCCCCAAAACAGTATTGGGACATGCATGATCCCAATGCCTTTAATTTGGCTTCAAGACAACAAGTGCCTGAGTGGGCCCCGCCCCTGGCGGGTAAGCGAGGTGGAGAAATTGTCAATTACGCGCCCCTTAACGAAAACAACATCAAAGATGTTCAGATTCAGCGTCAGCTTATTCATGGCTACTACGCATCCATTAGTTACGCTGACGCTCAGATCGGAAAAGTACTCCAAGCCATGGAACGCCTCGGCTTGGACAAAAATACCATCGTCGTCCTTTGGGGAGACCATGGTTGGCACCTCGGAGATCATGGGATCTGGACCAAGCATACCAACTATGAGCAGGCCAACCGCATCCCGATTATCATCCGTGCCCCGGGAGTCACTCGGCCAGGTACGGTTTCGGGTCAGCTTGCTGAGACTGTGGATCTCTTTCCAACTCTGGCAGAGCTAGCAGGTCTTCCTACACCCACTGGCCCCCAGCCGATAGACGGGCTTAGCTTGGTTTCAGTGCTGAAATCGCCATCAAGCAGGGTGCGCGACCATGCTTATCATTGCTATCCACGTGGTCAGCGTATGGGAAGAGCCATCCGAACCGATCGCTATCGATTGGTCGAATGGAAGCGGCCGGGCGATAGCCAGGAGCATGCACTCTACGAGTTGTATGACTATTTCCAGGACCCAGAAGAAACCCATAATCTCTCGAGTGTCCGTCCGGAAGTGGTGGATCGACTCAAGCAGCTGCTTGAAAGCCATCCTGAAGCCCGCTTGAGACGCTAGGGAGTGCCTTGATGGGTAAGGGGATATTGTTCGATTGTACTGCGAAACCACCGACATTGGGACTCTGGGTCTGTATGATTCAGTATGTCGGAGACCACACAGATGCGCCGAGCGCCGGCATTCAGGACCTCAGTGAGGTTGTTCTGCTTGATACCCCCGATACAAAACCATGGGATTTGAACTTCTGCTGAAGCCCAACGGACATAGTCCAAGGTAACAGGAGAGGCGCTGGGCTTTGTGGGGGTGGCAAAGACCGGACCAATAGCCACATAGTCGGCCCCAGCCTGAATGGCTCGCTGTGCCTGAGAAGGTGCGTGCGTGCTTATTCCCAGTTTGAGCGACCTGCACGCAGTTCGGCTGCGTAGCTCGTCCACATGAAGGTAACCCGCATCAAAGAAATCTTCCTGACCCAGGTGCAGGAAAGGCGAGGGAAGCCCTGTGGCCGTGGCGACATCATCATTAATAATCAGATGAACGCCATGGGCTTGGGTGATGGGGAAAAGCGCCAAGGCCACCCTGCAAATCGTGGCATGGGGCTGACCTTTCATCCTTAGCTGAATGATGTCTGCCCCACCTTGGCACAAAGCCTCAGCTAAATCCTCGTGCTGCCTTGCAGCGCGATAGGCCTCGTCAACAAAAGCGTAGAGTCGACATTGATCCAGCGGTTTTGGGCAAGCTTGCAATGGTTTGCTCAAGGGTCGCTAACTGCGTACTTCGATCAACTCCCTTCCCCCGCCGTTCAACAGCCTGGAAATGAAATGAGTTGTGTAGACTCCTCGTCGGAAGTCAGGATCCTGTAGGATGGCCTGCTGGAATGGGATGGTGGTCTTGATGCCGGTGAGCATGAACTCCGAGAGCGCACGACTCATTTTATTCATGGCGTCCCTACGGTCCTTGCCGTAGGTGATGAGCTTGCCGATCATGGAATCGTAATAGGGCGGGATGCTGTAGCCTGCATAGACGTGAGAATCCCAGCGCACCCCGCGCCCTCCAGGAGTGAAGAGCATATCGATCCTTCCTGGTGAAGGTCTGAAATCCCCGAATGGATCTTCAGCATTGATGCGACATTCGATGGAGTGACCCGTAAGCTTGACGTCACCTTGAGAAATTCTCAGAGGCTCTCCCATCGCAATCAGGATCTGTTGCTGAACCAGGTCAATCCCGGTGACTTCTTCGGTCACCGGATGTTCTACCTGGATACGCTTGTTCATCTCCAGGAAGTAGAAATTACCTTTCTCGTCGACGACAAACTCCACCGTGCCAGCGTTGGTGTATTGCGCTGTCTCGGCCAGCTTAATGGCTGCCCGACTCATCTTCTTACGTAAGTCCCTGAATGCCCTTTGCTCGAGGAAAGGGGAGGGCGATTCTTCGATTAGTTTCTGATTTCTCCTCTGAATCGAGCAGTCACGTTCACCCAAGTGGATGATTTTTCCCTTACCATCGCCAAGTATTTGGTATTCAATGTGTCTTGGGTTCTCGATGAATTTTTCGACGTAGACTCCAGAGTTCCCGAAAGCTTTTTCAGCTTCCGCACGTGCGGTATGATACCCTTTGATCAAGGAAATATCATTGTGGACCACACGCATCCCGCGTCCCCCCCCGCCTGCTACGGCTTTAATGAGTACTGGGTATCCAATTTTCTTAGCCGTTTCCAGAGCTTCCTGTTCGGTGTCAACCATCCCTTCGGATCCCGGGGGAGTAGCCACACCTGCTCGCTTGGCCAACTCTCTGCTGACAGCCTTGTCTTCCATGGCATTCATGGCTGTCGGTGAAGGGCCTATGAATCGGATATTGCAGCTTTCGCAAACCTCAGCGAAGTGAGCGTTTTCGGACAAGAATCCATAGCCTGGATGAATCGCATCCACATCAGCGATTTCTGCTGCGCTGATGATACGATCGATGCGAAGGTAACTCTCCGGACTGGGTCCGCGCCCGATACAGATTGCCTCGTCGGCCATTTGCACGTGCATCGAGTTGTGGTCGGCTTCTGAGTAAACCGCTACGGTCTTGATATCGAGCTCCTTGGCAGCGCGAATAATGCGCACCGCAATTTCGCCTCGATTGGCGACCAGGATTTTTTCAAACATAAAGGGGTATACTTGTCAGGGTTAGGTCTGATGGATCAACCAGCCATGCGTTGCCATCAGCGTGCCAGGGATTGAGCTCAATTTGGCCTGACTCGGAACATGGCCTGACCAAATTCTACTGGCTTGGCATTATCAACGAGAATCTCGGTAATAACGCCGCTGACCTCGGCTTTGATCTCGTTCATGACCTTCATTGCTTCGACGATGCAAACAACCGTTTCTGGGCCAACCTTAGTCCCGATTTCAACGTAAGGCGGCGAATCCGGGGAAGGGGAAGCATAAAAACTTCCAATCATTGGTGAGGTGATTTCAAGATCGGTCGATGCCTTGGCTGAGGCTTGCGGGGCCTGAGTCGCTGCCGGGGCCGGTTCCGGCGCTGCAGCCATCGCTTGTGGCAGGGCCTGCGGTATCGGATGGTAGGCGATGGGTAGCTCGTCGCCGCCACCTTGAGTCCCGCCTTGGAGGCCCCGTTTGAGTTTGATTTTGAACTCTTCTCTTTCGAGTTCGAATTCCGAGATGGAATTCTTCTTCATTAAATCGACAATGGCTTTGATATCCTTTAAATCCACAGTGGACTCCTGGTTAAAGTCATTGAGGGCGAGAAGTTTCCATTAACTGAAAAAAAAGCAGTCCCCTTTCCAGGTACTGCTTTGACCCTCATATGTGACATTAAAGTAAAGTTTCCCAATCTCTGCGTCAAGTAGTTGATTGGTGGCAACCCTCAATCGAAATCTCTCAAGACATCGATGACAGATCCCCCGAAAAAAACAAAGGACGGCTTTTCCCTTGGAATAATCCAGCAGGGTTCAGCCGTCCTTCAGCACTGCGAGTGTGTCAGGCCCCAGCCAGCATGGCAGGGGCGTTATGTTTGTCCATCATACGCTTCAAGCGCTGCAAGGCCATATTCTGAAGTTGACGAATCCGCTCTCGAGTGACGCCAAATTCCTCGCCCACCTCCTCCAAGGTGCGCTCCTTTTCTCCATCCAACCCAAAGCGATAACGCAAAATGCGGGATTCTCTGGGATTGAGTTGCTTGAGTAGTTTACCCAGCAGACCAAGCGAAGTCTGTAATTCAAGTTCCTTATAAGGGTGCTGAGCATTTTCGTCAGCGACTCGTTCTTCAAGTCGCGTTCCTTCCTCTTCTCCGAAACTTTCGTCCAGGGACAGCGGCCTGACTGAGGCCCGGCGCATCATGGATACCCTCGATGGAGCGATTTGCAGCTCCTTGGCCAATTCCTCATCTGATGGCTCACGCCCAAGAAGTTCTTGTAGCCTGGTCGAGACCTGACGGAGCTTGGCTATCTTCTCAACCAAATGGATAGGGAGGCGAATGGTTTTGCTCTGATTGCTCAAGCTACGCTTGATAGCTTGCTTGATCCACCATGAGCTGTAGGTAGAAAATTTGGCTCCTTTGGTGGGGTCAAACTTATCCACTGCTTTCATCAACCCAATGTTTCCTTCGTTGATTAAATCGAGCAGTGGCAACCCAAAACCCTCGTAATCCCGCGCGATTTTGATCACCAACCGAAGATTAGCTTTAATCATACGCTCTCTGGCTGCCTCGTCTCCGTTTTTAATGAGATCGGCCAGCATGACCTCTTCCTCCGGTGTGAGTAACGGTTCCTCGCCTATTTCCCTCAAATACAAGGCATAGGATGATCGGACAGGGGTGTCGCTTGCAGCTGCAACACTCATAACACTTTCTCTCTTTACAGAGATGGAGCTGGGCTTGAGCTGCTTAACTTGCGAATCCCATTCCTGTTGAATGACTGCTTTTGCCGAAGATACTGGTGCAATGTTTCGAGTATTTTTGGCCAACACCGTGCTGCGCCTAGGTGATTTGGCATTTCGCTTGGTGTTTCTGGTGGGATTTTCAGTTGTGGCTTTCATGTGGCTCGCTTTCTGTTAAGGGAAATCTAGAATTTGTCTAAATAATGTCAATTAAAAAACTAGAAAAAACTTAGACATCGAGTGTTAGTTAGACAAAACATCACAAATAATTGCTTTTTATAGATCCTGTCATAACTTGCCAAAGGCTGAGCCTATGGGAGATCTCAAACACACCATTAATATTGCCGCCACACGGAGTGGTCTGTCTGCGCACGTGATTCGAGTGTGGGAAAAGCGCTACACGGGCATCAAGCCTTCCAGAACAAGCAGCAACCGTAGGCTCTACAGCGAGTCAGACATCGAAAAACTGCGCCTGCTAAAGCAGGCTACCGATTTGGGTTGCCGAATTGCTCACGTCGCCCATCTAGAGGTTTCTGAGTTGGCCTCTCTCATTGCTCGAGTTCACCAAGATCAGTCGCCTGAGGGCTCGCAGCCTCAGGCAATGGAAGGGCAGGCCTCAAGCCAGATTAGTTCGGCCGATCAGGCAATCGATCAAATACTCCAAGCCATTTTGCTTTTGGATCAGGAAAGGATAGAGCAACTCCTGGAAAAAAGTATGGTTGAGTTTGGCCACCAAGGCATGCTTTGTCAGGTGCTGGCTCCACTGACTCGCCGCATGGGCGAGGCCTGGGCTGCAGGCCGACTGACGATCCCCCAAGAGCATGCCGCCTCGGCCACCATCAAGAGTTTTCTTTTTTCTCGACTTCGCTCCTTTGGCAACGCGGCGGCTGCACCCCGTCTACTTGTGGCTACCCCTTCTGATCAACATCATGAAATAGGAGCCATCATGGTGGCTTCCTTGGCTGCCAATTTAGGCTGGAAACCTGTCTATATCGGTGCCTCGGTTCCAGCCCAAGAAATTGCTTCTGCCGCGATGCAACAATCGGTACATGCTCTTGCCTTGAGTCTGGTATACCCTCACGGGGATGAGCAGGTGATCGTTGATCTGGAAAGTTTGAGAAAGGCACTCCCCGATTCAATTCCGATTTTGGTCGGTGGTCAGGCACTGAGCTCCTATCGCCAAATACTGGGTCAAATCGGCGCTATCTGTTGCCAGAGCCTGGGTGAACTGCAGCAATCGTTGCGGACACTCCAGTCGACAGTGCTTGGACGCAAGCGTCTGCCTTGATTCAAACTCTTGCATCGCTTTGCCGCCAGCAACCCTTTAGGATGCACTTCGCATGAAGATCGACCTCGCATACGGTCAAGGAAAACTGTCAGTGGATCTGCCGGCAGAGAAAACAACCGTCATCGAGCCCAGCTCGACTGCTGGCCTCAACGATGAAAAGGCAGCCCTCATCCATGCCTTGGACCATCCTGTGGCGACCAAACCTTTGCGGGAATCCATCAGTCCGACAGATAAAGTTTGCATTCTCTTTACCGACATCACGCGTGCCACTCCAAATGATCGCATTATTCCCTGGTTGCTGGAATACCTAGGTGATCACCCTATTGACCAAATCACGCTTCTCAATCAGCTGGGGACACATCGACCCAACACTCAGGAAGAGCTTGAACAAATGCTCACGCCCGAGGTCGTTCGCCGTTACCGAGTGATCAATCACAATGGGGAAGATCCAAGTCAATTGGTTCAATTAGGGCAGACAGCCTCAGGTGCGCCAGCCTACCTCAATCGCCATGCTGTCGAGGCTGACTTCAGGATTGTGACTGGTTTTATCGAACCTCATTTCTTCGCTGGTTTCAGCGGCGGGCCCAAAGGTATCATGCCTGGTGTGGCAGGCCTTGAAACGGTGATGAGCAATCACGGATACCATCATATCGGGGATGCGCGTGCCACTTTTGGCATCACAGATGGGAATCCTCTATGGGAAGAACTCAGAGACATTGCTCTTCGGGCCGGATCTAGTTTTCTCCTTAACGTGACATTGAATCATGAGCGGGCGATCACAGGGGTCTATGCAGGGGATCTCCTTGAAGCCCATCGCCTAGGCTGTATGCAGGTCAAGCAGACGGCCATGCAGCCAGTGGATCGGCCTTTCGATATTGTCGTGACGACCAACAGTGGTTACCCCCTGGACATGAATCTCTATCAGGGAGTCAAGGGAATGAGCGCCGGTTCGCGCATTCTCAAGGATGATGGTCTGCTCATCCTTGCCTGTGAGTGTCGTGAGGGGGTTCCAGCTCAGAGTCCGCTGGATGTGCTCCTGAGGAGTGCTTCGAGTCCAGAGGAAATCCTGACCATGCTCAGCACTCCTGGATTTGTTCGACCTGAACAGTGGCAGGCCCAGATCCAGGCATTGATTCAGGCCAGAGCGGAAGTTCAGGTCTATAGTTCTCTTGATGCAGCAACCCTTTCTGCCGCTCATCTGACACCTTGTGAGGATATTCAACAAACCGTTCTGGAGCGACTCGATGCTTTGGGCCCAGATGCCCGAGTAGCGGTTTTGCCCCAAGGTCCCTTAACGATTCCTTACCTGGTGGCTTAGCGGGGTGGAGCGGGGGATGGACTGCTACCAATCCGGCATAAGAAAGCTTTGAACCCACTCAGGAAGCCTCTACGATAAGCCCCATGATCCGCTGGTTGACTTGCTGTTGTTTGGTGATCCAAACCATCCTGCTTTGTGCCGAAGATTGGCGCCAATTCAGAGGGCCTCAGGCTTCGGGGATCGCTCAACAGCCTCATCCGCCTACTACCCTTGGTGAGCATCACATAAGGTGGCAAACCCATCTACCAGGGCGGGGTCTTTCCAGCCCAATCATTGTTGGCAATCATGTCTACCTCTCAGCAGCTCAGGGAGATGATCAGTCGACCCTTGTGGTGATGGCTTTTCATGAATCATCAGGTGAAATGGCCTGGAAGAAGACCTTTCATGCCACCGGCCGCACAATGTGCCACGAAAAGACCTGTGTTGCGGCGCCCACCCCCGTCTCTGATGGCAGTTCGCTTTGTGTCCTTTTTTCCTCCAACGACTTGGTGTCTTTGAATTTGGATGGTACCTTGCGCTGGTACCGTGGCATCACGGTAGACTACCCCAATGTGAGCAATAGCCTAGGGATGGCCAGCAGCCCTGTGTGGGTGGATGGGGTCCTTGTCGTACAGGTTGAGAATGACAGCCAGTCCATGGTCCTTGGCATTGATCCCGAGAGCGGAACCAATCGTTGGGTGCTATCTGATCGCCCCAAAGGAGCCAACTGGACCTCTCCAATACCCATTCTTCACCTTGACCCACCCTGTGTGGCTCTCCAGTCATCTAAAGGCATCCACTTGGTGGAGGCAAGGTCCGGTAAGTTGGTGGGTGCCTACCTGGATGGTGCAGCCACCATTCCATCCAGCGTTCTCGTGGGTTCCACCCTACTGACGCCTTCTCACGGTTTAACTGCCTTGGATTTATCGAATCCTGACTCGGACCTTTCGGTCCTCTGGCAAACCAAGTCGATGAGCCCTGCCACGGCCAGCCCGATGGTCATGGATGATGCCGTCTTCGTGGTCAACAACGCTGGTGTCTTAACCCGAGGCAGTCTGGATGGCGGTCGTCGGCAGTGGCAGGTGCGTCTCAAGGGTCCCTTTAGCGCTTCGGCAGTGGGTTTTGGGCATCACCAATACTGGGTCAATGAATCGGGTTTACTCCAGGTTGTCGATGTCTCCGGACAGGAAGGGCAGGTCATCAGTAGCCTCGATCTCGGGCAAACGATTCTCTCGACGCCTTCGGTGGCCAATGGTGCGCTCTACCTCCGTAGTGATCAGCAACTTTGGAAAATTGGGGCACCTCCCTTGCTTTGAGGCTTACAGGAACCATTTATGACCCAAGTACGACCAATCCTCCTGCCATGCTAGCATGAATATTGCTCACTCACGGGATAATAATGAATAACGAGATGCGCAGGGCGATGCTCGAACACTTATTTCTCGGGAAATCTCCAATTTCATGCTTTGCAGTCTGGCTGTCGCGGGCTTTCTGGATAGCTCCATGCTTCATGACCTGGGGTGCGGAGCCACTGGTTGCCTACCAGCTCAGGGTGCCCGAACCCAGAAGCTACTGGGTGAGCCAGGCGGCCGATTGGTTGACTCCCAGCCTTGGGCCCATTGCAGATGAGCTCTCTATCCGGAATGCGCCTGATGCGGCAGCCATTTCACGGATCGATAGTCGCGTCATCATCCATCTCAAACCAGAGGCTAGACTGGAGTCATTCGGTTGGCTTGATCATTGGGGCGAGCTGAAGACTCTTCCTTACACCGATACCTACCTCCTGCAGACAGGCTCTCCCCAGGATGGCCTCCAGGTAGCTTCAAGACTTGCCGAGTATCAAGAGGTGATAGCAGCCTATCCAGTGGAGTCCAGGTCGCTTCATTTTCAACCCAGATCTCTCTATGCTTCCGAGCCTGATGATACCTACTTTTCTCATCAGTGGTATCTGGATCAGCGTGATAGGGACTACCAGAAGCTGGGGGTGGACCTCAATGTGAGAGCGGCCTGGCCCCTGATTCGTGATCGCCATGTATCCCTGTCCATTGTGGATACTGGGGTCAGCATGGAACATCCGGATCTGGAACAGGCTGTTGGCGGTGCACAGCACCATAATTTCATTTCTGGAGAAAACGACGGGGCGCCGATATCCTCCACACTTTTCCACGGCACGGCTGTGGCTGGTCTTATGGGGGCCACCCACGACAATCAGGCAGGTATTGCGGGCATGTTGCCCAATGTCTCACTCGCCAGCTGGGTCATTTTTGGTCTGGGTGGGACGATTGCCGATTCGCTTCAGTTGGCTGAGATGTACGAAACTGATCCGGATACCATTCAGGTGCAGAATCACAGTTGGGGCAACGCCTACCCCCAACAGGAAGGCCCCTCTTTCATCGAACGGATGGCCATCAGCAACGCCTTCTTCAGCGGACGCTCTGGTAAGGGAACGCTGATGGTGAGGGCAGGCGGCAATGACCGCATTTCAGGCGATTTTCATCCCGGTTTGGGGGATGCGAACGACGATGCCTACACATCCATGCATCAATCCATTGCGGTGGCGGCCACGGATCGGGAGGGCAAGGCCACCAGCTACTCCAATTGGGGGGCTTGCTTGCTTGTGGCAGCGCCGGGTGGGGATAGTCAGGATGGTCTGTTCACCACGGATCTTCTTGGAAGGCGGGGATACATTTCTTCGAGCAGTGAAATAGGCAAAGGCGACTATATTCCCAACGAAGTCGGCTTTATCGGCACCAGCGCGGCAGCGCCGCTGGTATCCTCTATGGCGGGTATGGCCCTTGCGGTGGCTCCGACCTTGGGGGCAAGAGATGTGCAGCAGATCCTTGTAGCTGCATCTCGCCAGGTGTTTGCCGAAGATCCAGATATTCACCTCAATGGCGCTGGATTTGAGCACAGTCATAATGTCGGGTTTGGTATTCCCGATGCGGCGGAGGTGGTGCGTCTGGCCTCTTCCTGGAAGCCTCGTCAGGAAATGGTCGTCAAGAGTTTCAGCACCCAACCCTTGAAGCTCATCCCTGATGGTGGACTCAAAGTGGCCGTTTCAGGGGTGCTAGTGCCCGATCACCTCAAACTCATTCCAGCCTCTACCACCATGGGACTGCAGCCTGATCGCCCGACTGGAATGCGTCAGGTAAGCCATGCGGGGATGGTCGTAGCTGAGCTGGACGAGGACTTCACTGGTAAGGGCGTTCTGATTCAGCGCGGGGTAGAAACTTTTGAGCGTAAGATACGCTATGCCGCCGACGCTGGCGCTGCGTTTGCCATTATTTACAACAATCAGAATCAAGATGAATTGGTTCGTATGGCGGGAACCGATTACAGCCCGATTCCTGCTTTTTTCATCTCCAAGGCTCATGGCGATGAGCTGGTAGATCTGATGGGACGAGATCCCAACATGCGGATGGAGTTGATGATGGAATCCTTTGAGCATGTTTTTGATGTGAGCGATGACCTGATCTGCGAACACGTCGAACTCATCGTGGATGCGGACCATACTTATCGAGGTCAGTTGCGTATCACCCTAGAATCTCCCAGTGGGTCCATCAGTGTCCTTCAAAGACTCAACCATGACGAATCACTGGGACCGATTCGATGGGCTTATCGATCCACACGACATTTTTTCGAACCCACAGCCGGACAATGGAAGGTTAGGATCACTGACCAAGATGAAGGCGAGATCGGGACACTTAGGGCCCTGCGTCTGAGCCTCATGGGCACCGCCATTGAGGATACGGATCATGATGGCCTGAATGATTCATGGGAACGCAGGCATTTCGGTAATTTGCGCTCAAGTGGTGCAGGTGATGCAGATCAGGATGGCTATTCCAATGCTCGCGAACAATTGCTCCAGACCGATCCAACGGTTTCTGATTATACCCTTCAGATGGCTGTGACTGCATTGGGTGAGGGACGACTTAGGCTTCAGTGGCCAACTCGCTTAGGTCACCTCTACCGAGTTTTGGCTTGGGATAAACTTGGGCAGGAAGCCAGAGAAGTCAGCGTGATTCAATCAACTGGCTCGAGTGCTGAATGGATCGTGCCCTTGGATGCTTCAGATCAAGGTTTTTATCAGATCGAGCAATTGGAGCGACCCTGATCAATCCAAGTTGAGCCACTCTCTCCAGATCCAAGGCCTCCCACCGGTAAGGGCCAGCGTCCAGGCCCAGAGCAAGAGAAAAGCCACCACCAGGCCACAGAGTACATTGAGCCTGCTGGCATGAAGTTGGCGACTAGGGATCAGGCTCAGTATCGCTCCCCCTACGATGCCGCTTAGGAATCCTCCCAGATGAGCAGCCACGTCACTTTGAGGGGACAGCCCCCAGAGTGAAAAAAGCATGATCACAGCAAGGACCCCGGATAGGACCATCCTGGTCCCTGCTCTGAAGTCTCTCCTGACCACGGAAAGGGCGTGTGGACCCAACATGCCGAGCCCCCCCATGATCATGCCCGAGGCCCCAAGACCACGATAGGGGACTTCATGCACCCATAGGCTAAACCAGTTGCCCATGACACCACAGAGCAAGGCCACCATCAGTGCGGGAGTGGTACCGAAACGCCCCATGCAGAGCCCGAGGAGGATGATACCGGAAGAAAGATTTGATGCCAAATGCGCTACATCTCCATGCAGCATGATGGCAGTCACGGTTTGCCACCAGGCCCCCCTCATTAGAACTTCCTGGCTCTTGAGCATGCCTAACTCCTGAAGGGCGGGTCTGATCTCCCACGCCAGCCAGGCGAAAACTCCCAACAGTAGGCACCAGCCCCAAGCGGACCAGTCATATCTCAGGCCCATCACAGGTAATGGTTGGTGCCACTTCCAGCCCTTGTTTTCGGACTGGTAGCGTCCTATGGCCTCCTTGGCGCGCAACAGGTCGTGGTGCTGAACCTTGAGTCCATAAGGTTCACGCTCGGCGGGAAAGGCGACTATTTCGGCCTCTATGCGCTGACTGGTCAGCACAAGTCCCCAGTCCATGACTTCCTGCCGGTTGGTAGCAGGGATGATGCATGTTGGCTGTTCCATGGAGGAGGCATTCACGGCACGAAGTCAGATGGGTCAAGGATACAAGTGTCCATGCAGCTCTTTACACATGCGTTGCATGATCCTTAATCTAGCCTCAAACCGTTATCAAATCGAGTCCTATGTCACAATCCATCCGTTGGGGTATTCTTGGAACCGGTCGTATCGCTGGCGAATTTGCCCAGGGCCTGCAGCATGCTCCCGGAGGGAAACTGGTTGCCGTGGGTTCGCGAGGGCAGGGGACCGCGCAAGCCTTTGCGCGTCAACATGGCATTGCTAGAGTTCATGCTTCTTACCAGTCCCTGGTTGAAGATCCCGAGGTGGATGTGATTTATGTCGCTTCGCCCCATTCGACTCATTGTGAGCATACCTTGATGTGCCTGGATGCGGGAAAACATGTCCTGTGCGAAAAGCCCTTGGCTGTGAACCTTCAGGAGGCAAACTTGATGATGGATCGAGCCAGGCAGCAAGAGTGTTTTCTCATGGAAGCGATGTGGATGTGGTTTGTGCCCCTCATCCAGGAGGCCAGAAAACGGATCGCGCAGGGTGTGATTGGCCAGGTTCGCATGATCCAGGCTGATTTTGGTTTCAGAGTCGATTTTAACCCGGAGGCCAGGCTCTTCAATCCTCATCTGGCTGGAGGAGCTCTATTGGATGTGGGGATCTATCCTATAGCATTTGCCTCGCTTTTCCTGGGGCCACCCCAACAAATCGTCAGCCTACCCTCGATTTGTGCCACCGGAGTCGATGAGCAGTCGGCATTTGTGATGCGGCACTCATCGGGGGCTCTCTCCACTGGTGCGGCGGCGATTCGCACACGTACCTCTCAGTCAGCTTGGATACATGGCACCGAAGGAAGCATTCACTTCCCATCCACATTCTGGAAAGCGCAACATCTCCAAATCATAAGAGAAAATCATCCTCCTGAGACTCTATCCATGCCTTTTGATGGAAATGGTTATCAATTTGAGGCACTGGAGGTTCATCAATGTCTTGAGGCTGGGATGATGGAAAGCTCGCTCATGACCCACGAGCAAAGTCGAAGCTTCATGCAGATAATGGATGCCATGCGCGGCCAGTGGCAGATGCGCTACCCTATGGAACAACCAAGCAGCCGTTGATGGGCTGGGGCTGAGGTGGCTCAAGCTGCCTCAGGTCTGGTCAGCATGCTGATCTGAGGACGTGCCCAGCTCATGACCGCAGTGGTAGCAGTGTCTGGCGCCATCTGGGTGGGATTCGGCAGAACAATTGCGGCAGCTCAGTGTGGTGGTTGAGCGGTCGCCTCGGGTTAGTTCGGCTGTAACGATCCCTGTTGGCACGGCGATGATGGCATAACCGATGATCATGACCACTGCCGCGAGGGATTTCCCTAGAGATGTATGGGGTGCGATATCACCGTAGCCGACGGTGGTCAGGGTGACCACCGCCCAATACATGCTTGCGGGGATGCTGGTAAAACCGTTCTCCTGGCCTTCGATGATGTACATCAGCGAGCCAATGATGACGACCAATACCACCACCGCAAACATGAAAACGGTGATTTTGGGCCGACTGGCCCGCAGGGCCTTCATGATCGTCCTGGAACTCTCCAAATACTGAATGAGCTTGAGGATGCGGAATACCCGCATGACCCTGAGCAGCCTGACCACGATCAGGTACTCGGCATTGACAAGCATGAGGCTCAGGTAAGTCGGGAGGATGGCTGCCAGATCGACCAGTCCATAGAAGCTACGCATGTAATAAAGAGGCTGCTTAACCGACCACAAGCGCAGCAAATACTCCAAGGTGAAAAGCAGGGTGAAGCTCCATTCCAAAAAGGTTAACAGGCTTCCATGCCGTTCCATGACTGGATCGACGCTTGCCAGCATCACCGCGCATACGCTGAGCAGGATGCAAACAATGAGCGAGACATCAAAGGCTTTGCCAGCAGGGGTATCAGCCTCAAAGATAACCAGCCTGCACCACTCTCTCATCCCAATCTTGGACGGGTGGTCTGATCTTTGCGACTGGGACATGTCAGATCAAGAATCTCTGGCGAGAGTCCAGAGGAGTCAGTGTCTCTGGGGAATCCTGCAAGGATCTGCGGTGATGGCTAGATGAGCTGCATGGAGGCAGCTACAAGCAGGAGGCCCATCGTTGCTCGTGCCAAAGCGAAGCCGTTGAGTTGGATGGACGCCAGTTTCTGCGCACGTACCATGCAGAGGGCTGCCGACACCAGGAGGATGGAAAGCAGCAAAGCAGGCATCAGCCAGGCCGTATTACCGGATGCCCATTGCTGGTAACCTAGCAATCCCAACCCCGTGATGGCAGAACCGGCCATGATACGCCCAAGGCTCCAGCCGATGGAAGAGCCTAGCAGCCCACCACCCAGCATGCAGACCAGCAGATGATCCCAGCTCAAGAGCATGTGAACCACTCCCTGCGATACAGTTTGCTCGGAATGATCGCCGGTATGAGCCATCAACACCGAAGGAAGCATGGCTAGGATGACTGCCGTATGGAAACGGAATCCAGATTCGAGTGCCATGGGTGGGTTTTGCTTGGTAACCATATCTGATTCAAACATTACACCAGGCACTTGCTTCCTTGCAACTGGCTTCTTGGTGGGCTTTGCTGGCATCCAGTTATGGGGGTAAAGGATCTTCAGGAGGGATATTTTTCGCTTTTATCGCTTGATTCTAAGATGGTGAGGCGATACTCTCCGCCCCTTGTCCCTGAATTGGGATTTTAACAAAGCAGGCTTTATGTCCAGAATTTGTCAGGTTACAGGTAAGCGTCCCATCAAGGGCAGTCACATTTGGCGCAGTGGTAAAGCGAAGAAAAAAGGTGGCATTGGTACCCACGTTACAGCGGTCACCAAGCGTCGATTCTTCCCTAATCTGCAGCGCGTCAAGGTGATCATCGACGGTGAAGTGAAATACATCCGAGTGACTGCCAAGGCAATCAAGAAGGGGATGATCACCAAGGCGCCCAAGCGTCAGTGGAAAAAATCAGCCTAAACGCTTTCGCTGGGTCTGAGACTCCAAGAGCGGTAGCTGGTGATTCTGAAAACCAAGCAGTTAGGGCAATTTTAGGCCCTCACCCGCGCTCTCTTCATTCCCTTTCTTGGCCGTCTGCTTGAGGCTTTCGGTTTTACTATATCGAGGCCTACATTGGCCTCATCCACGCAAAACCTTCCTGTCACGGAAGGTTTTTTGCATGTTGGGGAGCAGCCCCCAGGCAAATCGCTTATTCGCTTTCCTCAACGAGCTCTGGGCTCACTTACCTTTATATTGGTGCATCATGGCCCGTTTGAGCTCACGGTCGGAGTCGCGCTCCTTGATATCTTCGCGCTTGTCGAAATCCACCTTACCCTTCCCGACAGCTAATTTGACCTTCACCTTGCCGTTTTTCCAATAAAGTGAAAGGGGGACCAGGGCGTTGCCCTTGACTGCCACAAGGCCAAAAAGCTTTCGGATTTCCGATTTGTTGAGAAGTAGTTTACGCTTGGCTCGAGGTTCATGATTCACCCAGTTCCCGAAGCGGTATTCTTCAATGTGGGCGTTGTAGAGCCACACTTCGCCATTTTCGACCCGTGCGAAGGCATCGCGAATTTCCCCTCGGCCCGCCCGCAGGGATTTGACCTCGGTGCCGCGCAGCACCAGCCCAGCCTCGAATAGCTCCACGATGTGGTAATCCCTCTTGGCCTTGGGATTACCGGCAATGTCTGGGATGGCGGGTTTTTTGGCCATGTTTAAGCGATAAAAAAGCCGGAAGACCACGCTTCCGGCTGCATTTCCCGTCTGTTAGGGCGACCAGCCTGAAGGACTGGCCATGTCGGGAACGAGTAGGGGGTTGGGTCAGCCTTCCCCTTCCTTGACGTTTTCGAAATCGATTTTTTCTTGAATGATTTCTTCTAGTGCGGTGTCCGCAGCCCCCAGAGGTTTCTCTGATTCGATCAAAGGCCGACTCATGCCGCCTCCGCCAGTGCTAAGTTGCCTGACACGTCGTGATACAAGATTCACCAATATGTTGGGATTGATGAGTCTATCCATGGCTTGCTTGACCAGTTCGCTATTCAAAGTATTGTCTCCTTCGGTTCAAATCGGGCGTCCAAAATAGGGGCTGCATCAATCAATGCAACAGAAAAGTGCGCCCCGTTTGAGTAGGTCTCGATCGGCTATGGCTTCTCGTAATCCAAGAATTCTTTTCTTCCAAGGCCGAGCTTGCTTGCAGTTCTCCTATCCGGCGGGCAGAATCGGTTGTCCCTAACGGGAATAAATATTGATATCAGCCATGAGTGATGCAGCAGAGCGATTGAAAGCTTTTGAACCTACCAAGGAATTCTTTGTAGGGATCGATTCGGATGGATGCGTTTTTGACAGCATGGAGATCAAGCACAAGGAGTGCTTTGTTCCCATGTTCGTCAAGCATTTCGGATTGCAGCCCGTCAGCAAATACGCGCGTGAGGTGTGGGAGTTTGTGAATCTCTACAGTAAGACCCGCGGGATCAATCGTTTCCCAGCCCTGACCAATGCCTTGGATTTTCTTCGAGAACGTCCCGAAGTGCAGGCCAGGCATGTTGAAATCCCATCTACCGACGCTCTGACTGAGTGGATGGCCAGGGAAAGCAAATTAGGCAATGCCACCCTAGAAGCCGAGGTAGCCTCAGGTAATGATGCCCTAGCCGGAATCTATCAATGGTCCAAGGCTGTGAACACTCAGGTAGAGGACATCGTCCACGGGGTGCCTCCCTTTCCCTTGGTTCGAGAATGCCTTGCCAAGATTGGCCAGCAGGCTGATGCCATGTGTATTTCACAAACCCCGGTCGATGCCCTCGAGCGTGAATGGGGTGAAAATCAGATCGATGGTATGATTGCCATGATTGCAGGCCAGGAAATGGGGACCAAAACCGAGCATATCAAGTATGCTGCAGCCTCCAAGTATCAAGCCAATCGCATCCTGATGATAGGGGATGCCCCCGGTGATTTTAAGGCAGCCAAGAGTAATTTTGCTCTTTTCTACCCGATCAACCCCGGACGTGAGGAACAATCCTGGCAGCGACTCCACGACGAGGCCCTTGATCGATTTTTCAATGAGGATTACGCCGGAGCCTACGAAGATGCTCTGGTGGCTGAATTCAATCAGTGTCTGCCAGAGACCCCTTCCTGGAAGAGCTGATTTTCAAGTCACCTTAAA